>Ga0335069_10000021_pt1 | contig 301564 bp, 259 predicted proteins | sample Lox_Sample_11_FD_206714 | JGI IMG/M metagenome (GOLD analysis project Ga0335069, IMG submission 206714) | Soil microbial communities from Loxahatchee National Wildlife Refuge, Florida, United States - Lox_Sample_1.1 | ecosystem: Environmental > Terrestrial > Soil > Wetlands | place: USA... | reverse complement strand
GTACAGGTCCGGCCGGAACTTCTGTTCGTCGGCCAGAGCCTTCAAATCGCGATTGGTTGCCGCGACCAACCGCGCGTCAGTCCGCAACGTGCGCGAGCTGCCGAGACGTTCGAATTCGCGCTCCTGAAGCACGCGAAGCAGCTTAGGTTGCAGCTCAAGCGGGATCTCGCCGATTTCGTCGAGGAAAATGGTTCCGCGATGCGCGAGTTCGAACCGCCCGATGCGCTGCGATATCGCGCCGGTGAAGGCGCCCTTCTCATGACCGAACAGTTCGCTTTCGAGCAAGCCCGTGGGAATCGCGGCGCAATTCAATTTCACGAACGCGTTGGCCTTGCGCGAACTGAGGTTGTGGATCGCGCGGGCGATTAACTCTTTGCCGGTTCCCGTTTCGCCATAGATCAGGACGGTCGAGTCCGCCGGCGCCACAGTCTCAACGTCAGCCAGTACACGCTTCAGGGCTTTGCTCTTGCCGACGATATCGTCGAAGTGAAGCTCGCTGCGAATCTCCGATTCGAGATACACGTTTTCCCGTGCTAATCGATCTTTGAGTTCGGAGATTTCACTGTAAGCGAGAGCGTTCTCCACCGCCAGCGCAATCTGGTTAGCTACCTGACCGAGGAAGCTCAAATCGTCATCGCCAAAAGCATCTTCTCGAATCGAACCGAGGCCCAGGACACCGAGTACGCGTTCATGACTGATGAGCGGCAGCATGCAGAGAGATTTTGTCCCTGCTCCGGCAATACTGGGCTCTCCAGCGATCTCGCTGGCCGCGAGTCTGGTGGCTTTACCCGACTGAAATACGGCTTGCGCCCGGCGCATCGCAAAAGACGGTTGCGGATTGCGAGGAAGCGGAGATTCGCTGTCCGCCGCCCTCATGACCAGCTCGCCGGTTTGCGGGTCGGGGAGCCTCACGCCGACGACATTGCAATCCAGTACACGCCGAATGTTTGCCGATATTTCCTTGAGGAGATCCGGCAAAGCGAGCTTGGAGACAAGGCGATTGGTGATCTCCAATAAGAGCCGCAATCGCTCCTGCGTGCGCAGCAGAGCCTGGTAACTGCCGTCGCCATCTTGGGGCAACGGCACTGTTTCGGGAGCATTTGCTCCGGATGGCATAGAGATCCTTTCCTGGCTTTATCTCAGCGTACCTCGCGCGAGAGCATCCGCCAACCGCCAAGTTCCTGGCAGCCTGCTGGTTCGGTTGCTGGCAGAATTGGGCTCGACACGCTAGAAACTTATTGAATCTTTGGAGGTTACGCGTTGGCGTGAAGCTTGCGTTTCAAAAAGGCGGGAAAGGCAATGTTACGGATCACGGTTCAGGAAGAGAGCGCGGCATGGCGCCTGAACCTTTCAGGCAAGCTCGCCGGGCCATGGGTCACGGAAGCCAAGAAGGTTTGGCGCTCGGTGCTGCGCTCAGGGAACCAGATTGAAGTTGACCTGAACGAGCTCACTGGTGTCGATGGCGCTGGCCGGGCGCTGCTGGCTTCGATGCATGAAGCAGGAGCGAGCCTCCGTGCGACGGGTGTTGAAAACTGCGCGCTAGTTGCTGACATCGGGCAGGCAAGAAGAAAGAGAAAGAAACATACGTAAAGGAGAAAACGAAAATGAACACAGAAATCACGGTCCATCCCAGACTTCACCACCTTGGGCTCATTACCGCCAAGCTGGACGAAATGACGGAATGGTACAGAAAGGTGCTGGGTATGACGATCACTCAGCACGCAAAAATCCCGATGGTCGCCCGCATGACCCATCAGGGGCCGCCGTTTTCCGGTTTTGCCTTCGTCAGCAACGATGAGATGGATCATCGCGTCGTTTTCTTCGAAATCCCGAAGGCGGAGATCGATCCGGACAAACGCCGGCACACGGGATTGCAGCACGTCGCGTTCGAATGCACAACCATGGACGATCTCTTGGGGACGTATGTCCGGATCAAAAACCTGGGAATTCCACTGATGTGGGCCGCCGATCACGGCGTGGCCTTCTCGCTCTATTACCAGGATCCCGACCATAACGTCGTCGAAATATTCTTCAACGTCTATGGCAGCCCTTTCACCGCTACCGAGTACATGAAATCAGCACACCCGGGAAGGCCCTCCCAGATCGATCCGGACAAACTGGTAACAGCGCGGAAGGCGGGCGCAGAGCCCTGGGATTTGCACACGCGCGCGGTAGCCGGCGAGTTTGCACCCGCCGAGCCGTGGGACCCGCAGTCGCATTTTTGACCTCTCAGTCCTGAAACGAACGAGAAACCCATTCAATACGGGAGCTATCGGGTTCGCCGCCCACCTATCATCTCGTCGGGGGACCGGCGCCCTGATTAAGCTGGCTGCCGTGAAGTGATACCACATGGAAACGCTTCTGATTTTTCCGGCCTCGCGGTCGTCTGCGTGGCTCTTGCAGCGGTTATTGCGGCTCGGGGAATTGCAGTAAAAAGCCACGATTTGCACGGCTATAAACGTGGGGGCACTCACAGACTCGCATGTGTGTGTCCTCAATGCGGAGGGCGAGGCGGCCAGCATAAAGCTGTCTGCGAGTGCACAAAATGCAGTGGGCGCGGAGGGCAGCACATGACGCTCTGCATTTGCGCCTCCTGCGGCTTCTCCGCGGGCGACCATCATCCGAAATGTGAATGCCCAATCTGCGGGGCTGAGGGCTAGGTACCGCTTCACGCCTTGGACAGAATTGGCTAGGCGCTTCAGGGACTATCTCACACAGGCGGCCCAGGCACCAAGATGGACTCCAGAGAAAGCCCCATGGCGACGTGGAGGTAGCCGACCGCCTCTAGCTCCCGCGCACGCCGCAGCGGACCAACATCGATCGCAAGCAGCCCCCCGTCGTCGAAAAGCTGCGCTATCCGACGCTTGGCCTCGCCATCGTCACCAGCGAGTAGCACCTGGCGCACCTTCTCGGCGTTTTGTTCCGGCGGTGTTGCGCCAACGAACATGGGGTGGAAGACCTTGAGGACTCTCGCGCCAGGCCGCGTTTTCGAGATTTCCTGCGCGGCTGATCCAGCTTCGGAATAAATGGGTTCAAGAGTCGCGACCTCGATTGGGGTAGTCAAATCAACTACGATCTTGCCGTCGAGCTGCTTGCCGTAGAAGTCCCGTGCATCCAGCACGCAGTTATATGGCATGGCCATGAAAATCATGTCATCCAGTAGCGGATCACCCGGACCCGCCGCCCGTCCCGATTGGATTTCCTTCACGAGTTCCTCCGCCTGGCCTCGATTAAAGCCCACGATGGTCACATCGTGCCCAGCGCCAACGGCCCAAGTCGCGAAGCCTCGCGCAAACATGTCGCTAGCGCCTATTGGGGTTATATTCATGCTCTTCACTCATTGCGATTGCGATCGGTTCATGGATGATGTCGGCGTTCATAACCAATGCATTCCCGTCGGGATCGCTTGCGACATAGTTTCCGCCTCGCAATTCCGCGTCGCCGATTCTGGCTACCGCCTGGCCGAGATGTTCCTGCGATGCGAATCGCATCGTGAAGCTGCGCAAGCCCGCCATTTCCGAAGGTCGCGGTGGCGCACCAACGCCGTGCCACATGTTGAGCGCGATCCGGTGCCCCACTCGCCCTCCGGCGCCGAGATCTCCGTAGCGCGCCCAAGGTGCGTACATGCTCTGAATGAGCCCGATCTTGTCCCGGTAGAACCGGAAGGAGTTTTCCAGGTCTCCGACTTGAAATTGCAAATGCCCAACAATCGTGCCCGAAGGGGCCGGCTGCATGATGTCGCCGCCGGGAAATGCTGCGAGCAACTCCCCAATATCGAGCGGCTCGACGCCTGATCGTCTGTGGCCATCCTTGTCAATGACAAGCGGACTTTCCGTCCCTTTGTCCCACTGGAAAGAGCGAACGCGGTCGGGAGTTTCAAAGGTGATCTCGAGTCCTAAGCCATCGGGATCGTGTAGATAGAGCGATTTCGCGACGGTGTGGTCGCTGGCCCCGTACCGATACCCGGTGGCCTGGATGCGAGCCAATACTCGCGCCAACTCGGCCTCGCTCGGAAGGTTGATGGCAAGATGGAAAAGACCGCTGTAGCCGCGCTGCACGGGGCGGGTGGCCGTTGGGTGCAACACGACCAGCGATTCCCCTCCGACGCCCAGAGCAGCGGATCCGTCGATCATCTCCACTCGACCGAGGCCTACCAAATCGCGCCAAAACTTGATGGATCGTTCGAGATTAGTGATTTCGAGGTGAATGGACCCGAAGGTGATCATCTCAGATTGCATGTTCAAATAGTCTCCTTTCAGTTCCCGCTAGGCGCTTACGCGCGCGAGGGCCACGTGAGGTCGCTGACTGCTTTTTTGGCCCAAATACGGTTCTCCCAGTCAGGATGCAAGTCGAGCAATTCGGCGCTTACCTGCTCGACGATCTCGGGTTCCGTTAGCTTGCCCGCGGCACGAAATTCACTGACGCGGCCCAGGGCAAGCTCGAAGTAATCCCGGAAGTTGACGATCAACTCCCTCCCGCCCATGTGGCCATGGCCGGGAACTACGACATCAGCATTACACTGCATAAGCCCACTAAGCCGGTCGATCCACGGAATCACGTGCGATTCGTGGTCCCCAAGGATCCCGAAGTAGCCCTCCTCGACCAGGTCGCCGGTGAACTGCACGGATTTCGATCCCCGCACGAGGATGGCTTGGTCGCCTCGCGAGTGCGCACCACCGAACTCGTGGAACTCGGCGATGAGGCCGTCCCCGAGGTCCAGCTTTAGCAAGCCTGTGTAGAGGATGTCAGGACTAACGAACTCGACGCCGTCCAGCATCGGGGCGAGCGAAGGCATCCTGCCCCTGAACATCTGCAGGAGAACCGAACCCTTCTCTTGCAGTTCGTTCCACTGCGCATCGTTATACAGAACCGTGGCCTCTCCGGCCACGACGTTGGCGCCGAACCCGTGCTCGGGGTGACCGTGGGTGTGGGTAAGAAATATGGGACGGCGGTCACTGAGGCGCCGTGCCTGCTCCAGGACAGCACGGGCGTTATCCGGACCCAAACCTGTATCGATGACCAGCGTCGCGCGCGATCCGACAATAATTCCGATATTCGGCACCAGGGGCGTACGATCGGAATCCGGGATCACCCAGACGCCATCCGCGATCTGCTTTAGTCCTGTCGCATTCACGACCGGCGCTCTGAAATCTTCGGTGATCATAGCTCCTTCGCTTTGGCGCCGGGCGGTAAATGGTTGGCTTTGGCTGCCGAGCGCAACGCGACTCTTGCCTCGTCCATAGTCAGCAATACAGTTGTCTCAAGCCGCGACACCTGGGCGGTACTCCGGATCGCCATGGCGATGGAGGCGGCGACACTGCCGTCGGCCGCCTCCATCAACACCACCCCATCAAACTCGCCGAACGCAAACCAATAGCCGAGTAGCTTCGCGCCCAGCGATTCAGCCATCATCGATGCCTGAGTGGCGAGATCCAAGTCCGGCTTACGAATCATGCCTTCGACCGAAAGTGAGGCGTAGCTGAATCGGACCAGGAAGTGGGCCATGGGTTTCCTTTCCGTTTTAGTGGACCTGTTTGGCGGCGGCCTCGTGTTCGGCTTGGATGCTCATCGTGAGTCCCGGTGAAGCCTCGGCGATCAGGCTGAAATATGCCTGTGCGGTATCCTTCTTCTCCCAATTCATCTGGAATTCGGTGGCGAGGCTTAGCCAAGTAACCGGGATGGCTCCTGCCTGAATCATTCGTCGAACACAGATGTCGTGCGTGTCGCGCGTCTGGCCTGCTGTTGCATCCTCTACTAGTGCGACGGTATACCCGAGCCGAAGCGCGCCGAGCACCGTCTCTATGACGCAGCCATCGGTCGAAATCCCTGCGACCGCGAGCCGCTGCCGACCCGTCTTCTTGACGGCTTCCAAGACCTTGGGGCTGTCCAAGGCGTTGTACTCGCCACCGCGATAGATGATCGGATGGTCACCCAAAGCTTGAACGAGCTGCGGATACGGCTTCTGCCCCGATCCGAGGTTGACCACCAGCCCCGACTTAAGGCCCAGGGCGGTCTTGGCCAATGCGACAGTCGCTGTGACGTGTTCGCTGACATTGTGGGAACGGAAGCTATTCACGAACCCAACGGAATAGTCAACCATCAGGACGGTCGTGTTTTCGGGAGTGAATGGTTCTATGAGTGGGTTAGACATGCGTTTGCTTTGATCTCCTTTTACTGAGTTGGCTCTCTAGTGCCGACTTTCACAAGGCAAGAGGCTCGCCATTTCCAATCTTCTGAAAACAGGTGAACGTGTTGCGATCGCAGTGCGGCAGCCAACCAAGGCGATGGTAATTGCCAGTAAACTGGCAACCGAGCTGGAGTTGGTGAACCGCCTGTTCATGCAAGTCTCCTGGCAGCAGCGGCCGAGCCTCGGAGGAAGAGCTTCAGCCGCTGCCGCCAACCCGGTGTCGCTGCCGGCATAGCGACGCGTACGCCTAAAATGCCTTCAGCTAACAAACGGGACTCCGTTGATCGCGCCATGATTCGCGCGCCCATGCGATGCCACGCAAGAAGAAGGTCGCGGCCATCTTCAGACCCTTCCTCAACCGACACGAGATCGATTAGGAGCAGGCGGCCATTTAGGATGGAACTGCCCGTCCGCCAAGCTTGATCGAGACTTGTGACCCCGTGTCCTGCTAGAGGACCCCTGATTTCGAGGCGTAACGCCTCCAGTTCGTCATGGATGTAGTAATCGAGATGGCTCATTGCCAGCCCCCGCCCAGCGCTTTGTAAAGCTGGACCACACTCAACAGCTCGGAATAGCGGATCTGCGCGAGTGTCAACTCGGCGGAAAATAGATCTCGATCCGCATCCAACGCATTGAGTTGTGTGTCAACCCCGCCTTGATAGCGGACGTAGGCCAGCCGCTTGCGATCCTCCAGCGCGGCGACCAACTTCTCCTGCTCAATGCGGCTCTCGCGTGTCCGCTGGTGCGCGATGAGGGCATTCGAAACGTCGGAAAATGCCGTCTGTATTGACTTTTCGTAGGCAATGAGAGCCTGCTCGCGTTGGGCTTCGGCAAGTCGTACGTTAGATTTCAGCCGGCCCGCGGCGAAAATCGGCTGTGTGATCTGCGGGGCGAAGCTCCATGTGCGATTGGGGCCGGAGAAGAGACTAGCCAGAGTCGAGCTTTGGCCCCCGATCGAGCCACTCAGGCTGATTTGTGGGAAGTAAGCTGCTTTGGCGACGCCAATATTCGCATTCGCGGCAATCAACGACTGCTCGGCGGCGCGAATATCGGGGCGGCGTTCAAGCAGGGTCGACGGCATGCCGGCGGGAACGTCCGGAATCTCCTGCTCGACGAGGCTGCGCCCGCGGGCTATGCCCTCTGGATTGTGTCCGAGCAGCAAGGCGATTTGGTTTTCGGTCTGTTCAGTTTCTTGTTTTAGTGTTGGGATGTTTTCTGCGGCAGTCTGGACAAGCTGTTCTGCCTGGCGAAAATCGAGCAATGTAGCGACGCCACCTCCCTGCCGGTCCTGCGTGAGCTTGAGGAAGTCCTGACGATTCTTCAGCGTTCGTTGCGAGATCTCCAGCTCGTAGTCCAACTCACGCAATTGAAGGTAATCCGCTGCGACCTGGCTCACAAGGGTACTGACGACAGCTTGCCGGTTTGCTTCGGTGCTGAGCAGGTTAGCCCGCGCGGCTTCGGTCGCGCGGCGCAGGCGGCCCCAAAGATCGATTTCAAATGACAGTAAATTGAGGCCAGCCGCACCGTAGTTGATGTCCTGATTGAAGGGGATCGAACTCGGGATCGAGGTTGTACCCCTCGATATCCGGGTGTACTCCAACGATCCGGTGGCGGTCAACTGCGGGATCTGGTTGGATCGCGTGATTCCGAGGTTCGCGCGCGCCTCTTCGATACGCGCGACAGCGTCGCGTACATCATAATTTTGAACTAGCGCCGAGCGGATGAGGTCCTGAAGCTGTTGATCCTTGAAAACTTCGAACCACTTCAAATCCGCTAACGAAGCCGCCTGTGGCTCCGGCAGCGGCTCCGGCGCGCGAAAATTCGAAGGAACCTGTACTTGCGGCCGGTGATAATTCGGTCCAACGGTGCATCCGCTCAGCAAAATCGTGAGGGTTGCAAGGTAAACGGTTTTCATGATCAATCTCCCTGCGCCGGCGATAGTGTCATACCCGGAGCGGTGCTCCAAACTCGCGAGATCTTTTCGACTACGTAGAAAATTGCGGGAATCAGGAAAATCCCGATCGCGCTCGCAGCAAGCATCCCGCCGATGACGGCTGTGCCCATGATCTGGCGACCGACCGCACCCGCTCCTGAAGCGGCCCACAAAGGTACGCATCCGAGAATGAACGCGAAAGAAGTCATGAGAATCGGTCGTAGCCGGAGTCTCGCTCCTTCGAGCGAAGCCTCGACTAAGCCCATGCCACCCTCGTACTTCTCCTTGGCAAATTCGACGATCAGGATGGCGTTCTTTGCGGCGAGGCCAATCAGCATGACGAGTCCAATCTGAGAGTAAACGTCACTTTCGATCTGAATCGCGTAGGAAGGAACAAAGAATGCCAGGGCCCATCGGCGCAGCCACAGCATCGCGACCGCTCCGAAAATCGCTACCGGAGTGCTCAAGAGAACGCTGAAGGGCAGTGCCCAGCTTTCATACAGGGCGGCGAGAATCAGAAATACGAACACAATCGAGAACGTGAATATCAGCCACGCTGGCACGCCCTGCTGTGCTTTCTTTTCCTGGAACGACATGCCCATGTAGTCGTAGCCCATCTCGCGAGGCATCGTTTGTTCGAACGTTTCTTCGAGTGCCTTCATCGCCTGCGCGGAGCTATAACCCGGTGCGGCTGATCCGATGATTTGGGCGGACCGGTACAGGTTGTATCGCATCGTGAATTCGGGTCCATAGCGCGTTTCGAAGTGCGCGAGCGAAGACAGCGGCACAGTCGCACCCTTTGAGTTGCGAACGTAAAACTCGCCAAGATGGTCCGTACTCGCCCGATACTGATCTTCGGCCTCGACGTAGACCTGCCATTGACGGCCGAAACGATTGAAGTAGTTTACAAAGAGGCCGCCCATGTAGGCCTGAACTGTCCTATAGACGTCGTTCAGCGCGACACCCTGCTTGAGAACCTTTTCGCGATCGACTTTCAGAAACTGCTGCGGAACGCTGGCCTGATACGAAGAAACGGTTCCGGGCGCAATTTCCGGCCGCTTCGAGACTGCTGCGATGAACTTTTGAACGTTGTCCCCTAAAAACTGGGGATCTTTACCCGAACGATCTTCGAGCACAAACGTGAATCCGCCAGAAGTCCCTACGCCCAAGATGGCGGGGGGCGGAAAACAAAAAGCCAAACCGTCCGGGATGCCTGACAGTTCTCGGTTGAGCCGCTGCACGATCTCCTGATATTGGGTATCGCGGCTCTTGCGAGCGCCCCAATCATCGAGCGTTACGAAAAAGAATCCCGTATAGGTCGTGACAATCTGGCTGAGCAGACTGAAACCGGTTACCGTCACCGTGGACTTGACGCCGGGGGTGCGTGCCAGAATCTTTTCCACTTTGGCGGCGGCATCAGAGGTTCGCTCAAGCGATGCTCCCGTCGGAAGCTGGAGATGAATCAAGAGGTAGCCTTGATCTTCCGTCGGCAGAAAGCTGGAGGGAACGCGTCCGCTGACGACAAAAGCTCCTGCGCCCGCCGCTGCAAGCATTAACGCAACAACCGCACTCTTGCGGATTAGGGAGCCCGACCAGCGCAGATATCCCTCCGTCGCCCGTGCGAAAATCCGGTTGAACCAGCCGAAGAAGCGCTGCGCCGGGCCTTTGCTCTCCTGCCTCGGTTTCAACAGTAATGCGGCCAGTGCGGGGCTGAGGGTGAGTGCGTTGAAAGCGGAGAGCACCACGGAGATTGCAATGGTCGCGGCGAACTGCTGATAGAGCCGTCCAGTGATGCCGGGGATGAAAACGGTCGGCACGAACACTGCCGAAAGCACCAGTGCGATGCCGACTACGGGCCCCGAGATGTCCTCCATGGCCTTGATCGCGGCGTCCTTCGGGCTCAACCCCTCCTCAATATGCCGCTCGACCGCTTCCACGACCACGATCGCGTCATCCACCACTAAGCCGATGGCGAGCACGAGTCCGAACAAAGAAAGAGTGTTAATCGAGAATCCGAGTAGCGGGAAGAATACGAATGTTCCGATGAGCGAGACCGGTACGGCCAGCAGCGGGATCAAGGTCGCGCGCCAACCCTGAAGGAATACGTAGACGACGATCGTGACCAGAACGATCGCGATCAGGATGGTAATAACGATTTCGCGGATTCCTTCGCTCACCGACGCCGTCGTATCTAGCGCGACGACGTAGTCGACATCGTCTGGGAAGCGCTTCTTCGCGTCCTCCAACACTTTGCGGGCTCCGCGTGCGGCTTCAACTGCATTGCTGCCAGGGAGTTGATAGACGGCGATAATTGCACCAGGCTTACCATTGATGCGCCCGGATTGCGAGTAATCCTGCGATCCGAGTTCGATCCGCGCAACGTCGCGCACGCGCACAATGCCACCGTCAGTGGATTCACGCAAAATGATGTCGCCGAACTCTTCCGGTGAAGTAAGGCGCCCATCAGCTCGCGCGGAGTACGTGTACTGTTGCCCTTTGAGCATCGGCGCTCCGCCAACCTGTCCGGCGGGATTCACTGTGTTCTGGGCTTGAACCGCCCCAACAATGTCCGAAACTGTGATTCCAAGCTTCGAAAGCTGGTCCGGCTTCACCCACATGCGCATCGCATATTGGCCCGCGCCGAAGACCTGGGCCTTCGCAATTCCCGGAACACGGGTCAACTGATCGTTCAAATTGATGACGGCATAATTTGAGAGATATTTCGAATCGTACGTACCCTTCGGCGAGTAGAGCCCGAACGCCATGAGCGGAGCGCTGACGGATTTCTGGACGGTGACACCCAGGTTGGTTACGTCCTGGGGAAGCTGCGCTGACGCCTGATTTTCACGTAGTTGTGTCAGCATCAGATCGGTGTTCGGGTCGGTCTTCACGTCGAAGTTGACGTACAAGCCCATCTGGCCGCTGGCGCCGGCATTCAGCGAATACATATAGTTCAGGTTGTCTACACCGCTTACCTGCTGCTCAATGGGAGTTGCAACAGACTGCTCGATGGCTTGCGAATCCGCACCCACGTACGTGGCGCTGATCTGCACCTCGGGCGGCGCGATCTGCGGAAATTGGGAAACCGGGAGTTCGACGATGGTGACCAATCCGACGATAACTGTCAAAATCGAGATGACCATCGCGACAATCGGGCGGCGGATGAAGAACTTCGACATAATTGGCCTCCTTTTTCAAGTCCGAACCACGCACTAGCGCTCGTGCACATCTTTCGGATTCACGACACCCCCGGGCCGGACATGGAACAGGCCGTCCGTCACGACGAGTTCACCCGCTTTGAGACCTTCGTCGACAATCCAGTCGGGACCCACGCGGTCACCGACCTTCACTGGGGTGAATCGTACGGTGTTGTTCGAATCGACGACCGCGACTGTGTAGGCGCCTTGTGTATCGAGAACGGCGCGCTGTGGAACGAGCAGCGTTCCTTGGCGGACCCCGATCTCGGCACGAACTTTCGCGTACTGACCAGGGCGAAGCCTGTTTCCGGGATTCGGGAAAACTCCGGTCAATTGAATCGCGCCCGTAGTGGAATCCACCTGGCGATCCGCGAAGGAGAATTTCCCGGGGTGAGAATGCACGCTTCCGTCCGCCAGGACTAGAGTGAGGCGCAATTTCTCAAGTGCGTTCCCTCGTGTGAGGCTTAGATATTCCTGCTCGCTTACAGTGAAGTTCGCTTTGATCGGGTCAAGCGTCGAAACAGTCGTGATTGCGTTGGCGGCAGGGCCCACCAGATTCCCGACCTGAACCGAAGCGACACCCGCGATCCCGTCGATGGGAGACGTGAGCCGGGTGAATCCAAGATTGACCTTCGCCGTTTCGAGCACTGCTTCCGCTGCCGTTACTCCGGCGCGGGCGGCTTCGATCTGCGCCTTGGATGTCTCCACTTGAGCTTGCGCCGCAGCCACCTGCGCTTTGTTGGCCCGGTTCGTCTGCACGGCGTTATCGAGGTCCTGCCGGGTGACGGCTTGCTGCTCGAGGAGAGGCGTGTATCTTTCCTCGTCTAGCTGGGATTTGCGTTGGTTGGCCTCGGCGCTGGCTAGCTGTGCCTGTGCTTGCACGAGGCCCGCCTGGGCTTGTGCCATCTGCGCCCGCGCTTGCGCGAGCTGGCCGACTGCTTGATCGACCGCGGCCTGGAAGGGACGTGGATCGATCTCGAAGAGTAACTGCCCTTTGCTGACGAACGAGCCTTCCGCGTAATCCTGACGCAGAAGATATCCGGTCACCTGCGCCTTGATGTCCGCGTTGACCATACCATTGAGCGTCCCTACCCATTCGCGCTCGATCGGCAGATCCCGCTGCTGTACCGCCGCGACTTCCACTTGCGGCGCGGGCGGCGCGGCGGCGCTGGCCGTCGTTCGAGCTCGACTTGTAAGCGTTAGGAAGGCAGCTCCGAGCAACAGAGCCGCGGCAACCCCTGCTATGCGATGAACGTGTTTTCTCGTCACTTGTCCCCCTCCTCGAACTGTCCCCAGCAAAGGGGCTCTTTGCCAACGGCTTTCGAAAGGCATCTCGGCAGCCAGTCGTGTATCGCTTACTTTTCAATGCCTTGCAGCGTAACGGCCTCGCACGATCACCTGCACGCCACCAGAATCCTGGCACTTGCCATCTGCGAGCAACCAATTCGCAAAGGCCAGTTGATGCGTGTCATGACAAGCGCAATTGAGTTCGATCGCGCCCTCACCTTGTGCCCGGCCGATGGCAACCACCTATTGAACTGGCACGCGAATTCGGGCCACATGGCCAAGGAAAAGTTCTAAGTAGTTCACGATTCATCGCGAACGCGATCGGGCTGATTTGGTGCTCGAAGTGTCTCTGCAGAAGCGGTCGATACTGACGACCACAGAAAGGAAAAGGAAAGCAATGTTGAAACATCGATTCGCAACGATCGCGCTTGGGACTGCCTTGATGTCGCTGGCGGCCTTCGCGCAAGAAGACTATACGCGGTTCAAGAGTGAGGCCGCGGTTCAGACGCTTGGAAGCTTTGTGAAAGAGACAGTGCAGGACGGCAGCCGCCAGGTGGCCGACAACAGCCCTGGCGTCCTCGCCACCTACCGGTTCTGGTTCAATCGCTACAACGGCGTTGAGGCGAATTACGCCTGGGCTCCGAATACTGAAAAGTACGACCAACTCGGCGTGAACACAAACTCGCATGAAGCGTCAGCAGCTTACGTTTTTCGCGTTCCAATGAAGCGTTGGTCGCCTTTCTTGCTAGCCGGCGCAGGCGCACTGGTGTTTGACCCCAAGGATTTTGTCGGAGCGAACACGCAGACACGTGCGGCGTTCGTTTATGGCGCCGGTGCGGACATCAATCTTACGGATCACCTGTATATCCGAGGCGAATATCGCGGCTTCGTCTATAACTCGCCCACATACGATTTGGTTGGTCTGAACGGGTTGGATCGAATAACCCATCGCGCAGAGCCCTCAGTTGGTTTCGGCTGGAGGTTCTAAGATCACCACGACTCAACCAGATACCAGCGCGGAGTTCGCTGACGGTAATTGGAAAGCGAAAAAGACAACTGGATGCGATCTCCGCGCAGTGGAATTCGAAGGAGTCGACGCCACGGAGGATAAGTCGGGCTGCCGCAGAAGTGGATCGCGGCGGCCGGAAATTGCCCGGTCATCGAGAGCCAACAAAGGAGGGAGTTGCAGTGGTAAGTAGGACAAGCTTAGTGCGCGGTTCGCGAGGTGCAGCGGGCATGGTGCGCGCTTTGATACTTAAGACCGTGAAGACGGCGATCTTAATGATGGCGATGACGGTTTTGACGCATCTTGCAAGAGCAGCGGAGTTGCAATCCGCGACGCTCCTCGCGTGGAACTCATATGTGACAGAAAGCGACTGGCGCCTGGACCAACGAGTCTCGGGGCGGCAGGCGTTTTTGTGGATTGATGAATCGGGGCGCGCAAAACGCCTTCGGAAAGGAGAATCAGTGATTGCGCCGATGGTGGAGCGTGGCAGCGAAGCCGTGCCAGGCGGACTGATCCATCACTGGATCGGGGCGATCTTTATTCCCGGCGCGAAGATAGACGAAGTCTGGGCGGTGACGCGCGACTATGACAACTATCAACGCGTGTACCGGCCGGCGGTAACGGCATCGAAGACACTGTTAATCGCGGGAGAGACCCAGGAATTCGAGATGGTCTGGCAGCGTCGCGTGTTGTTTGTAAGCGCGGCGATGCAGGGACATTACCGCTCTCGCAATGGGCTGATCAACGAGCGGCGGGGATACAGCGTGACCGACGCAACTGAAGTGCGCGAGATCGAAGAGTATGGCCGCGCAGAGGAACGGCTCTTGCCGCCGAATACGGGACATGGCTTCATCTGGCGGATCCGCAGTATCGCGCGTTATGAAGAGCGAGATGGAGGAGTGTATCTGGAAGTGGAGGCATTGGCCCTGACGCGCGATATTCCGAAGGGGCTCGTCTGGGTAGTCAACCCTGTAATAAATCACCTTTCCGTGAACTCGCTCGATTGCACGTTGCGCCAGACGCTCGCCGCAGTAATAGCGTGGCGGGACAAGGCAGGGTCGGAAGCGGCCCTGCCCCGCCACAGCAGTACGGAGGGCGGAGCCGGGCGCCTTGGAGCGTTCCAGTAGCCTCAGCCTTCGCCCGAGCGCAATTTGGCTTGGACTTCGATTAAATTTCCACCGTCCGCGGCACGCGTGGCTTCCCTTGACGCGGGGTCCGCCGCTGGACGCGGACATCGCACTCGGACTTGGAATCAATGACAAGTCTGTCCTGTATTACGCCGCTTGTACCGCGCTGGCGACCTGAGTCTCAGCCAGTTCCATTGCGACCTTCGTGGCTTCGGGACTTCGCCCCACGCCTTCGGCGCGTACAAACGTGATGTCGGTCAGCCCGATGAATTCCAAGACGGACTTCAAGTAGGTCTCCTGATAGTCCAGCGCTTTCATGGGCCCATCCGAATAAAACCCCCCGCGCGCTGAAGCAATGATGACTTTCTTGCCCGATGGGACTAATCCTTCTGGACCCCACTCGGTGTAACGAACGGTTCGTCCGGTGCGGACGATGTGATCGATCCAGGCTTTCAAGGCGGACGGGATACTGAAGTTGTGCATGGGCGCCCCGATGACGATACTGTCCGCCGCAAGGACCTCGTCGACCGCTTGATCTGAAAGCTTGATCGCATCCGAAAGCATCTCATTCCGCTGTTCCGGTGGGGTGAAGAACGCGCCGACGGTAAGTCCGTTCAGATGTGGAAAAGGATTCGTGGCAAGATCTCGTTCGATGATCTTGCTGTGAGGATGTTTAGCCTTGAGTTCTGCGAGTATTCTCGCCGCCAATTTCCGCGATACGGAACGCTCGCCCAAGGGGCTGCTTTCAACGTGCAAAATCGTGTAAGGCATTGTTCAGTTCTCCTCTGCTGCGTTGAGTCAAACACTTGGAGAACCAATCCGAGGAGTCTGAGATATTGCTGAAAGGAAAAAACTTCCGATTTCGCGGGCAGCGTATAGATTGCGAGTTTGCCAGAATCCTGGCTGCCGACTGCCAGCCGCCCGGACGGTGCTTGGGCTTCGTTCGCGGCAGAACAGTCGTCCAGCTACATCTGATCGCAAACCGCTGCCCGCGCGAGTCGAATACCCAATTTCTGCATACGAAGCTGAAGGGTCGAGCGCTTCATTCCGAGACGAGCAGCTGCTCCCTTTGGTCCTGAGATCACCCAGTTGACCTGTTCAAGCGCACGCAGGATCTGAGCCCGTTCAGTTTCCTCAAGAATATTCTGAAGAGAGTCTTGACCGCGAGGAACCGGGATGTCGGCGTCGAGTTCCGGAATCGGTACGCTGAGCACTGGCCCTTTTGATACGATAACAGCCCGCTCTAGTACATTCTGTAGTTCCCGAATGTTACCGGGCCAGGCGTAACCGATGAGCGCGCCCATCGTTTCGGAAGGGATCGTATCGATCTGACGGTTATTCCGGCGGCTGAATTCCTGGACAAAGTGCCGTATCAAGAGCGGGATATCTTCCTTACGATCACGTAACGCCGGCACGGTAATCGGAAAGACATTCAATCTGTAGTACAGATCCGATCGAAACTTCCCATCTGCCACCATAGCTTTTAGGTCGCGATTAGTAGCCGCAATAAACCGCGCATCGGTACGCAATGTGCGTGTGCTGCCGAGACGCTCGAACTCGCGTTCCTGCAATACCCGCAGCAGCTTGGGTTGCAGTTCGAGCGGAATCTCGCCGATTTCATCCAGGAAGATGGTCCCGCCATGCGCCAGTTCGAACCTGCCAATGCGCTGTGAGATCGCCCCGGTAAAGGCTCCCTTCTCATGACCAAACAACTCGCTCTCCAGCAGCGAGCCAGGAATGGCGGCGCAATTCACTTTGATAAACGGCCCACGCGTGCGATTACTCAAGTCGTGAATGGCACGGGCCACCAATTCCTTTCCCGTGCCAGTTTCGCCTTCGATAAGGACGGCTGCGGTGGTCGGCGCAACGACTTGGATCCCCGCTAACACATGCCTGACCGCATCGCTCTCGCCGATCATATGTCCCAGGCACTGGTCGGACCGGACCTCGCGTTCCAGACTCGGGGTGAGGCAGTGGCCGATGGCGCTTAAAAGATCATCGCTGTCGAAAGGCTTGGTCAAGACATTTGCCGCGCCCGCCTTGACGGCACGCACGGCCATGGGAATGTCGCCGAAGCCGGTGAGAAAGATGATAGGGAGCTGGACTCTCGATTTCAAAAGCTCCCGTTGTAGGTCGAGTCCGCTTAATCCGGGAAGACTGAAATCCAGCACCAAGCAACTTGGCTCTCTAGGCGCGGGAGCAGCGAGGAATTCTTCGCTGGACGCGAACGTTGTCGCCATCCATCCCGCAGAACGAACCAAACCTGAGATGCCTTCCCGAACGGATGGGTCGTCATCTACAACATAAACAGAGGCTTCTGTGCCTTTCATGGCGTCTCCTCGGACCTGGGGCAGGCTGCGCCACAGCTTTAACCGCCTTTGTGAAATGCGCGTTGGATGGCATCGAGCATTTCGGCGCCATCCAGCGGTTTATACAAAAAATCGGCGGCGCCGCCTTCAAACGCTCGACGCCGCGTTTCAACATCGTGGTAAGCGGATACGAAGATTACAGGCAAGGCTGGACGCTGCGTGATGATCCGTCGTTGGAGGTCGAGCCCGTTCATCCCAGGCATGCAAACGTCCGTGATGACGCAATCCGCGTGTTCGAGAGTGCCTGATTCCAGGAACTCCCCTGCGGAGCAGAAAACGCGAGGATGATGCCGGGCCGATTTCAGCAAGGCTTCAAGCGACTCCCTGACGGCGACATCATCGTCGATGACAGCTACAGTGTGTTTCTTCAAAAGCCACCGAACGTAGAATAGCCGAGATGCAGAACGGCCGCCATTATAGGTTTATATAGGGTCCACTGGAGCGGGGACGATACCCAGTCTGTCGGCTATTCGCACCAGCTCTGCCAGCGACCGCGCACCGAATTTGCGCATGATCTGGCCCCGGTGCACTCCGACCGTGATTTCAGCAACGCCAAGCGTGCTTGCGGTTTGCTTATTCGCGTAGCCCGCCACCACGAACGGCATTACTTCTTTCTCCCGAGCGGTGAGGACCGAATAGCGTCGCCGCAGTTCTGCTAGTCCCGATCTTTTTTCACGCGCCGCCCGGTCGAGAGCAATCCCTGTTCGGATCGCCCTGAGCAAGTCCTCGGCGGCGAACGGCTTTAGAAGAAATTCGATAGCTCCCGCTTTCATCGCCCGCACCGACGAAGGGATGTCTCCGTGTCCCGTGATGAAAACGATCGGTGGAGCGTCTCCTCCCGACAACTCCTGCTGGAGTTCCAAACCGTCGAAACCCGGCAGTTCGAGATCCAAAACCAGACAGGCGGGCGAATCCGGTTTCTCCGATTGGAGGAATTCTGCCGCCGTGGGGAATGCCATGCAGCGGAGGCCTTGGGAAGTGATCAGGCTGGACAGCGCTTCTCGGACCTGGTAATCATCGTCGACGACGAAAACGACATCCATAAGGTCGAACCCTATTGCGGGGGGGCCGCTTCACCCCGCCTCAGTTTCAACAGGACGGAGCTTCGGGAGCGTGAAGTAAAAAGTAGCGCCTGGCCCGGTGTTCGGCGTGGCTGACATTTGCCCGCCGTGGGAGCGGATGATTGAGCGGCTGATGGAAAGCCCCATGCCCATACCGCCAGGCTTGGTGGAGTAGAAGGGCGCAAATAGTTTTCCTATTTTATCCGCTTCAAAACCGACACCTGAATCTTGGACCTCTACCCGCACTTCATCCGCGCTCGTGTTGGATGTCCTGATAATCAGGTCCCGGGTTGATTCCTTTGTACGACTCGTGGCCTCAATCGCATTCATGACGAGGTTCAACACGACTTGCTGCAACTGAACTCGATCGCCCATCACAGGAGAAAGATCATCCGCAAGCTGGGTTCCTATGGTAATTCCATTCTTCTTTGTTTCGCTCACAAGAAGGGCAAGGACGTCGCGAATGGTCTCATTCAGATCGAGTCGTTCTTTGGGTATGGCAGCGCTTGTCGCAAGGCTCCGGATGCGGGCGATTACTTCGCCGGCTCGCTTGCCATCGCGAACAATGCGGAGGGCTGCCTCCCGTGCTTCCTCCAGATTTGGTGAATCGCCGGTCAACCAGGCGATACACGCGCTGCCGTTGGTCACGACACCGGACAACGGCTGATTGATTTCATGCGCGATGGACGCAGCCAGTTCTCCCATCAGGCTCACCCGATTGATGTGCGCAAGGTCCGCTTCGAGTTGGCGCAGCCTCTCGCGTTCTTCTTCCGCCCGCTTGCGCTCCGTAATATCGACGGCCAAACCCAAACTGACAAGACGCCCTCCGTATTCGAACCAGCGAGCTCGGGCCTCGACCGGGAATACGGTCCCGTCTTTTCTTCGCTCGCGGGTCTCAAAGCTCACACTCTCCCCCGCCGCTAACCGCGGGCGGATGTTCTCTTCGAACCACTCGCGATCGATTCCTACATCGAAGTCCCAAATCGTTTTGCCGATGATTTCCTCGCGGGTGTAGCCCAGGCTTTCACATGCCCGGCGGTTGACATCGAGAATGGACCGGGACTCAACGTCCATAACAAAGAAGGCATCGGTTGCCTGATCGACGAATACGCGGAAGCGGGTCTCGGCTTGGCGCAGCTCCTGCTCCGCCCGTTTTCGTTCTGTGATGTCCAGGGCCAGGCTCAAAGTGACAACCTTCCCGCCGTACTCGTACCTGCGAGAGCGGATTTCTACGGGGAACACGCTCCCGTCTTTTCTTCGATGATGCGTCTCGAAGGTGACGCTCTCCCCGGCTTCGAGCCGCGGCCGCAAATTCTTCCCAATCCAGTCGAGAGTCAAATCTACGTCGAAGAGAGGTAATGTCTTGCCGATCAGCTCCTCACGCGTGTAACCGAGATTTTCGCAGGCGCGGCGGTTCACATCCAAAATGGCTCCTGTGTCAACGTCGATCACGAAGAACGCGTCAGTGGCGTGGTCCACAAAGGTCCGAAACCGGGTTTCAGCTTGCCTCAGCCCCTCTTCGGCGCGCTTCCGCTCGGTGATGTCACGCGCCGACGACAGTGCGAACCAATTCTCACCTTGCTGATACCGGCGGATCTTCCATTCGACGGGAAATTTACTGCCATCTTTTCGCAGGAGCACGCTCTCGAATGCGATGGTCTCACCTGCTTCGAGCCGCTCCCTCATAACAGCAGTAGAAGTTGGTGTAACCGGACCCCGGTCGAAGTCACTAGGGTGCATTCCGATGATTTCTTCGCGGGTGTAACCCAGACTCTGCCACGCCTCCTGGTTGGCGTCCAGGATCGTTGCTTGCCAATAATCATGTACTAGGAACAGGTCGCTCCCGTGGTCCACAAATGTTCGGAACCGGGTCTCCGCCTCGCGCAATTCCTCTTCGGCTCGCTTCCGATCTGTGATGTCCCGTGCACAACCCAGGAAGAATCGCCGATCGCCCTGCAAGAACGGCCTTACTCGCGCCTCGACGGGGAAGACGGTCCCGTCCTTCCTTCGGTGAAGGCTCTCGAAGCTTACCGTCTCACCAGCACTGATGCGCTCCGCCAACCGGGCAATTTGAGCCTGGTCCAGGCCGGCGTCGTAGTCGTGCGGCTGCATGCCGATCAAGTCTTCGCGAGAGTAGCCCAGGCTCTTGCACGCCTGGCGGTTCACGTCTACGATAGCCAGTTGCTCGTTATGCAGGAAGAAAGCATCCGTCGCGTGGTCGACGAACACGCGAAAGCGGCTTTCACTTGCGCGCAGTTCTTCTTCTGCCCGTTTGCGAGCCGTGATGTCGCTCACCACGCCATCGATCCGCAGAAGGTTCCCCAGCCGGCTCACCTTCGCTGAGTCGCGGACCCACCGCACCTCGCCGTCGGGACACACTATGCGATATTCCTCTTCCTCGTGCTTCGATTGCCCCGTTGCGACTCGTTGGAAGGCCTGCATCAGCCGGGGTCTGTCATCCTCATGAACCGTTTCCGCCCACCGATTCGGGCCTTGCATATAGAAAGAAGGCGGTCTGCCTGTGATCCTCTCCACAGCCGGAGAGTAGTATCGGTATGTCCACGTTCCATGTTCGTCTACCTCGCCGCTCCACAGGCAGTCCGATATCGAATCCATCACCCGCTGCAATTCCGCGACAGTGCTGCGTAACCGCTCTTCGGCACGCTTGCGCTCGGTCATATCGTTGTTGATGTGCAGAATGGCAATTGGCGTGCCCCCGCTGTCCCGCTGAAGTGACCAACGGCTCGCCACAAATACTCGACCTCCGTCTCGCGTTGTGTGGACAAGCTCGCCATCCCAACGGCCTGTACGCATCAGCTCCGCTTCGATTTCTTCAAGCGGCGAGGGAAAAATCGTTTTGAGGAGTTCCTTAACGTCCCTACCTACGGCCTCTCCCGCCGACCAGCCATACAATTCCTGTGCTCCCCGATTCCAGTACTGTATGAGCCCGCCCAGATTCCGCAGGAAAATTGCGTCATGAGTTTGGTTCAGGAGAAGGGCTTGCTGCGTGCGTTCTTGTTCCGCTCGGTTTCGCTCCGTGCTATCCGCGATCGTGCCGATGTACTCGAACTCGCCGTCTTCGCCGATCACCGCATGGCCGATTACGTGTATGTGTTTGGCCGTTCCGTCACGTAGAAGGATCCTGCTTTCATACGCGAAATCCGTTTTGTCTCGAAAGGCCCGTTCCAGGCACTCGGTGACCGTGGCGCGATCTTCCGGATGTATTATGTCGAGGAACTCGCTCATATCCGGGAGCCTCAATTCAGGATCTAGTCCCAAGATCCGGAACATTTCCTTTGATCCGTGAATCGCTAGGTCAACCGCCGGCCTGTAGGCCCAACTTCCCGTATGTGTCAGGCGTTGCGCCTCCTCCAGATAGGCCTCACTCCGTCGCAGACTTTGTTCCATGCGCTTGCGGTCTTCAATATCGGTGAGAATTCCATACCACCGGACAATGTTGCCCTTCTCATCGCGGACGGCCTCGGCTCTACATAAAAACCAGCGATACTCGCCTGTTGCTGCACAGCGATACCGCGCCTCGGATTCCATCGGCTCTCCGGTGGTCAGCGACTGCTGCCACCTCGCTTGAGCCGCCTCACGGTCATCCGGATGTACAACAGAATGCCAGGTGCTCGGGTCGTCTTTGGGCAACCCCGTGTATTCCGCCCAACGGCTGTTCGCAATCGCCTTGGAATTGTCCGGTAGCGACGTCCACGCTATCGCCGGGATCGAGTCGATGACTTCTCGGAGCTGCTGAAACTCTCCTTGATCTGATGGGTTTTCCCCACCACGTTGTGGTTCCGCGCTGTTCATCGGGATAGCCATTATCTTACGAAATCGCGACTTCGTCTGCGATCGATGGCTCTAGTCCGCGGGGGCCAGCTTTTGCCTCGAACGGCTGTCCGCGCAAGGTCAAATCGCTTCGGGTCGAGGCGCAACAGTTGAGAAGCCGCCTTGGCTCCGCCAGCTTCCTGGCACACCGCTGGTTCGTATTCTGGCAGAGAGGCCTTCGAGTCGCAACAAACCTATTGTGTTTGCAGAACTTAGCGATTGGTTCCTTGCTTGCGTTTCCCCTACAGGAAGCCTGCGGTGCCATGGATCCTGAGATTGCGAAGCTGCAGGGAAGCATCCAGACCGGATACAAAACGAAGAGGAGAACTCGAATGAATACCGAAATCGCAATCCATCCGAGACTGCAACACTGCGGTCTGACGACAGGCAACCTCGACGGCATGCTTGAGTGGTACCGCAAGGTGCTGGGTATCGTCGTCCACGCTCGCGTGAATGCCCCCGCCGGCTCGCCGTTCAGGACCGTGGCCTTCGCAACCAACGACGAAGTAAACCATCGCCTTTCGTTCTTTGAGACACCTGGCCTGCCGAGCGATAGTGACAGGGATCGTCACGCGAGGGTGCAGCACATCGCTTTCGAATACAGATCGCTCGACGATCTGCTGGGAACCTATCTTAGGCTCAAAAAGCTCGGCATTCCTCTCCTCTGGGCCGCCGACCAGTTTATTCAGACGGCAATGTATTACCAAGATCCCGAAGGAAACATCGTGGAGCTGAACGTCAACAATTTCGATGACGACTGGGCGGTTACGGAGCAGCTGCAAAACTTGCCCGCGCAGCTGCACGTGAACATCGATCTCGACAAGATGATCGCCGCGCGCAAGGCCGGCGCGGCGCCTTGGGAGTTGCACGAGCGCGCGGTGGCCGGGGAATTCGCTCCGGCTGCTTCGTACGAGTTGCATACATCCCGCTGGTAATCACTGGAGCGGCAGACGCGTGGATTCCAAAGCAACGATCGCGGCGCGCCTTCTTCTCGGGCTGGTGTTTTTCGGCTTCGGCTTGAACGGGCTACTGCAGTTGTTCCCTCTGCCGCCCGCGCAGGGTGCGGCGGCCGTGTTCATCGACGGGCTGGTGGCGAGCCGATACTTTTTTCCGCTGTTGTTCGTAACTTACTTGTTCACTGGCGCTGCACTATTAACCGGCCGCTTCGTGCCGCTTGCGCTAACGATTCTGGCGCCGATTATCGTGAACATCGCCGTCATGCACTTTTTCGTCCCCTCGTCGGGAGCGGAAATCTGTCTCGCGGCGCTTGTGACGGCGCTTGAGATCTTCCTCGCCTGGTCCTGGCGGGATGCATTCCGCCCCCTGTGGCGCCGCGTTGAGGTTAGAAAAAATGATTACGAGTAAGCCCTATGCCGAGCTCAAGCGCCGAGAGGTCAAAGGCGTGCGAATGGCCTACCTCGACGAAGGCAAGGGCGACGCGATCGTGTTCCAACACGGTCAGCCGGCATCGTCCTACGTCTGGCGAAACGTGATGCCGCATCTGGAAGGAATGGGACGCCTCGTCGCCTGCGACCTCATAGGCATGGGTGGGTCCGATAAGCTCGATCCGTCGCTCGGGCCCGACAGGTATAGCCTCGCCACTCACCGGAATTATCTCTTCGATTTGTGGGATCAGTTGGACCTCGGAAACCGAATTGTGCTGGTGCTGGACGATTGGGGCGCTGTGCTGGGGTTTGAATGGGCCAGGCAAAACAGCCATCGCGTGCGAGGCATCGTTCACATGGAGGCGATTGCGGCGCCTCTAAACTGGCCGGATATCCCCGAGTATGGTCACCCTTTGTTTAAGGCCCTCCGTTCGCAAGAGGGGGAGCGAATGGTGCTGGACGAGAACATCTTTATCGAAAAGATTCTGCCCCAAGCCGTAATCCGCCATCTCACGGACGAGGAGTTGAATCACTACCGCTCACCATTCCGCAATTCGGGCGAAGACCGCAGAGCGATGCTGTCATGGCCCCGGAGTCTCCCGATCGACGGTGAACCCGCCGAAGTCGCTGAAGTTGTCAGACGGAACTGTAGCTGGTTAGCGAAAAGCGATGTGCACAAATTGTTCATCAACGGGGACCCAGGCACGCTTGCTCGGGGACGCCTGCGCGAGATCATCCGCCGCTGGCCTAACCAGACCGAAGTGACCGTTAAAGGGCGGAAGCTATTACAAGAGGATAGCCCCGAAGAGATCGGCGCTGTGCTGGCAAACTTTGTGAACAGTCTGAGAGGGCCTCGCGCATGAATTCTTTCGCACCCCGAACGTTGAGGAAGTCAATCTCCAACTCATCGTGTTGCTCATGCTCCAGATAGCGGGCCACGCCCCACTTCGCCGCCCGCCGGAATAACCATGGGTTTCACGCGGTCGACGGTGTAACGAATGGATAGCATTCCGCTGCCTGACAAGCAGGTGCGCGCCTTCCGCGAATGCGATCAGAAATCGGGTTGACGCCAGCCGGCGATGCCCGCCACAGCGAGCGAGCCTTACGATAACGAAGTTGTCAAACGCTGGACTGCGGAGATCACCAGAACGACTTTTACGCACCGCGACCTTTCGCTAACCGGTGGGATGGGTATGTCTAGCGCGAAAATGGATTGCGGATTGTAAGCCCATCGATTGCCTGACCGTCTCGCATGTCCTCCGTATAAAGTGTGCTGGCGCCAGCAAGGAGCGCAGCCGCGATGATGAGTGAATCAAAGATTGAATACCCGTATCGCTCGGCAATGTGCACGGCTCTCTCGTGGGTCTCGACCGTAAGAGGCACGGGCTGTGGACAAAAGACGCGAAGTATGTCGAGGGCGCGGCGAACTTCCTCCCAGCTCTTGTCAAGCTTGCGCCGCGCAACAGCGACGAACTCGTTAAGTACCTGAACTGATAATGCCCCTCCCGCGGCCAGCAGAGCTTCGGCTACCTGACCGCGCGTATCGTCTTGGCGGAAGGCGTATAGGATGACGTTGGTATCAAAGAACGGCTTATCGTTCATTGAACTCTTCGCGATTGAATTTGAAATCCGGCGGGAAGGACCACTTCATTTGACGGAGTTGCTCGAGCGCCCTCTCTTTGGACCGGTCACGGGCCACTTTGAAGTCGCGTTTACCTGCGATGGAAATCTCGATTTCGTCTCCCTCTTTGAGATCGAGCGCCTCGACAACCACAGCGGGAAGACGCACAGCCAAACTGTTGCCCCATTTGGAAACCTGCATAAAAGATATACCTAACCTATTGTATATCCATACAAGCTTGGAAGCAACCGTCCCTGATTCTTACCGTCCGCGCAATTGAGGTGCTGTCGACACCTTTCCACATTGGAACTATATTGACACGTGGCGCCGAAGCGGGCATCCAAGCCGAGAGTGGGCAAAATGGCGCCCGCCCCGCACCCTCCAAAAACCCTCCATTAGCACACCAGCCGAAACGGACCCTTGTTTTGTTGGCGTTTTTCATACCCTGAATCAACGCCGTGCGCAGTTATGTTACTGAAAACAAAACATGGTCCATTTTCCCAAGCTGGACGTCGCGGGTTCGAGTCCCGTCTCCCGCTCCAGATCAATAACTTAGGGGCGGCCGTGTTTCGAGTTGGGTTTTCTAAGCATCGCGGCCTCGAGTTTTCTGAATTCGCTTCTGCTCCTTCCAGGTGCCCCGCTGGAAGCCAGGATCAAATCGTCCTGGAACTGCCTCGGCTTCTGCAAGGTAGTCACTTTCTTGTTCTGTTCTGTCCCGCGCGATGTGCGAGAAAGGTGACGATGTCGAACAGGCGCCCCGGTAGATTCGCCGCTGGATGTCTCCAGATTATTTCTTCAAGGCAAGAACCCACACCACTCCGCCCTGGGGAACGTCCTTAAGGAACTTTTCGTCAATCTCCCCGCCAAATATCGGGACAGCGCCGCCGAACCCGGAGACGGTGGCAACATACTGCACTCCCTCCAGCTCATAGGTTATCGGCGCTCCGGCCATTCCCGAGTTGGTACGGAATCTCCAAAGAAACATCGCCGGTTTTCGAATTCAGCGCCATGAAATCCCGGCCGGCCGTTCCAGCGCAGAACACCACGTCGCCTGCTCCTGCGCACGTCGACTGAAGCGGCTTGCGTCGGCTGATGCAACGATTCGAATCCATGAAATATGTCCGTTCCTTCTCTTAACTGGCTTGATGTCTGTAAACCGACAACTCCTTCAGAAGCGGACAGTAGACTCGAGCGCGAAAGTCAACCTGGTTTCCGATGGGATCTTCACGCGCTGTCCCTTCGTGAGAATTTCCGCTCCGGCACCGACCGCGGCGCCGCTTCCCGCGCCGATCGCCGCGCCTTTTCCGCCGCCCGCGATGGCTCCGATAATCGTTCCGAACAACGCGGTACCTCCTACGACCTTCGCGGTGCGCGCGCCACGGGAGGAGCTTTCTTCGGTGACCGTTTCCGTGTTGACGTCCACCACGCGGCCGTTCACGTTCAGAGACATCAGGTCAAGAGTCAGAGTCGTTCGTCCCTCGAACTTCCCGGATTCTTTAGCATCGACAAGCTTCACCACGACGTCCGCGCCCCGTGGAATGACCGTCTCGCCATTGATGAGCACCGGTTCCTCCAAACTCGCGGCGAAAGTCTTTCCGACGGAGTCGCGTTCAGAGTCCACCGAGTCAATCATGCGAATGACCAACTTCGTGCCGGCCGGGAGTTCGATCCTGCCAGCGGCAGCGGACCCTGTTTCGTGCCCGCTGTGGTCCCGTGCGGCGTCGAACTCAATACGCGTGATATCCGCGACGTCCAGAGTCTGGATCCGGTCGCCGGCCTCGATCTTCACCGTGCGGGGCGACCCTCCCAGATAACTGCCGGTGATCACGCGGCCGTCCTTGAGTGTCACGGTATCTGCGGCAATGGCGCCAAGCGCCAACGTCAACGCGATAAGCACACGCATTGAGATTTCCCTCCATTAACAAAAAGTGGATCCCACCAGATATCCCGTTGTCTGGCGTTCACATAACAGGAGCGTCCCGACGCACGTCTTGTTTGCGAAGCAAACCTGAACGGCTCGACGCCAATCGTCGCGCGCGGGACCCGTTCGTGATTGATTCACTCAAATCGTGCCGGAACTGTCTCGGCTTCTGCCGCGTACTGATTCCCTTGCTGTTGCGTCCGGTCCTCTTCCTCCAGCGTGGACCTGCCCGCGCGCTGAACGAGAAGAGTCACGATGGCGAACAGGAGGCTCGCGGAGAGTCCGCACATCAGCACACCGGTGACGCTTTCTACCGGGCCCAGGGTCCGCCACGTCCGCGGAAGAACCAGATCTCCATAGCCGACGGTGGAGTAACTCGTTGTCGAGAAATAGAAAGCAGATTCCCAAGATGGGAAACAATTCCAGCGATAAAAGGCGGCCCAGAGCAGGATCTGCAGGATATGCAAGCAGAACATGAGACTGGTAAACCGCACTAGAATCATGGTGGCGTGCAACGGACTTAGCCTTTGCGTCGCCCGCGCAAAATGAGCTCTTCCCCAATGGATAAGCGCCGCCATTCCGACGCTCTGGAACGAAAGTGTGAGCATCACCAGGAAGGCGGCTGCGCTTGCTTGGCGGACAAAGGCCATCGGCTCGGGTATCCTCAGGTCAATAGCGAAAGACTCTTGCCTGATACTAGGAGCGGCCCACTGACGATTTTGTTGACGCAGCCAGCAGGAAGTTCGCAGCGATGCGTCAGCGGAACCCGGTTTCTAAGCCTGAATACTTCTCTGCCGGAAGTTCTTTGCACTGCATATCGAGGACACGCGCTCGTCAAATCTGAACCGGTGCTTATTGATTCGCAGGCTCCTGATTTTCGACTCGAGCGTCGTTCGCGGCAAACCGAGCTTGCCCGCCGCCCCCGCAGGACCCGAAACCCGGCCTTGGCTCTCCTCCAGAGCGGCTTCAATAATTTCCCGTTCCTGATTCACGATGGTCGTTGGGAGAGAAATCGTGAGCTTCGGTGCACGCGGCCGCAGCCAGGCTTCGTCAATCGAGAGCGCTTCGCCATCGCACAGAATCACTGCTCGCTCCACGACATTCTGGAGTTCGCGAACGTTGCCCGGCCAGTCGTAAGCTTGAAGGCACTCCAGCGTTTTTTGCTCGATGCTGGTGATGTTCTTCCCAATCCTGGACGCGTAAAGATCAATGAAATGCTTGACCAGCGGGAGAATATCCTCCGGGCGCTCGCTCAGCGATGGGATCTGAATTGGGAAGACATTGAGCCTGTAAAACAAATCCAGCCGGAATTTTCCGGCGTTCACCGCCGCGCTCAGATCGCAGTTTGTGGCGGCGAGCACGCGTACGTCTATGGGGATCGCCTGGGTGCCGCCGACCCGCTCAAATTCGCGCTCTTGCAACACGCGGAGCAGGGCGATCTGCGTTTCCGCCGGAATGTCGCCGATCTCGTCCAGGAAGATGGTTCCACGATTTGCCAGCTCAAAGCGCCCCAGATGCCGCTGTACCGCGCCGGTAAACGAACCCTTTTCGTGCCCGAACAGTTCGGAAGCAATCAGCGACGGAGGGATGGCCGCGCAGTTTACCCGGACAAACGGGCGGTGCGAACGGTTCGACTGTTTGTGAATGGCGTGGGCGATCAGTTCCTTGCCAGTTCCCGTTTCGCCCGCGATGAGTACCGTGGCGTCCGTCGTCGCCACTCTCTTCACATGTTCCAGGACGTTAGAGAGTGCTTCCGATGACCCGACGATTCCGTCAAACACGGACGGCAACGAGCCTCCTTCGCGCAATGCGAGGTTGTCACTGCGGTCCGCGACGAGGTGTGGTGAGGTAGCCATACTGCTCAGGCTGCGTTCACGAGCAAGTCGTGAGCTGGGAACTGCGTATTTTGTTCACTGTCTACGGCTTCCTGACACCGTATGCAGAGAGCGGCCCACGGCAAGGCGGCAAGCCGCTTCGCATGGATCTCTTCCTCGCACAACTGGCAGATCCCAAAGCTGCCCTCCCGGATTCGACTGATCGCCTCCCGTGCGTGCCGTAGTTGGTTAAACTCGCGATCCAGATTCGAAACCGCGAGAGTGCGGTCCGCCGCGGCCTGGATCTCTTCGAGCTGATCGGCGTTTCTCTCAACGGCGATCCCGTCGCGCTGGCGGACGACGCGCTCCAATTCAGCGACCCTGGCTGTGAGAATCGTCTCAAATCGTTTGAATTCACTTCGTGTCATCGGACCTCCTGCTCCCTGAAACGAGATTAAGGGAATCTCCGGTTTGTAAGGTGGTTCCCGCGGTTACGCTTCCGTGAAAAGATAGTCTCCGTTCGGTCCTGGTGTATCCAGAAGGGCTGGAGGAGGTAGAATCTGGTCCGTAAGTTATAGATTTCACTCGGAGAAAGCCCAAGCGTGGTGCGCCACGGACATCACTCTATATAACGAAGTCCCTCAGATTTCCCGCGGTATCGAAAGCGAAAGGATGCAAATCGCTCAGGATCGCCCACACGATCCTAGCCTTCTCCGGCAGGGCCTCAATCCTAGCGCCGCGTCCAGAAATCTCGCAGTCGGTCTCGAAATCGATGGGAGCCGCAGCCAGCGTCGGCATCCTGGCGGGTTTTTGCGGTAACCGCTTGGTTGAGAAACGGTAACACTCGTTCTGCCACTGGACGCCGCACGTATACTGCTAGATCATGGGAAGTGCACGATTGGCCGGCAACGCTCCTAGTGCGCTCGTAACATGCTGGGACACATACCCCTTCGCGTCGGGCTGTTGGTAGTATATGGCTCGCTTTCTGTTTGCGCCGGCCAAAGTATCCGACCGGTGATCTTGCCCGTGGTCGACGCTAACGACATTCGCTTCACCCGCGTATCCTTCGGAAAAGGGCCGGCGCATGGCGGAGTTACCCACATCGTCCAGGACGACCAGGGCTTTCTATGGTTTGGCACGCAGGATGGATTACAACGTTACGACGGCTATGGTCTACGGGAGTATCCGTACGATCCAAGAAATCCCAGCGGCCCGAGCGCGCCTCTCACCCGCGCGCAGTTGCTTAAAGACCGGTCCGGCAGGCTCTGGATCGGATCTGACTATGGACTCGTGGATAGGTACGATCCCGCCACCGAGATTTTCACACATTACTCGCCTGACGGCGGGCCTTTCAAGGGACCGATTTGGACCGTCAAACAAGATTCTGGCGGAGCGTTTTGGTTCGCCACCAACCAGGGTCTGACCCGTTTAGATCCCGCCACGAACCGAACGCTCCACTACCGCCAGGAGCCCGGCGACCCCGGCAGTCTGAGCAGCAACTCGGTCAGGTCCACGTTCGAGCAGAAAGACGGGACGTTCTGGGTCGCAACCGCGAAGGGTCTGGATCGGTTTGACCCCCGCACCGGGAAGGTCGTTCAGCGGATCCCGCTGCCGGAGGGTTTCCCGATTGTCGACCCGAATCCTGTGCTTAGAGTCTGGTTTTGTGAGGATCACGCAGGCGTTCTGTGGGTGATCTTCGCCCACGGCTACGGCCTCGCCCGAGTGGATCGGCAAGCGGGCGCGTTGACCTTCTATTCGCTCGACGGCACCGGCCAGGACAACACCCTCCAAGCCGGAGCCCGGGCGATTCACGAGGATGAGGATGGGGCCTTGTGGATTGGCACAACCGCCAGCGGGGTCCTCAAGCTCGACCGCGATCGCAAACGGTTCGTCCGCTACCGGAACAATCCCAGCAATCCTGACAGCCTGAGCGCGGACCAGATAAACGAGATATTCGAGGACCGCGAGGGGAACATGTGGGTCGCGACAAATGGCGCCGGCGTGAATCGATTCGCCAGGCGGCCTTTGCCGTTCAAAAGCTACCGGCACGAAATCGGGAATCCGAGTAGCCTAGACATGGACTATACGACCGCAGTCTACGAGGACAGCCGTGGCCTGCTCTGGATCGGTAGCATGAAGGCGCTCGGCCGGATGGACCGTCAGACCGGGCAAATCGATTTTATTCGAAAATCCGGTGGGCGCGGCGAATTGTCCAGCACCTGGATCATCTCCATCGCCGAGGATCGATCCGGCAACCTCTGGTTCGGCACGGTCGGCGCGGGGCTCAATCGCCTGGACCGCCGCACCGGAAAATTCAAAGTCTACCGTCACAATCCTGACGATCCTCACAGCCTGAGCCATGACACGGTCACGAAGATGTTCGTCGACCGGGCAGGTGCTGTGTGGGCCGGAACGGAGGATGGCCTCGACTTATTTGACCCGGCCACGGACAGCTTCCGGACGTACAAGCTAACTGCCATGGCCGACGACAACCGCATGCATGACATCGCTGAGGATTCGGAGGGGGCGTTTTGGATCGCCACCCGATCAACCGGTCTGCTCCGGTTCGATCCGGTCACCCGGCAGTTTACCCGCTATGCGCACACTGCTGATCCGGCAAGCTTAAGTAGCGACCAGGCGAATGCGGTTTGCGTCGATCATGCGGGGATTGTTTGGGTAGGCACCGAAAGTGGCCTGAACCGCTTCGATCTCGCGACTCGCAGCATTACTGCCTACTTCCAGAGCGACGGCCTGTCCGGCAGCAACATCAGCAAAATCCTCGAAGACGAGCGCGGCGATTTATGGGTGAGCACCAGCAAAGGCCTGTCGCGATTCAACCCGCGCGAGAAAACCTTCAAGAATTACTACAGCCCCGACGGCCTTGCAGGCAACGAATTCTATAATTACGCCTCCGGCTCGAAGAGTCCAAGCGGGGAGATGTTCTTTAACTCCTACGCCGGGTTGACGACTTTCTTCCCTCGCGACGTCGTGGATAATCCCTACGTTCCTCCCGTGGTGATCACCGATTTCAAGATATCCGGCAATTCCGTACCCATCGGAGGGGACTCGCCATTGAAGCAGGCGATCTCCTTCACGGACACGGTTACGCTTTCCCACACGCAAAATATTCTTTCTTTCGAGTTTTCAGCGCTTAGCTATACCAGCCCGGAAGGCAATCGCTACAGGTACCGGCTGGAGCCATTGGAGACCAAGTGGAACGAATCGGTAGGCAATCGGCGTTTCATCACCTATTCGCTCGCGCCGGGTGAATACGACTTCAGGGTGCAGGGCAGCAACAGCCGCGGCACCTGGAACGAAACAGGGGCGAGCGTGCGCATCGTCATCCTGCCTCCCTTTTGGGCCACGCGGTGGTTCCTGGCCTCCGCGGTGCTCGCCTTCCTGCTTTCACTCGTTGGCGCGCACTATCTCCGGCTCCAAAGTGTGGAGCGAAAGCTCAACCTGCGCATGGAAGAGCGTGTCAACGAGCGCACCCGCATCGCGCGTGAACTACACGATACGCTGCTACAAGGTTTTCATGGACTGCTCCTACTGTTCCAGGCGGCTGATAATCTGCTTCCGGAGCGTCCGGTGGATGCCCAAAAAACTCTCAAGAGTGCGATTAAACGCGCCGGCCAGGCAATTACGGAGGGGCGGGATGCCGTGCAGCAGTTGCGCTCCTCCAAGGCAATCACAAACGATCTGGCGGCGGCGATCGCCACGCTGGGTGCCGAACTCGCCACCGGGAGTTCCACGAGCTTCCATGTAGAAGTGGCAGGCGGATCTCGGAATCTGCATCCCATCCTGCGCGACGAGGTTTATAGGATTGCAGCAGAGGCGCTGCGCAACGCCTTCCTACACGCACAGGCACACGGCATCGAGGTGGGAATCCATTACGGAGAGCAGGAGCTGAGCATCTGGATCCGGGACGATGGAAATGGCATCGATCCGGAGATTCTAAAGGAAGGGCGCACCGGCCACTTCGGCTTGCGTGGCATGAGGGAACGCGCCGAGCTCATCGGGGGCCGTTTGGACGTTTGGAGTAAGCTCGGCTCCGGTACCGAGGTCGATCTAAGCGTTCCTGCCTCCATGGCCTACGAATCGGCCCGGCGGCGTCCGTTTCTGGGTAAATGGAGGAAGCCCTCATGAGGGCCGGCGGAAGCAATCACAGGAGCGCCGGGCTGCTGTTGCTTTGCTGCTCGGCTGCAATGTGTTCTGGCCAACAGATAAAGCCGGTAATCCTGCCCGTGATCGATGGGTCTGACATTCGTTTCAGTCACGTGTTTTCCGGAACAGGTCCCGCCCACAGCAGAGCCCACAGCGTCGTCCAGGACCCACTGGGCTTCCTCTGGTTCGCCACAGCGGACCGGCTCCAGCGATACGACGGATATGACGTCCGGGAGTTCCGGCAGCCTCTGAACGACCCGAACGTCTTCACTCAATCGCTATTCAAGGACCGGTCGGGCACGCTCTGGGCCGCACGCGATCGCGGTATTGGACGGGACAAGGTACCTTTCGGCTCCCTCGATCGATACGATCCCGCCACTGGAACCTTCACCCCTGTCCCGCGTCACAACCCCTGGTTCCAGGCTCCAATCTCCGACATAAGCCAAGACCGCGCCGGCGCGCTCTGGTTCTCCACCAGCGGGGGGCTAATCCGCATGGATCCCGCCACCGGCCAAACTGTCCTCTACCAGCACAACCCGGACGACCCCTTCAGCCTGAGCAGCAATGCCGTCAGATCCACGTTGGAAACCAAAGACGGGAGCCTTTGGGTCGCCATGAACGATGGTCTGGATCTGTTCGACCGCACGACGGCGAAGGTGATTCAGCGCATCCCTCTGCCCGGAGGTCTGCCCGCCAACAATCGGCCGGACGTCATGATCATCCATCTTTGCGAGGATCACGCCGGCGTCTTATGGGCGGTGCTCTCCTATGGCTACGGCCTCGCTCGAATCGACCGGGAAACGGGCAAGTTTGTCTTCTATTCGCTCGACGGCGCCGGCACCGACAATACCGTCCGTGCCGGCGCCCGCGCGATTCGCGAAGACCGGAATGGAGCCTTGTGGATTGGAACGGTTTTCAGCGGGATTCTAAGACTGGAGCCGGATCGTACGCGGTTCATTCACTACCACAACAATCCCGCCGATCCCGAGAGCCTGGGCGGAGACGCAATTCTGGACCTGTTCGAGGATCGCGAAGGCAACATGTGGGTCGCCACCAACGACGCCGGCGTGGACCGGTTTCCCACGCGGCCTCTGCCATTCAAGCGTTACCGTCACGAAATCGGGAATCCCAACAGTCTCGATACCAGCTACACCACCACGGTCTTTGAGGACAGCCAGGGCATTCTATGGGTGGGGAGCCGTCGCGCGCTCGGCGCACTGGACCGCAAAACCGGTCAAATGACCTTCTATAGGAAGACCGGCGGCCCCGCCGAGTTATCCGATGCCTGGATCCTGTCGGTGGTCGAGGACCGGTCCGGCTATCTCTGGTTTGGCTCCCAGAACGGCGGATTGAATCGCTTCGATCGCCGCACTGGAAGATTCAAGGCCTACCGCCCTCCCCGTATCAGCGACGACCGCTTGTATCGGCTGCTCCTCGACCACGCCGGCGTCTTATGGATTGGAACCGAGAAGGGCCTCGATGCCTTCGACCCCGTCACGGAGAAGTCCCGTCCATACCTGAACGGGATGCGTATCCGCGATATCGCCGAGGATTCGCACGGCATGCTGTGGATCGCCGCCCGTGCCACCGGCCTAGTCCGCCTCGATCCGTCCACTGGCCAATCGACGGTTTACCACCCGAGCAGCGACAAGGTTTGGGCGGTGACCATCGATCACGAGGGGATTTTATGGCTCGCCACCGAGAACGGCCTGAACCGCTTCGATCCCGCGACTCAAACCTTCACCACATATTACGAAAGCGACGGCCTCCCCGATAACAGCGTCAGCCACATCATGGAAGACGAGAGCGGCGACCTGTGGATCAGCACCCACAACGGCCTGTCGCGCTTCAATCGGAAAACCTTCCAGAATTACTACTTTTCGGACGGCCTTTCGGGCAACGAATTCTATGACTCCAGTACCAGCTTCAAGACTCGGTCCGGCGAAATGTTCTTTAGCGCGAATGGCGGCATGACAGCCTTCTTCCCGCGTGAAATTGTTGACGACACAGCGGTTCCTCCGGTGATGATCACCGATTTCAAGATATTCGGCAAAGATTCTCCATTGAAGGCATCCCTCTCTCACTCGGAGAATGTCCTGACCTTCGAGTTCTCCTCGCTCAGCTTCACCAGCCCGGAACGGAATCGCTACCGCTACCGGCTGGAGCCTTTGGAAACGCAATGGAATGAGTCGCAGGGCGACCGGCGGTCCATCACCTATGCGCTCGCGCCCGGGGAATACACATTCCGGGTACAGGGTAGCAACAGCCGCGATGTCTGGAACGTGGAAGGGGCGACGGCGCGTTTCGTGATCTCGCCGCCATGGTGGAACACCTGGGCTTTCCGGGCCCTGGTAATCGTCATGCTGCTGGCTTTGATCGGCTACGGTTACCATCTCCATCTCCAGAACATCCAGCGGCAATTCAAAATCCGGTTTGACGAGCGTACCCGCATCGCACGGGAGCTGCATGACACGCTGCTGCAGAGCTTCCATGGATTATTGCTTCGCTTTCAAGCGGTTGACCACATGCTTCCGCCGGGAAAGGCGAAGGAAACGTTGGAAAAGGCGATCGATCAGGCGGCGCAGGCCATCACGGAGAGCCGGGACGCTGTGCAGGAACTGCGGGCGTCCACGGTCTTGACCAACGATCTTCCAGGGGCGATTACTGCTGTAGGCGAGGCCCTCGCTGCCGACAGTCTTGTGGCGTTTCGCGTAGATGTGCAGGGCACGCCTCGGAATCTCCAGCCGATTTTGAGGGACGAGGTCTACCGGATTGCCGCCGAAGCGCTGCGAAACGCATTCCGTCACGCCGACGCGAGCTGTATCTCATTGGAGATACAATACGCAGACCGGGAACTCCGGCTGCTGGTCCGGGACGACGGCAAGGGCATCGGGCCCAACGGGGCCCGTAAAAACGGGCATTTCGGTCTAACGGGGATGCGGGAGAGAGCAGCGCTGTTGGGAGGCACGCTGGAAATCTGGAGCGAGCTGGATGAAGGGACGGAGGTCGGATTGACGGTCCCATTGGTTAAGCGGCCATAAGATGCTTAGAGCGACGGTCATTGCGCTTGTGATTTGCTGCCGGTATGGCTGGGCGCTCAACCCGTCTCTCGACATCATTCAATACGCGCACAAGTCCTGGACCATCCGCGACGGGTTTTTCAAAGGCGCCATCACCTCTATTGCCCAACCTCCCGACGGTTATCTCTGGATTGGCACGTCAAGCGGGCTGGAGCGTTTCGACGGCGTTCGCAGCGTCCCCTGGCAGCCTCCGGCCGGCGAGCACCTTCCCGACAACCGTGTCTCAAGGCTTCTCGTCGCCCGCGACGGGCGCCTGTGGATTGGCACCTTGCACGGGCTCACAAGCTGGAAGGACGGCAACTTGACCCACTATCCCGAGTTTGCCGGACAGGGTGTTGGAAACCTCCTGGAGGATCGTGAAGGAACGGTATGGTTTAGTACCTATACCATTCGAAGCGCAAGACTATGCGCGATCCAGAGCGGCGCGGCGCGTTGCTATGGAGAAGATGGCCGCTTCGGCACCGGAATAGCCGCTTTATATGAAGATAGTAAAGGTAGTCTTTGGGTCGGCGGGGTGGCCTACCTGTGGCGATGGAGGCCAGGCCCTCCCCAGCTATATCGCATGCCAGACCCTGAACTCGGTATCCACGGGCTGATCGAAGGCGACAACGGCGCCATGCTGATCGCCTTGCGCAGCGGAATCAGACGGCTGGTGAACGGGAAAACCGAGGCGCTTCCTCTTCCGGGCGTGAGACAAATAGATCCCAAGTATTTTCTCCGGGACCGCGATGGCGGTTTGTGGATCGGAACGGACGCGGGCCTTTTGCACATCCACCGGGGAAGAACGGATGTTTTCACGCGGTCGGACGGTCTCTCCGGCGATTACGTCTTAAGTCTCTTTGAGGACCGCGAAGGGAGTATATGGGTCGCGACTTATGATGGCGGACTCGACCGTTTTCGCGATCTCGCCGCCCCCACGATCTCCGTCCGGCAGGGCCTGTCCAGCAACGCGACCGCGGCTATCCTCGCGGCCCGGGATGGAAGCGTTTGGGTTGGCACTACGGATGGTCTGAATCGATGGAAGGACGGTAAAATTTCGATCTACCGCAAGGGAAGCGCAGGATTGCCGGACGGTTACGTGGATGGCGTCTTCGAGGACTCTCAAGGGCGAATTTGGGTATTTACGCTTCGCGGAGACGCCTACTTCGAGAATGGCCGGTTTGTTCCCGTAAGCGGAGTGCCCAGCCGGTACGTTCGCGCCGTTGTCGAGGACGCCCCCGGGAGTCTGTGGGTCAGCCACAATCAAGGCCTTTTCCATTTGCTGGAAGGGCGCGCGGTCGACCGGATCCCGTGGGCGAAGCTCGGACGCGAGGGGTATGCAAATTCATTGGTAGCCGATCCGGCTCGGGGCGGTTTATGGCTTGGATTCTATGAGGGAGGTCTGACGTTCTTCAAGGACGGCGAGGTCCGTGCATCATACGGAACCGCCGATGGGTTGGGCGAGGGAAACGTCGGACGCCTTCAGCTTGACCGGGACGGGACGCTCTGGGCCGCGACCGAGGGCGGTCTAAGCCGTGTGAAAAACGGTCGTGTGGACACGCTTACAGTCAGGAACGGATTGCCCTGCGATACGGTGCCCTGGATGATGGAAGACGATGACCATGCGTTCTGGATGTCCACCACATGCGGCCTCGCGCGCATTCAGCGGTCTGAGTTGGAAGCGTGGACTAGCGAAGAGAAACGGACGGTCCCGCTGACAGTCTTTGACACTTCGGATGGAGTCATCAGCCCTCCGTTCGGGAACCGCGCCGCGACGGCCACGGACGGCAAACTGTGGTTCGAAGCTCCTGGCGGCGTCAGCGTCGTTGACCCGCGTCACCTCCCTTTTAACTCGCTCCCGCCGCCGGTGCATATCGAGAACATCAAAGCCGATGGCAAGATCTACGATCTGTCCAAGGCCGTGCGGCTGCCGCCGCTGGTGCGCGACGTCTCCATCGATTACACCGCCCTGAGCTTCGTCGCGCCCGAAAAGGTCCATTTCCGCTACAAACTCGAGGGCCAGGACCCGGACTGGAAGGAAGCCGTGAACGACCGGCAGGTGCAGTATTCGAATCTCGCTCCGCGAAAATACCGCTTCCGCGTGGTCGCCTCCAACAACAGCGGCGTCTGGAACGAAACCGGTGATTCATTCGAATTTTCGGTCGATCCGGCGTATTATCAGACCTCCTGGTTCCGGGCCCTTTGTGCAGCTGCGTTTCTTGGACTCCTATGGGCGCTGTATCAGTACCGGCTCTATCAGCTGGCGCACGAATTTGATGTGCGTATGGAAGAACGGGTCAACGAACGGACCCGCATCGCGCGGGAACTGCACGATACGCTGCTCCAAAGTTTTCATGGCTTATTGCTTCGCTTTCAAGCGGTCGACAACATGATGCCGCCGGGCAAGGCCAAGGAAACGCTTGAAAAAGCCATCGATCACGCTTCACAAGCAATTACCGAGGGTCGCGATGCGGTGCAGCAGATGCGCTCCTCCACGGTGATCACGAACGATCTGGCACTGGCGATCCGCTCGCTGGGCGAGGGGTTGGCGGCCGATAGCTCCGCGAATTTCCAGGTAAAGGTGGAAGGAGGGCCGAGGGAACTCCATCCGATCGTGCGGGACGAGATTTACAGAATTGCCGGTGAGGCGTTGCGCAATGCTTTCCGCCATGCCGAGGCGGGGAATGTCGAGGTGGAAATCCGCTATGACGAGCAAAAGGTCCGGCTGCGGGTGCGGGATGATGGCCGGGGGATTGACCCGGAGGTCCTGAAGCAGGGCCGCGAAGGTCATTTCGGGTTGCCAGGAATGAGGGAGAGGGCTAAGCTAATGGGCGGGACGTTCGAGGTCTGGAGCGAGGTCGATGAAGGCACGGAAGTCGAGTTGATTGTGCCTGGCTCCGCTGCTTACGCATCGGCTCGGAGAAGGTCGGGGCTTTCAAACAAGAATTCGTAAAGGCTTATCGTAGAAGAACATGAGCGACGAAATCAAACCGATTCGGATTATGGCGGTGGACGACCATCCTCTGTTCCGGGAGGGGATCGCCACGCTGATTGACGGGCAGGAGGACATGAGCATGGTTGCCGAAGCGTCCAATGGACGGGAGGCGATCCAGCAGTTTCGCACGCACCGCCCGGACGTCACGCTCATGGACTTACAGATGCCGGAAATGAATGGGTTAGACGCATTGATCGCCATTCGCGGAGAGTTTCCAGAGGCGCGGATCATCGTGCTGACCACTTACGTCGGCGACGTGCAGGTGCTCCGAGCGCTGAAGGCCGGCGCACGCGCTTATCTCCTGAAGAACCTTTTACATAAGGAGCTTCTCGATACGATCCGTGCGGTGCATGCGGGGAGGAAGACGGTGTCGCCCGAGATCTCGTATCGTCTGGCGGACCATGCCACCGATGACGCGCTGACGGCAGCGGAAGTGTTGGTCCTGGCGCTGATCGCCGAAGGGAATGCAAACAAAGAGATTGCCGCCCGGCTTGGAATCTCGGAAGAGACGGTGAAAGGCAGGGTCAGGAGTATTCTGGCCAAACTGGGCGCCAACGACCGGACGCACGCCGCGATCATCGCGCTGAGGCGCGGGATTATAGGACTTTGAGAACCTCTTGAGACTCTAAAGAGTGGCGGATCGACCCCCGTTTGAGCTTTCGATAATGTTCGCAATTTCGTAACCTCATCATGGGGTTTTTTTGCGACGGTTATTCTCAACATTTGCCACCGGCTGGCCAGGCATTGGGCTGCTGATAATGCGGGTTGCTGCCGGTTCGGCATTAATTCATCAGGCATTTGCCGGATTGACGCCGCTAAATGCGACGGGCGCGGGAGCAGGACTGCTCCTGCTGGCCGGCTTGTGGACGCCCATCGCGGGGGCAATAGCAGCAATCCTTGAGTTGTGGAACTGCTTCTCGCAGCCGGGAGATCCGTGGACCTTTATCTTATTGGGAGCGCTGGGGGCTGGCCTCGCAATGGTCGGGCCGGGCACCTGGTCCGTGGATGCCCGGCTTTTCGGCTGGAAACGAATCGACATTAGCGGGCGGCGGAGATAAAGGGGTATTCTCCCAAGCTCAAAAGGGTTTCGCACTGGTCACCATTGAGGGAGAGCCACCGAATCGATTGAGGGTTGGTTCAAGGACGGAACCGCTTCACAATCAAGAGGAAGAGCGAAAGGTGGCGGTGACATGAGTACAGCGGTTGTCCGCACCATTCCGATGTATCAGTCCGGTAACCTGCAGGCAAGACGGTTGCCTTGGGGCGTGGGCATGAAGCAGTTCCATCGATTCTGTTTGGACACGGTCAACCAGTGCCTGTGGCGGAGGGGAAACAGCGGTGAGAGTGAACGCATTCTCCTAAAGCCGAAGCCGTTTGCCATTCTGCGCTTCCTGGTGGATCACGCGGGACGGCTGGTGACGCAGGAGGAAATGCTCGATGCCATTTGGGCCGATGTTCACGTCCAGCCGGAGGTATTGAAGCGTCACATCCTCGACATTCGGAACGCGCTAGGGGATGACGCGAAGGAGCCTACTTTCATCGAAACGCTACCGCGGCGCGGCTATCAGTTTATCGCTCCGGTGCGTGACGAGTCTCCCAGCCAGACTGCTACGGCTGCTCCGGCGGCGTTAGAGGAACGGAGCAGGTTAGTGGGGCGGGAGCGGGTGCTCGGCGAGTTGGAACAAACTCTCCGAAAGGCAGTGATGGGGCAGCGGCAGGTTATTTTTGTCAGCGGAGAGGCCGGCGGGGGGAAGACTTGTCTGCTGGACGAATTCCAGAGGAGAGCGGGAGTCGATTCAACGATTCGCCACGCTCGCGGGCAGTGCGTGGAAGGTTACGGCGGCAAGGAAGCCTATTATCCGGTGTTGGAAGCGCTGGGCCAGTTATGCCGCCAACCGGGAGGAGATTCCGTAGTCCAGGTGTTGGCATCGCACGCTCCGACATGGCTGGTGCAATTTCCGGCGTTGGTGACTCGCGAACAGAGGGAAACACTGCGGCGCGAATTGCTGGGCGCGACTCGGGAACGCATGCTGCGCGAGATCGGGGAAGCGATTGAGACGATCACGGCGGCCAGGCCGATTGTGATGATCTTAGAGGACTTGCAGTGGGCGGATCCCTCGACCGTGGATCTTCTATCGGTGCTCGCTCGGGGTAGAGCCGCAGCCAAGTTGATGATCGTCGGCACGTACCGCCCAGTGGATGTTTCGCCGTCTGAGCACCCGTTGAAGCGGATGAAGCAGGGCCTGCGGGTTCATCAGTTATGTCAGGAGATCGTGCTGGCGCCGCTCAGCGAGGAGGACATCGAAGAGTACCTGGGGGGCGGATCGAAGGCAACGAGCGTCCCCGAGGGACTGGCGGGGCTGGTGCACCGGCATTCGGAGGGAAATCCCCTGTTCATGGTGGCGGCGCTGGAGCACATGACGCAGCGGGGCTTTATCTCCGGATGGAGTGGAAATTGGAAGCTCAACGTTCCGCTGGAGGAAATCGACCTGGAGGTGCCGGAAGATCTGCGGGCGATGATCGAAGCGCAGATTGAGCGTCTGAGCGCCGAAGAGCAGCATGCCCTGGAGGCTGCGAGCGTCAATGGCGTTATGTTTTCGGCGCGCGTGAACGCCAACGCGGCAGGTCTGGAGGAGGAAAAGTTCGAGGATCTGTGCGAAGGTTTGTTTCGACGGCAGCAAATGGTGCGCGCGGTGGGATTGCGCCAGTTTCCGGACGGAAGTGCGTCGCAACGCTATGAATTCGCGCATGCGTTGTACCGGGAGGTTTTCTATCATCGCCAGACGCCGGGACGACGGGCGAGATTGCATCTACGCGTCGGAGACCGGTTGGAGGAACTCTTCCACAATCATGAAAGCGAAGTTGCTGCTGAACTGGCGGAACACTTCGAACAAGCAGGCGATTCGCCACGCGCAGTGAAATACCTGCAGATGGCGGCTGATTCTGCCAAGAGACGTTATGCGCCCCGGGATGCGGTGGCCATTCTTAAGCAAGCTGAACAGTCAGTAGAACGGCTGAGCGAGCCCGATCGTCCGGTTTTGGAGATGCAGATTCTCGAACAGCTGGGGATGTTCTACATGGCGCTCGCCGACATTCCCGAAGCGGTCCAGACCTATCGGGAGCTGGTGGCACTTGCGGATCACCATGGGAGGGTCGATGTCGAGATTCGAGCACTGCTTGACATGGCAATGCCGGCAGCGTTACACAGCGCGCAACTGTACCTGGAGACTCTGGATCGTGCGCTCGAGCTGAGTGCCAGGCAGGAAGATTCGCTGCTAGGGGCGAGAACGCGCGCCAGATGTTTGGCGTGGCGTGCGGTGGCTGGCCGGTGGCGGGCTGAAGATGCGGAAAACTGCCGGAAGGCGATGGCGGAGATAGAGCAAAGTGCAGGTCTCGTAGCCCTCGCGGAGCATCGCGTGTGGTATGCCTACTTACAGTCGCTGTCATCGCAATATCGAGACGCGCAACGAGCCTTAACGGAGAGCGTCGCCCTCTTGCTGACGCAAGACAATCTCAATCCCTTTTTTGGGGGCATCTACCATATTCAGCGATATTTAATTCCGCGAAACTACCGATTTCTGGGAAACCTCGGTCAGTCTTTGAAAGAAGTCGATGCAACGGTCGCGTTGTTTGAGAATGCGGACTACGCCCGCGGGCAGGAAATGCTGATCCACAAGGCGCTTACACATCTGTACGCGATGGACTTCGCGGGTGTCGTGGCGATCTGTGACTCCATCGCCGATTCGGTGCGCCTTCCAGCAGAAATCCGACTTTGGCATATTTTGACCGGTTCGGCGCAAGCCATGTTGGGAAACCATGAGCTTGCCCTGGAACACCTGACAAGAGTGAGAGATTTGATGGAACACGAGCCGTTGATGGACGATTGGTTCCGCAGCATGCCGCTTCAAGCCGGCTTCGTGGAGCTTTGGCTTCAGAAAGGCGATCTTTGCATGGCGCGCAAGGAAGCCGAACATTTCCTCGATGTCTCTTTGGCAACGGCTGAGCGCACTTTTCAAGGGCTGGCATGGGAGGCGGCCACGCGGGTGGCGATCGCCGGGCGGGATTGGGCTCGCGCGGACCAGGACATCACGCAGGGGTTGTCGACAATCCAGGGATACGAGGTTCCGCTTGCCTCCTGGCGGGTCCACGGCACGGCGGCTGAGTGTTGCGCGCGCGCCGGGGACATCGCTTCGGCCGACCGTCATCGAGCACTCAGCCGCGCGACGATCATGAAACTGGCGAGCTCGCTAGATTCGTACGACCCGCTGAGAAAGATATTCCTGTCCGCGCCCCCCGTACGTCGAATTCTCGACTGGGGCGGGCAGTCCAATAAAGGGGCTGCGGTGCCCTCCTATCTTCCCGAAGCTGTTGTTTGATCGCGGCGAAGGTGCTGGCCCGGCGCCGGAGCGATGGCCCAGGCTCAGGCCTCACTGGGCTTGCTGAAGACATCAAGCTGCTCAGCCGCTGCTACCCACCATAACCGGCGAGCAAACTGAGCTACATCAAAGGGGACGCGACCGCGCTTAAAATCCATCTGGAGCTGAGGCTGAAGGTGTCTGGTCCTGGACTTAACAGGGCGATCCGAGCGCGGATCCTGCGAAAGCGGAAGGAAAAGGAATGTGGCAGCGCCCAGGGGGGACTATTGGGGGAAGAACAAAATGGTGGCCGCTGTAGAAGACTACGTCGGAGGTTCGCAGTCTGCCTCGTTTAAAGTGTTAGTGCCACTCACCACCGGGAGGCGCCGATCGCCTTAGCCGGGTGGCTAGTGAGCCATGGCCCACCCACCACCCGGGGGAGGGATCAGCTTACTTTGAGCCGAACCGAAAGACGACGCCGGCCGAGTAACGGATGTCGTTCTGATGGCTGCCAAATTTGTTGGCTGCGTCGATCTGAGTCATCACATATTCCACCTGAATCGGCTTAAATGCGATGTGATTGTTAAACGTATAGTCCAACCCGCCGCCGGCCGCGGTAGCGAAGGCGTTTTGCGATCGCGAAATGCCGCCGGGCAGATTGTTATTCCACACATAGGCGCCGCCGAAAAGGAACTGCACATAAGGCGTCAGACGCGCGTGGCGCCAATTCCATCTCGGGCCAAACAGGTAGGTCATTAACTTTTCGTCAATGCCACTCCGGGTATTGGCGTAGCCGCCGAAGTCGGCAACCAGACCTAGGGTCTTGTTCAGGTTGTACTCGAAATATCCCGAGCCACCGTTTCCTGTCCGCTGGTAATCGTAGTTCGCGGAATTCACATGTAACCCCGAATAATTCAACCCGACCTCATAACGCGGTGTGGTCGTCTCTTGCGCTTTGGCGGTCGAGCCAAACACGAGAAACGCCGCGAGAATAGGCATATATCCTAAGAGCGCTTGTTTTTTGAACATTAGTATTCTCCTTCTTTTGTAACGAGACCGTGCCCTGCGCGATGCGCCTGGCAACTTTCACCGATTAAGAGCCGGGAAGCGATCGTTTTGTTGGCCTGAGATCGGGGGTCCGGCAAGGCATTTGCCAACAAAGAGGCTTGTTCAGCCGCTCCTATCTCTTGAACCATTGATTCTTTCCGCGGAGGAGACTTAAATGCTCAACTCACAACCGGCGTTTGCGATCGGCCTCATCGTTACGTCGCTGGGCTTAGCCGGATGCACTGGCAAAATTCGATACCCGAGTTATTACGCCCTGGACGTCCCGGCTCCTCCTTCCAGCAGCAGGCCGAAACCGATCCTCGGCTCGGTCGCGGTGAAAGAATTCAGTGCTCCGCGAATCCTGCGGGAGGGCCCGATCGTTTACCGTCCATCGCCCGATCAGGTGGACTTCTATGTTTATCACCGCTGGGCCGAAGATCCCCGGCGCGAAGTGACGGCGGCGATGATGAATGAACTTCGAGCCCGGGGAATTTTCCAGTCGGTCGATGTATTCGACGGCCACGGCTCCATAGACTGCGTGCTCACGGGCACGCTTGACCACCTCGAAGAGGTCGACCGGGGCAACGATGTCTCGACCGAGGTCAGCGTGTCAGCACGGTTGATCAATCTGCGAACGGGCGAGGTGTTATGGCAGGACACGTCGTCGAAAACCTCCAAATTGGATCAACGCTCGGTGCCGGGGATCGTAGCCGAACTCTCGCGCGATCTGGGGAACGTTGTCAAGAGCTTGGTTGCTTCCATGCAGGACCGGCTCGCGTCACAGCCGGTTGCGCCGAGTGCCGGCCAGTAGAAGATCGAAGGAGCGCGAAGGAAAAGTGAAATGCCTGAACCAATAGATCCCGCAAAAACGGGCCCCAGTAGGGCGCAAAAATTGCTGAACTGGTCGGTCTCCGCGACGATCCTCGCCATGGCGGTTGGAATTGTCTTTCTGATCGCCGGCAATTGGAATACCTGGGCGAGCGAACGCGAGGCTCAAGAAACGGACGACGCGTACGTGCGGGCGGACCTGACACCCCTGAGCACGAAGGTCGCAGGGCTGGTAGCGAGGGTAGCGGTTTCAGATTATCAGGCCGTGAAATCCGGGGATCTGCTTGTGCAGTTGCGAGACGATGATTTTCGCGCGCAGGTGCAGCAGGCCGAAGCCGCGGTGGTAGCCGGCGAGGATGCGCTGATCAACAATCAACGGCAGAAGGAACTGCAGGACGCACGCATCGTTCAGGCTGGGGAAGGCATTCGCGCCGCCGAGGCAGACATCGAAGCCGCGGAGGCAGGAATTGAAGCGGCAAAATCGGCGATCGCAAATGCGCACAGCGGAATCGACGCCACAAAAGCGGACGTAGACCGGACCTTAGCGGAGCGGCGCCGGCAAGAAGCGCTGATTGCGACAGAGTCCGCGACGCGGCAGAAACTGGAACAGGTGGTGGCGGACGAACAGCGCTTCCGCGCGCAGCTTGCGAGCCGCAACGATGACCTATCGGCTGCGACAGCGCAGCTAGCGAGCCGCCAGGCCGATCTGGCCCGGGCGCGAGCCCGGCTGGGGAGTTCAAGGGCGGAACTTGAAGCGCAGAAGCGCCAGCGCGCGGTATTGGATTCGCAGGAACTTCTCCTTCATGCCGACCTGAATGCGAAGATTGCCTCGCTCTCACTGGCGCGCACGAATCTGGGGTACACGCGAATTATGGCGCCCGAAGACGGAATCGTCAGTGAACGCAAGGTGCGCGCTGGGCAACTGGTGAGTCCCGGCACTCAGGTTCTTTCGCTGGTGCAAAGCGAGACGTGGGTGCAGGCCAACTATAAGGAGACGCAGCTCCGTCATATGCGCTCGGGCGACCCAGCGGAAATCCGCGTAGATGCATTTCCGGGAGTCGTTTTCAGAGGGAAGATCGATCAGTTGTCTCCGGCAAGCGGATCGCAATTCGCGCTCCTGCCGCCGGACAATGCAACCGGAAACTTCACCAAGATCGTTCAGAGGGTGCCCGTGAAGATCGTGCTCGATCCCACGCAGGCAGCGATCGAAAAACTGCGTCCGGGACTATCCGTGATCGCTACGGTTCGCATGAATGGCGCTCGCCGGTAGGGAGATGCTCAGGTGACCGCCTCAGAGACAATAGCCGCGCCACCTTCCCAAACGGGCCGATCCCAGATCGCTACTAACCCATATCTGGGGATTTTGGGAGTGTTCCTCGGCGCGGGAATAGCCACGCTGAACGCGCGTCTGGTGAGCATAGGTCTACCCGATTTGCGTGGGGCTCGTGGCTTTGGCTTTGACGAGGCTTCCTGGATTCCGACCGCGCTGAACTCGGCGATGATGTTCAGTGGCGTCTTCGTCTGCTTCTTCAGCGTTGTGTTCGGCCCGCGCAGGATACTGTTCTCCGCGGCGGGGATCTTTGCGGCGGTGTCCTTGGTGCTGCCGTTTGCGCCGACTTACTGGACAATGATAGCGCTCGTGGTGATCGCAGGCATTGCGTCGGGAACCTTCTATTCTCTCACGATGACCTTCGTCTTAAGATCGCTTCCCAAGCGGCTGATGATATTCGGCATTGCAGCCTACGCAGCGGACATTGTCTTCGTCAGTAACATCGCATCCTTGCTCGAGGGTTGGTATATAGAGTATCTATCCTGGCACTGGATCTTCTGGACTGCCGCGGTCATTGCTCCTTTGATGATGATCTGCATCTACTTCGGCATTCCGCATATGCCCCATTTGGAGCCCACGCCGAGTTGGCGTGGGTTCGTTTATTTTGGTCTTGGTCTCAGCCTGATTTTCGGGGCTACGGATCAAGGAGAGCGGCTGGATTGGTTAAACTCCGGAGTCATCGTCGCAATGCTCGCCGGAGGAGTCTTCCTACTGGCCGCGACCGTGGCGAGAAGGTTCCTGCACCCGAATCCAACTGTCAATCTTGGCTTTCTCAACAGAAGAAATACGATTATCTTGTCCTTGTCGATCTTTACGTTCAAGTTCTCTCACCTGGCTGCGCTTGTACTGATCCCCGGTTTCCTGGCTAACATTCAGGACTACCGGCCTCTCGAGTCGGGTCACACACTCGCGTGGGTAGCTTTGCCGATGTTTGCCGTGGTGTGGCTGGTGGCACTGATGATGATTCATGCGAACTCGAGACTGATCTTAACTTTGGGGTTAACGATCGCGGCAGTGACCTGCTGGGTCTGCTCGCGCGTCGATACTTCCTGGGCGGGATCCAGTTTTGAGATCGTCGAGCTCTTTCTGGCGACTGCGTTCGCGGCAACTTACGTCGGCTTAGTGGGCAACATTGTTTTGGAAGGCCTCGAAGCGGGCGCCTTGAGCAGCGCCACCGGCGCCGCCACATTTTCCGGACTGATGCACTTCATCCGCATTTTCGGCGGCCAGATCGGAGTCGCCTTTATGACCCGCGTGGTTTCGGTTCGAGAACAGTTTCACTCCAATTTGCTGGGGCTTCATGTGCAAGCCGGCGGCTGGCTCACCGCCGAACGAGTACGAATGCTGACCGCGGGGATGCTTCCGCAATCAACTGGGCCGGAGGAAGCGCAATACCGGGCTGTGGAGATTCTGGGCCGGCAGGTAAGGAAGCAGGCCTTCACGCTGGCGACAGCCGATGGCTTCCTCATGATCGGATGGATCGTGGTCGCCTACCTGGTGATGATGCTTTTCCTGAGGCCTGGGAAGTTTAGCTACAAGGACTTGAGTAGAATGCAATGAAACATGTTACTTTACTTCGCATGCTCGCGGTCGCTGGGCTGGCCGTGCTATCGGCGGCTCCTCAACGTGCTGCTGAAACCCGGCGCCTGACGCTGACAGAGGCCGTCCATCTCGCGATAAGCCAAAATCGAGAACTAAAGATCGCACGGCTAAAGGTGGTTGAGTACGAGCAGAAGAAGGCCGGCGCGCGTTCGTCCTATTTCCCGCAGTTAACGAACCAGTCGAATGCACTGCACGTTACGGAGCTCCAGAATGTTGGGATATCGGCCGGCGCGCTCGGCTCGGTGGAAGGATTACCCGTCCCGGCACAAAATATCAACATTCCTCAAGGCCAGAATCGCTTGTTCTCAAGTGGGACCATGGTTTCCCAGCCGACAACCCAGTTAATCCGGATTCGTCAAGCCAACCTGATGGCAGCCGCTGATGTGGCTGTCTCGCGCGATGATGTGAAGAAGGCGGAGAATCAAGTCGCTTTGCAGGTACACAATCTCTACTTCGGAATCCTGATCGCGCGCCTTCAGAGACAGGCCGCCGAGCAACAGAACGCATACTCAGAAGAACACCTGCGGGAGAGTGAAGAGGATGTCCACAACGGAAGCGCCCTCAAAATAGCAACCATTCAGGGCCAGGCTGGGCTACTGGAAAGCAGGCAGGCTGCACTCACGGCGCAGCTTCAGATCGATGACCTGACTACGGCGCTAAACGACCTGCTGGGGCTCCCGCTGGATACTCAGCTTGAACTGGATCCCGCTATCCCAGCGAATTTTGATTCGCTGTCGAGGGAGGAGTACGTAAAGACTGCATGGTCGCAGAACCCGGAGATTCTGGCTGGAGAAGAGGCTATACGAAAGGCGCGCGCGGGTGTGACGGCTGCAAAGTCGGCCTACATTCCCGATGTCACAGCCTACGCACGCCATAGTTACCAGGATGGCATTCCGTTTCTGGTACACAACTTCGGCGAGTTCGGTTTCCATCTCACTTGGGACGTCTTCGACTTCGGCAAACGGCGGGCAGCAGTGAGGGAGCGTGAAACCCAACTGGCTGAGGCAGAAGAGAATCTGGAGCGTTTAAAAGAACAGGTCGCCGTCAATATCGAGCGCAGCTATAACAAAGTGCAGCGAACCAGGAGTTTAGTCGAGGTTGCGAATCAAGTGGTCAAGCTCCGGCGCGAGGGCGAGCGATTGGCCGGAAACCAATTGAAGCAAGGGGCCGTTCTCGTATCGGACCAACGCCAGGCGACCGCGGCCACCTACAGAGCCAAGGCGGATTACCTTCAGGCTAGCTTGGGGTATTTGCTCGCTTGGGCGGAACTCGAACAAGCAGTCGGGCGCACGCCAGGATACTAAGGCGTCGCGGCGATATTCCCCCGCCTAAGCCAGCAGCCCCACCCTCGCTCACCGCCTGGAGTCAACCGCAAGTCACAACTGTCTCATTCGGCAGGGGTTCATTTCAAAGCACGGCATCGAACCATTTGGTGACAAAGCGAAGACCCGCAAGTCACGACTTAAAAGCACACCTGCCTTACTTTGAGATTGAGCCACTCTTTGTGGAATTAGCGAGGAGGCTAAGGAAGTGAGTACAGCATTTCCGCCAGGATTCAATACAAGCAGAATCACGAATAAGGGCGGCTTTTTTATCGTTCTCCTAATCGCGCCTATTCTTTTCGGACAAGCGCCGGCGCAAGCCCCACTGGACGTGCATGTAACATCAGCGACACCGTACTTGGGGAAAAGCACTGTCACGCTTCAGGAACTCCGCCACGCCGTACCTAAGAAGGCGCAGAAAGAGATGGATAAGGCCGAAAACGCACGCAGCCACGAGCGGAGGCACGAAGCGATCGACCATCTAAATCGGGCGATCTCGATTGATCCAGAATTCGTCGCAGCGCGGAATAACCTCGCAGTGATTTACTTGACGTCGGGGGACGGGAAGTCGGCCGTCGCACAACTGGAAGAGGCGGCCAAGGTCGACCCACATAACCCAACGCTCTTCACGAATCTTACTCTGGGCTACACTGCGATTCACAACTTCGATGCCGCGGAGCGTGCTGCCCGAACGAGATTGGCTCTGGATGGAACGTCCACCAAGGCGCACTTGTTTCTCGGCTTGGTGCTCTTGGAGCAGCGGAAGTTCACCGACGAAGCTCTTCGATGCTTCGAACGGGCACGCGACGAACACCCGCTCGCTCATTTGCTCGCCGGGCGGCTTTTCATGGCGCAGGGTGATTCAAGAAAAGCCAGATCCGAGCTCAAGACATATCTTTCCATCGGGGCGGAGGATGGTAATCGAGCGCTCGCGCTACATTGGCTTGAAGTGATCGATGAAGGTGAACAGAAGAGCGTGACAGCGCCATATTAATTCGCTGCCGTCACTCTTCACATACGCCTCAGGCTTCGGACGTGGCGACCAGTTGCCCGGGGCTTCAAGCCGTGATCCCTCTCGTCTGGACGTCAGCCGACGGCGCGCGATTCCGCGAGGAAGAGCGGCTCGCAAAGGCAGCCGCGTGGCCTCATCGCATCCCCGGTACGGTGCTGCTGAAGACGGAAATCTAGTGACGGATAGAGTGGCCCGGGAAAAGCGCGCTGACGCCATTCCAAGCGATTTGTAAACCGATACAGAGGAGGATGAAAGACGATAGGCGAACGATGATGTTTAAGGCGTTATCGCCTAAGACGCGCCCGATGGGTTCGGCGAAGCGGTAAAGGAGATAAATGCAGATCGCAAGAGCCGCACATCCTAGTATCGCGCCGAGAGGGAGAGTCCAGAGGGCGTCGCCCCCTGGCACCTGGTTGGCGCCGACCGCGATCGCAACGGAAATCGACCCGGGCCCAACCGTGAGCGGCATCGTCAACGGATAGAATGCGCGATTCAAATAGGTAAGAGGCTTTCGGCGGTTTCGGCGATGGCGGCGCCTTGTCGTCGTCATCGGGCCGATTCAACAGCTTCCATCCCGCCGCGAAAAGGACAATCCCACCGCCGACCTGAACGATCGGTAGCGAGATTCCAAAAAATACCAGTATGTGGGTTCCGACGAGGATCGAGACGAGGAGGAGAGCGAATCCATACACCGCGATCTGGCGTGCGAGGATTGCCCGGCTCCCACTGGGAAGGCCGTCCGTGAGCGCCAGGAAGATTGGTATGTTCTCTGGCGACTTGACGATGGGAAAGAGTGCGCCAACGATCAGCAGAGAGGTTCGGACCAGCCCATCGATCGTGTCCATCATCTCCGCCGGAAGTTCCCCAACAAAGATGAGCCGTCACGCCGAGGTTGTGTTTGTGGCCAACATGTTTGCGGCCAACAAAGGCTCCGCTACGCGCCTCATATGTAATGTAGCCCTTTGCCATGCGCCGCGGCTAAATGAGAGCTTTGAGGGAGAAAAATTGTATATGTCGAGAGCGATTCATCTTGCGATACTAGGTGCTGTTGCAGTCTGTGGCGCACTCTACGGCCAAAATCTTGGCTTGGAAGGCCCGACGGGCGTATTCGTTACGCCCCTCGCCTATACGGCGGCATCGCCGGCGAACAATCTTGGAATGCCAGTCGCCGGCTTTCACTTCCTCAATGCGGGAAGCGTGATCGGCACGTTCAGCAAGATCTCGGTTACCGAGGGAGCATTTGGCCGTGTGGAGTTTGGCTACACTCGCGACGCCCACACCACGGCCGACAATCCCGCATTAAGTCCGTTATGGCATAACGGCTTCAATATCTGGCATGGGAAGGTCAACATGGTCCGCGAAAACGCCGGGAAGCACAATTGGCTGCCGGCGATTTCGGGCGGATTCCTGGTGCGCACGCAAGTTCATAACGTAGGCGGGGCGATCGCCAACAAAGACACCACCAATGGCGACGTCTACATTGTGGCCACCAAGACCATCGCGGAGATTAAAGGGATGCCTGTCTTATTGAACGGAGGATTTCGTGGCACGAACGCGGAGCTCTGGGGCATGGCCGGCAATGCCACGAGGTTCCAGGGGCGGGCCTTTGGCGCGGCTGCGTTTGTCTTCAAAGGCCCTGCCAGAAGCACTGTTGTTTTCGCGAGCGAGGTTGCGCAACAGCCGCCGCACCCGGAGAACCTGGGGGCAGCCGTCATCCCAACCACGTTGACCTACGCCGTGCGCATCACGCCGGTTCCCGAGCACAAGCTCAATGTCGACTTCGGCGTCGCACAGATCGCGAACCACATCATGCCCGGCGCGGACCTCAAGGCGCGCCATCAGTTTGCGATGGGCATCTCCTACGGCTTCTAGCGCCGACTCTAACTCGTCTTGAAAACCCTCAGTTATCGAAAATAGGGCCCCGATCCGCGCTTTCACCTTCACGGCAAGGTCCGCTGTATTGGACGCAGGTTCCACTCAATTCGCATGGACGAGCTCGCACAGGACCTCGAGGACTTGGCGAGTCGCGACCCCGGTGTCAACCGAGTCACCCCAGGGCTCTTGACCACATAATGGGGCGGAACGCCTTCGCGCGGCCGTGAGTGAAATAGGTAAACTCGCTAGGCGGCGGGAGTAAGAAGTCCGCGGGTCCGCGGCATTTACCGCACCACTCCCCTTGGATTAACACTCAGGGAGGGGGAAACGATATCGCCTGCTTTCGTAACGCCCTGTAGAGCCCGGTTTTCTCAAAACCGGGCTCACGCGAGCGAATTGGGAAGTTTCCTCGCGGCGTGTATTCTTGCCGGCTTGGATGTCGCCCTAGTCCGCAACCTCGGCCTGTGGCTCTGGTGCAGAGCGGCCGGCGGCAGCGCGGACTGCGGCCGTTTCGTGCCGCTCCCGGACGAATTGCTTGCGCTTGGAGCGTAACGAGAGATACTCGCGCGCTTCCTTTGTCAGTCTGCGCCGTTCATGTGAATTGAAGATCGCCTTGCGCACCACGCGCCAAACGACGCGGGGCCGGAAAAAGTACTCCCCATAGAACTGCTCGACTGCATCCACAAGGTCCGCTTCGTCCAGCCCGGGATATGTAATATTCGGCAGCTGGTGGCCCGCGTCGTCTGCCATCGTGAGATTAATCAGCCCGTTTTGCGCGCCATACTCGTGGAGCTCAGTGCCGGGAAGAGCGTGCGCGATCGAGACCTGTATGGTTTCCGTATCGAGGCGTTTCGCAAAATCAATCGTTCTGCGGAGTGTCTCCCGGGTTTCGCCAGGCAGTCCGACGATGAAGTCGCCGTGGATCGTCAGGCCCAGCTTCTTGCAGTTTTCAGTAAATCGGAGCGCCATTTCGATCGTCGCGCCCTTCTTGATGTTTTTCAAGATCTGCGGGTCGCCGGACTCATAACCGACGATCAACAGGCGGCAACCCGCTTCGCGCATTGCCTTCAGCGTTTCGTAGTCCGTCGTCACCCGCGAAGTACAAGACCACGTGAATTTGAGAGGTTTGAGTTTTGCACACAACTCCAGGGTTCGAGCCTTCCGGTAATTGAAGGTATCGTCATCGAAAAAGATTTCCTTGACTTCGGGAAATGCGCCCAACGCATAGCGGACCTCCGCCACCACGTCATCGGTTGAGCGGGTGCGCCAGCGGTGCCCGGAGTGAGTCTGCGGCCAAAGGCAGAAGGTACACATCGCCGGGCAGCCTCGCGAGGTATACAAAGAGATGTAGGGATGGTGAAGGAACGGGACGTTGTAACGGTTGATATCCAGGTCACGCTTATAGGTCTTCGTCACCCAGGGAAGCTCGTCCAGATTCTCGATTGCGCGGCCCTCGGGATTATGGGCGATGCTGCCGTTGTTCCGGAAGCTCACTCCCGGCAGTTGTTCGAGGGGTGTGCCATTCGCATAGGCCGCAACCTGGTGATCAAATTCGCGCCGCACAACGAAATCGACTGCGGAAGTCTGAAGTGCTTTCTCCGGCTCGATCGTCACAGGCGGCCCCACGAATGCGACCTTCAGTTTCGGATTCGCATCCTTCATCATTTCGGCGATTTTCAGATCGATGCGAAGGCCGAGGCTTGAGGTAAACAACACGACGAATTCGAAGTCTTTTGCGATCTCGACGGTTTGTAGCGCGGAGATCTTGTGGGGTGGCGCGTCGAGAACCTTGCTGTCCGGCAGCATCCCGGCGGCGTAACAAAGCCATACCGGATACCAAAAGGACTCGATCTCGCGGGTGGCCGGCCATCGCGAGCTGGCGCCGCCGTCAAAATTGTCGAAAGAGGGTGGATTCAAGAAAAGTGTTCTCATTAACTACCTCAGGCCGCCCGAGTGCGCCTTGGCATGCTGCCCAGAATCGGAGCCAGCTTCTTCTTGGCGTTGAAGACCCGCCATTGGACTGTCCCAATTGGGATTTGGTGAGCGGCGGCGATCTCGTGGTATTCCCACTGCTCGATGAAGCGCAGTGTCATCACTTGGCGTTCGCGTGAATCCAGGAACGCCATCCAATGGAAGAACTCGAATGCCGGGGTGGCCGCCGGCGTGCGGGTAGCCCCGACGGAGCGATCCGTGATTTCTTCCAAGTCCACCGTTTCCACTTCTCTCGTTTGCTTACCGTAATACCGGCAGAGAGTATTGCGGGCAATCTTGAACAACCATGCACGAAACAAGGAACGGTCCCGGATCTGCGAAGCCTTTCGATAAGCTGTCAACATCACTTCCTGTGCCAGGTCTTCGGCGAGAGCCCGCTCGCAGTTGCGTGCCTGGAAAAAAGCGACAAGTTGCGGAGTAAAGGTGTGGAATAGGTCGGTGAAAGACGCCTCGCTTGGAGCGTCCAGGAACTTCTCCGTAATGGCCCCTTCATGGAGAAACCTCTCATTTATGACCGGCTTCGTGCTCATCTTTAGATTCAGCCCCCTTTGGCTACAGCTTGTCTAAGGCACGCGGGCACCCAACTCCGGGGCTGATCATTTTCTTTGATTTCTATAAGTTCCGCGCTGCCTCTCCTGGTTCACTGTTCCCAGGCCAACGTCAATTGCTGAGTTTTCGTCGTTGGCCGAGAATCGTGGGAGGGGCGGTGCGTCAGTTATGGCTGTCGGCCAGCGTATTCTGGGCAGACTTTGGATGGAGTTTTCTTCGTATCTCCGGCCAGAATTCTTTTATGATATTGGAGGCCATGTCGACTCCGAGTTGGATCCCGAGCTTTTCCGCAGCGTCCGACGCTGTCCGGTTGTTCTTGTAATACGCTTGCGAAATCGCCACTGCGGTCGAATTGCCAAGGATTTCCGAATAATTGAATTGCGACGCAGCATCCAAATCGCGATGGGTCCACAGGATCTGACCCATTGCGTAGCCGAGCCGGGACCAACCACTTCCCGTACCGCGTCGAAAATAGCGAGGATCCTGGTGAAGGAGAGAAGGGTAGACAGCTTCCGTCATGTAATCGCCGATGAAGAGGTCGCCGTATGCAGCGCCAAAATATTTTCCGTACCCAGCGGCGCCTTGCCCGAAAGCCCGATTCCCGTTCGTCGCTTGGTTCTCCGCAGCGAAAATTCCCGCCAGCACCACGGTTCCCGGATCAATGGCATCCCTGGTAGCAAGTTTAAACTTCTCGCCTGCTGTCAACGGCTTGTAGTTTTGCAGGCTCGGAGAGGTCCGGTAATTTGGAATGATCCAAAAAAGTCTCTTGTCCTCGTGCGATGGTGCTGTGCTACCCGTAGTGGGAGGCGTGCCCGACTCGTCGCCCGGCGCTGCCTGTTGAGCCAGAGTGACAGACGCGAAAAGAGTTAATGCTAAGCCAACAGATGAGATGTGAAAGATCACAGAAAATCCCCTTCATCCACAAGGAGCTATTTGGCGGACTTTTTGTTGGCCCTGAGCCACCGAGTATTTCCCGGGCCGCTCATCGGCAGGTCCGTTTGCGAACTAGGGCAAGGACGCCCGCAAGGCGTGAACTCATTTTTTGGGTGTTCCTAATCCTCGAGGCTGGCCTTCAAGCCATATTCCGCGATTCCGGTCAGCTCGAGGCAGATCGTCGCCCAGATGGGCAGTTCCAAGACTTCACGGGGAGACACGAAGATCGTGAACAGCGCAAACTCCGTTGCGGTGAGGCAGACCTCCGGAGAAAGCGCGCTGCGGCATCGCCGAATCGCTTTTCCGCAGCGCTAGTTGGACATCTGTGACAGGCGCGTGATGAGCGGCTGTGCAATCGCAGGTGTCGTCGCTCCACCGATAATTTCGCCGTTGCTGGAGGGCTTGCCATACAGCGCTTTGATGCCGGACTCATCGGATTTCAAAGTCGCTCCGTCCAGGCCAAATCCGGCGAAGACGCCCTTGGTGTGACCAAAGAACAGCATCTTTGGGTTGGGATCGCCGTGCGCCGACTTGCCATTTTCCCACGCAGCGGAGGCGTCGGTGCCGATCGTGAACCGGTCTCCGAGCAGCTTGAAACGTCGTTCTTTGTCGAGCGACAGGATCACGATGTCTATTTCTTCGCCGCCAACTTGGACGCCCAGGCTGCCGCTCCCCAGCGTAACCGCGCCAGGAGCTGACCAGCCAGCGCCAGTCCGGCAGGATATGAAGCCACGCCCATACCCCGCGCCCACAACGGCAGCACCCTTCTTGAACCCCGGAATAACGGCAACACAGTCGGCGCCGGCAAGTTTTTCCGTCGGGATCTTGATTTCATTGAGAACGGTAACGGCCTTCTTCAGCCGCGCCGGTGTGTCCTCCGCGGCTACTGTCGAAACAGCGCTCGCGGCGATTACGAAGAGAAAAATTGTGTGTCGCATGTGTTTTTTGTGTGATTAGGCGGCCGTCTTTTGATTCCAAATTGGCCGCCTCCTTACGACAAGAGCCTCTCCGGACAAGCTTTGTTGGGCTAAAGCACCGCGACCGCTGATTCCAACAGCCTCAGGGCCTATTGAGGTACCTTGCGGTCCTTCTGCTGGCGGATTCGTACCAGGCTCCAAGGGTTCTGTTTGACGCGGTCCGTCAGTTGATCCAGGTTCTCCGTCGCCACCCTGAGATTTGCGATCGTTTCGCGGATGTTGTCGTCGTTGGTCCGCACCACGGCTTGAATGCTCGCCATCAAGCTTTTCGCCTGCTCCAAGGTGGATTGCAACTGCGCCAGGTCTTGCCGTATCGGATCGCGCAGTTGATCGATCGTCCCATTTACGTTTAGGACAGTCGCGTCCGCATGATCGACTAAAGGCCCCACTTTCTTGATCACGGCATCCGCATCCCGGCTTGCCAGCAACACCTGATCCGTGATCCGGTCGATTTTTGGAGACTGTTGAGCGACCATCGTATTCACTTGTTCCAGGATCTCGGCGATTTGCTTTCGATTTGTCGGCCCCGTGACGTCGTTGAGGTTCGCCAGGAGCGTATCCGCCTTTCCGGTGATCCCCTTCATTTCATCTTGTACTTGGGAGATCAACTCGTTCGCGCTGTCCGCGATTCCGGAGAGCTTTCGAGCCATATCGTCAATGCTCACAGTTTCCTGGGAAGGGATCGCCTGTCCCGGCCGCAGTCGTTGAGCCTCCCTGGTACCTGTCGTGATTGAGATCGCCGGGCTGGCCATCAGGCTGACCGTGCCCAACTTCGCGACGCACTTTTCATTCACTGGCGTTCCATCCTTCACTTCGAGCAGAATTTCGATTTGTGTCGGATCCTGATCCCACGCCCGAACAGCCTTCACCCGGCCGACTGAAATGCCGCCGAACAGGACTTCCGATCCCGGAGCCACCCCTCCCGCATAACGCAAATAGGTCTTATAAAGCGTCGTATGGTGTCCCCACTGCTCGTTCCCCACGTAGTACACCGTAACGCCCAGCAGGAGCAAACATACGACAACGAATATCCCGACTCTAGCTTCTGTATTCATGCGGTTTTCCCTTGCAGATACCCTCGAAGATAATCGTCAATTGTCGTGTCGGCGAATGGGTCCGGGATGCGATCGAAAAACTGCCGGATACGTTGGTTTGAGCTCTTTTGGAGCTCCTCTTTGGTGCCCACCGCGATCAGCGATCCTTTATAGAGCATCGCCATGCGGTCCGCGATCTTGAATGCACTCGCCATTTCGTGAGTCACTACGACGACGGTCATGTTAAATGCTTTCTTCAGGCCCAGGATTAATTCGTCCAGCTCTGCCGCCACAATCGGATCGAGGCCGGCGGAGGGTTCGTCGAATACCAGAATTTCCGGATCGAGTGAGATGGCGCGTGCCACCGCGGCCCGCTTCTTCATGCCGCCGGAAAGGTCCTGCGGGCTGCTCTTGCCGAACTCCGCCAGCCCAACCAGCGCGAGTTTCATCCATGTCACCAGACGGATCGTCGATTCCGCCAGACGCGTGTGTTCCCGCAGAGGAAGAGCAATATTGTCTTCGAGCGACATGGAATTGAATAGCGCCGAACTCTGGAATGCGACGCCAATAGAACGCCGCACTTTCTTCAGTTGGTTCGAGGTGCACTTTTCGAGATCGACTCCGTCGATGAGGATCTGCCCGGATTCAGGCTGCTCCAGGCCGATGATCTGGCGCAACAGGGTGCTCTTCCCGGACCCGCTGCCCCCCAGCAGGACCATGGTTTCTCCCCGCTCGATGTCGAGATTAACCCCGTCGAGCACGCGGCGCCCGTCATAGCTCACAACCACGTTACGCACTGAAATTACTGGTGGCGCCACGCGTTCAATTCCCTCCCGTCACGTAGAAGAGCGCCGTAAACCCGACATCGGCAAGGATGACCAGGAACGTGGACTTAACGACGGCCTCCGTAGCGGACCTACCAACGGCGTCTGGTCCTCCACGCACCCGGAAACCTTCCAGACAGCCGACATGCACGATGATCGTGGCGAAAGCTACACTCTTGATCAGGCCTGACATAACGTCGCGCAACACCATGTCGTGCACGGCGTACCAGAGGTACACGCTGAACGCCATATCCGTGCTGACGCGCATAAAAAGAGCGCCGGCCAGAATCCCGCAGGCGTTGCTGACGATCGTCAGGCAGGGCAATACGACGATAGCCGCCAGGAACTTTGGCGCAAGGACGAATTCCACCGGGTCGATCGCCATCGTTCGCAGGGCTGCGATCTCTTCGGTCACCACCATCGTGCCGATCTCGGCCGAAAACGCGGACCCCGAACGTCCGCTGACTGCGATCGCCGTGAGGAGCGGTCCCAATTCCCGAGTAAAACCAATGCTTACCAAGTCGACCACAAACTGCATTGCGCCAAAGCGCCGGAGTTCTGAGGCACCTTGCATCGCCAGGATGAATCCCGCGCAAAACGCCATGACCCCAACCATCGGGAATGCATCGACCCCGATTTCCAGCATTTGCCTCACCGCGGAGTGCCACCGGTTCCGTTTCCCGACAAGCGGCAACGTGCGCACCGTGGTACCCAGGGCGTTCGTCATCTGCATTACGAGGGCGCCGACATACCCAACATGACGCAGGGTCGAGCTGCCGATACGCTCAACAACGGTCATTGAGGATGCACCTGCGGCGTTTCTGGATTCACCCGGTGGAAGAGATGGAGAAGATGCGTCGCTTCCAGAAGGTACCGCGGGTGCTGGCCGAGCCTGCTGAGTTCCAGGGTCTTTCGCTGGATCTCCGCGGCCCTCAGGAGCTCAACCAATATGGCGAGCCCGGATACATCGATATATTCGACGTCCTGAAGGTCCAAGGTCAGAGTTTGGCAGTTCGGGGAGTCCAGGCGGCTCAGCAAATGCGTACGCAGGTCCGGCGAGGAGTCAATGGTGATTCGCCCCGAGAGGGAGACTTCGCACTCCTGTCCATTTTGCTGGCAGACCACCCGGACTTCCTCGTCCGGCGATTCGGTTGTTGCTTTAGAAAAGGGCCACACAGGTGTCATTTGAGAGGAGTAACAAGAACCCATCTCTTGTTTGCCAATAAGCTCTGAGTTTCAAATCAAACAACACGACGATTCGGTGCCTCTTCGCAGTAGGAAGCGCAGACATTACAATGACCCCACCTCTCGCGACATTCGAAGACGCAACGCTGATCAAACTAGCCCTTGCCGGGCAGTCGGACTGCTTTACCGCCTTAATGGATCGCCACTTGGTGGCTGTGAAAAGGCGCATCGGATCGATGGTGGCCAACGTAACGGACCGCGACGATGTTCTCCAGGACGTCGTATTCAAAGTCTGGCTCCACTTGTCGAGTTTCCGGTCGGAGTCCAGCTTTCGCACTTGGATGATACGCGTTGCCATGAATGAGACCCTGCAAGTCTTTCGCAAAGAGCGGAATAAACCCACGTGTCAACCATTCTGCGATCTCGATGCATTCGCCTCGTCCTACGAGTCGCCGCACCAGTATCTTGCGCGCGTGGAAACGACTCGCGCTATTCGCAAAGCTGTCTTGGGCCTCCCTGAAAAATACAGGCAGGTCCTGATTCTTCACGATCTCGAGCAACGCAGCGCGCAGGAGACCGCGCGATCGCTCCAGTCCAGTCTGTCGGCCGTAAAGACACGGCTACACCGGGCGCGGCGCATGCTCTCAACAGCTCTCGTACAGTCCAAACCGCGAGGATCCGGGCACCCGCGGGTGCATCCGAGATCTCTCCAATAGGCATGACAATCGCAAGTGCCGGAGCCTCCGGCGGTGCGCATAGCGGCATCGACGCGACGACAAGGATGCTAAGGATCGAAACAAGTTCAGACGGACAAACCACGACCTTCCGCTTCGGCGGTCGAATTCGCTCGGAAGACTTGGACGAGCTCTGGGCCATACTCGAGGGTTGCAGCCAGAAATCGAGGCTCGACCTGCGAGACGTGACAATTGTGGACGGGGATTCCGTGAAATTTCTGGGTTCTTGCGAAGCAAAAGGCATCGAATTGTTGAATTGCCGTCCTTACATTCGGGAGTGGATTCTCAGGGAGAACAGTTGGGATGTCAGCTAACTTCCGATTGGCGAATCGTGCCGCAATGCCGCCGCCAAGAGCGCACGCGGGGTCTGGATTCTGAGCAAATGAACGAGATCCTCCAGTTTGTCGCGCGGCACGGGTATTTGCTGTTGGCCGTTTCGGTGCTGGGGAGGCAAGCGTGCTTGCCGATACCCGCGAACCTATTTCTCGTTGCCGCCGGTGCGCTGGCGCACGCAGGGAGATTAAACCTCTCGGGAGCAGTTGGCCTTTCCGTACTGACGTTTCTGATCGCCGATCTCGCCTGGTTCGAAGCCGGGCGTCGATCCGGGCACCGGATTCTAAACTTCGTTTGCGGGCTTTCGCAGGATCCCGAAAAATGCGTACAACGGGCTACCGGGGCTTTTGCCAGTTATGGAGTAAGAACCCTGGTCTTCTCCAAGCTAGCCCTTGGGCTCGACGCCGTAGCTGTTCCCCTGGCTGGAGCGAGCGGCGTAACTCTGCTCCACTTTCTGCTTTTCGATGGCCTCGGAGCCGTTTTGTGGTCCTCCAGCTACGCCACGCTCGGCTACGTCTTCAGTGATCAGCTGGACCGCGTAGCCGTTCATGTTGCCCGGTTGGGAATTATTGCCGCGATGATTCTGGCAGCAGGAATCGTATATTACATCGTGCAAAGGCTCGTCCGTTTTCAAGAATTTCTGCGGCAATTTTATCTCGCGCGGATCACCCCGGAGGATCTAAGCCACAAGCTCATCATGGGGGAGGATATTCTGCTCGTGGATCTTCAGGGCCGCCGGCATTCAAAGGCCAATCCAATGGGGATTCCGGGCGCGATCCGCATTGACCCCCACAGACTCGAACAGTACCGCGATGTCGAAATACCGCGCTCTCAGGAGGTCGTTCTGTATTGCGCCAGTCCGGGAGAATTCACCAGCGCACGCGTTGCGCTGGCACTCCAACGAAGGGGGATTGAGCATGTTCGGCCGCTGGCCGGCGGACTTCAGGCATGGCGTGATCGCGGCTTTCCCGTTACTGCAGAAGTCCAAACCACCGCAATCCTGAACCAACGCGGTTGATCTGGCATTTGCCCAATTCCCGGCAATTGGCGACCGTGGCTTCGGCAGGACGCGGCGGCGCCGAACCTCGAATTTCTTTATTTCCCTGCGTCATCCAATCACGCATGCATGATGCAGATGTTTGGCCCGCTGACTGCAGCCCGATCTATCGAGAACCCCATCGATGCCGGCTTTAGGCCGATCGGGTTGGGGACTGAAATGGCCGGACTCAAGTATTACATGCACGACGGACCGAAAGCGCTCCGGTTCGAACTTTCGGGGAGTCTCGCCGGACTGGAAGTACGCAGGCTCGATCAGGCCTGGCGAACGGCGTCCTCCACCATCGGCGAGAGAATCCTTACCGTTGACGTGTCCCTTCTCACCTCCGCCGATGAAGAGGGCCACGATCTTCTGGCCCGCTGGCGCCAGGCTGGAGCGCTTTTCGTTGCGAATTCAAGTGCATCACGGATGCTGCTGGCGGGTTATCCTCACACCACATCCTCTCCCACCTCCGGACGTTCGCGATTCATCGCGGCCGCTCTTCGCGCAGCGGGAATTGCGCTCATCTTCGTTCCGGCCGTGTTGTATCCCGAGACGGTGTCCGCGTCGGGTCATTCCGCCGCTCTTCTCGAGCCTCATAGTGCCCCTCTATCGAGCCTGAACAACGTTTCGGTCTCCGCTGAAATCGATAAGAGCTGGCGTACCGCGCTGAAGAGGTCAACTGAAAATGTCACACAGTAAAACCCTTGCTGTTCTAGGCGCATTTATGGCACTCCCGTCTAGCGGAGCCGAACTGAAGCAGGAGACGCTCGACGCCTGGGATTTATATATCCACGTCGCGAACGTGCGCATGCAGAACCGCGCGAAGGGACACTTCTTGTGGATCGACGAATCGCCTCATCGTGCGAGCCGCGTTCACTCCGGCGAAATTGTGGTGTCCCCCATGGACGGCCACTCGCCCCAAGCTGTGCCTTCCGGGCTGATCCATCACTGGATCGGCGGGGCCTTTATCCGTTCCGCCCGCCTCACCGACGTCATCGGCGTGGTTCGCAGTTACGACCGCTACAAGGACTTCTACAAGCCTACCGTCGTCGATGCGAGAACGCTCAGCCAGGACGCCGCGGAGGATCGATTCTCCATGATGATCGCTGACAAGACATTGTTCGCGAAACGCGCCGTCGAAAGCGATTGCCGGTCGCGGTTCGTCGAGATCGATAGCCACAAGTGGTACAGCGTCACCGAAACAACGCGTCTTCAGGAATTCGTCGGCGACCGGCCAATCCGCGATGGCGAAGCAAGCGGCTATCTCTGGCGGATGTTCACTCTGTCCCGCTACGAAGAGAGGGATGGCGGCGTCTACGTCGAGACAGAGGCGATCGCCCTAAGCCGTCCCATTCCTTCTATGCTGAAAATGCTGGTCGAGCCGATCGTAAACCGCGTCTCCAAGGCAGCGCTTACTGCGACACTGGAACAAACGCGCGATGCAACCGGATCGGTCATCAAGTCCGGGTCCGCTTCGGCAGCCCGGCGTCAGGCGGCGAAGCGCGAAGCGGCCAATGAATAAAATAGCGCTGTTGTGTTTATCGTTTCAGACTCACTGCGACCTGTCCGCTCCGCTGGCGACTGACTCGCGTTGCGGCATAATGATCCCCCGTTCTTCCAAGACGCGTAGAATCAAGGCCACGCTGTCTTCCAGTGCGTCCTTGGAAGAGTCAATCGCGACTTCAGGTCTTGCAGGAGGTTCATACGGGTCGGAGATACCGGTGAAGTGCGCGATCTCTCCAGCAAGAGCTTTCTTGTACAGGCCCTTGACGTCGCGTTCCGCCAGAACTTCCACGGGGCAATGCATATAGATCTCGATAAAGTTTGCGATCCGGGACCGCAATTCGTCCCGGCACGCGCGATAGGGAGAAATTGCTGCCGCGATGGCGATCACCCCGTTGCGCGAAAGCAACTCGCAGACGAAACCAATGCGGCGAATGTTTTCCTCCCGGTCGTCCTTGGTGAACCCCAGGCCCCGGCACAATTGGGTCCGGACGACATCGCCGTCGATCACCTCCACGCGAGCGCCCATGGCTCGCAATCGAGCGGCGAGGAGGTTCGACAGTGTGCTCTTTCCGCTCCCCGACATGCCCGTGAACCACAAAGTACAACCTGATTCCATACTGCACTCCAATCTCATCCCGGGAATCTCAACGGTCCGCCGGCGTGATACCCCTTCCGGCGAGCTTCTCCGTTACCGCCCTTGCCGCCTCTTCCGGACTGGCGAAGCGTGACGCATCGAGGTCCACGAATTGTGAGGGATCCATCAACGCCTCGGCGCGCTCCCGTTCCACCTCATACAGAAAATCAGCGGCACAAATGGTCACCAACCCAGCCGCGGTCATGTTGTGGGCGAGCTCCAGCATCACGCTTCCATCCGTCTGGGCCGCGATCACGTGCGTCAGATAGCCACGCCTAAAGAGTTCACTCTCGACGGCGTAAGCGAGATTGGCTCCGCCGTTCAACCATACCAGCACCGCCGCGTGCCCGATGCGCTTCTGGCGATCCACCGCCGGAATGCGATTCAACTCGAAGGCTTGCACCTCCGGCACAGTCGGATCGGCAGCTCTCGGGTCGCGCCCTGTGACCATGCCCGCCGCCACGGTGGCGTTCGAGACCGGGTCCACCATCACGAAGCTGCCCGTCAGACGGTTCCGGCGGTACTGGTCGACGAACAATGGCGCATGTGTATCGATGACTACGGTTCCGATCTCATTGAGACTCAGCTCCGAGGCCGTTTGTCTCTCCAGCGTATTCACGTTCACCCGGTAACGGATGAAACGAACCTGGGCCTTCACGGACTGGGTGGTGTGCTTGATAATGTACTGTCTGCGAAGGTCGAGCGGCTGGTTTCCCATCCAGACCAGACGCGCGTCGATGCACCGCGTGACGTGAGGCGGATGGGAGGGCGGCACCAGCATGTTGCCTCGGCTGATGTCCACTTCATCTTCGAGGCATACCGTAACAGACATTGGGGGAAATGCTCGCGCGACTTCGCCATCGTATGTCACGATGGACTTCACGCGCGAAGTACGGCCCGACGGCAGCACCATGACGGGGTCGCCCGGCTTGAGGACTCCCGAAGCCATCTGGCCGGCATAACCGCGGAACTCCTGATTCGGCCGCAGCACCAGTTGGACGGGGAAGCGCATCTCGGAGAAATTCCGGTCGCTGGCGATATGCACGGTCTCAAGGTGGTGCAGCAGGCTGGCGCCATCGAACCACGGCATATTTTCGCTCTTGGTGACGATGTTGTCGCCTAGCAATGCGCTGACCGGGATGAAATACAGGTCCGGTATTTGCAACTGTGCGGCAAAATTGCTGAATTCCGAGCAGATCGTATCGAATACCTCCTCGCTGAAATCGACGAGGTCCATTTTATTTACGGCGACGACAACGTGGTGGATCCCCAGCAGGGATGCAATAAACGCATGACGCCGCGACTGCGAAAGGACGCCGTTGCGCGCGTCGATCAGAACGATGGCGAGGTTCGCGGTTGAGGCGCCCGTGGCCATGTTGCGCGTGTACTGCTCGTGGCCCGGCGTATCGGCGATGATGAACTTCCGTTTGGGTGTGGAGAAATACCGGTATGCGACATCGATCGTGATGCCCTGCTCGCGCTCGGCGCGCAATCCATCGGTCAGAAGCGCGAAGTCCACCGCTCCGGCGGTTTCATTTACGGTGGCCCTGGTGATGGCGCTTAGCTGGTCCTCATATACTCCCTTCGAGTCGAAGAGGAGCCTGCCGATGAGCGTGGATTTTCCGTCGTCGACACTGCCGCACGTGATGAAACGGAGCAGGTCCTTTTCTTCTTCGCGGCGCAGGAAGAGGTCGATTCCGCTCAATGTCTCGGAGGGGTGCGACATCCTAGAAGTACCCTTCCCGCTTCTTGATCTCCATCGAACCTTCCTGGTCGAAGTCGATGACGCGATTCTCGCGCTCAGAGCGGCGGAATAACATCATCTCCTCGATGATTTTCGGCAGGGTGTCCGCATTCGAGCGGATTGCTCCAGTGCACGGGCTACATCCAAGGGAGCGCATCCTGCACATAACAAGTTCCTTGCGCTCCCCCGGCAGCAGCGGAATATCCTTTTCCACGGGGATCAGCGAGGATCTTCGCACCACCATCTCGCGCTCTTTGGCGAAATAGAGCGGCACGATGGGAATGTTCTCGAGGTGAATATATTGCCAGACGTCCAGCTCGGTCCAGTTGGACAGGGGGAAAACACGGATGCTCTCCCCGGGGTTCAACCGCGAGTTATACAGGTTCCAAAGCTCGGGCCGCTGGTTCTTCGGATCCCACTGGCCGTACGGGTCGCGAAAGGAGTACACCCGCTCTTTCGCGCGCGACTTTTCCTCGTCGCGGCGAGCTCCTCCGATGGCCGCATCGAACTCGCCTTCGGCCAGCGCATCGAGTAGCGCGCGGGTCTTCAGGAATCCGCAGCATTTCGATGTGCCCAGATCCCACGGATTCGCGCCCGCCTCGATCGCCGCCCGATTCGTGTGCACGATCAGCCTGGCTCCGATCTCGGCGCAGAATCGATCGCGAAACTCAATCATTTCACGGAACTTATAGGTTGTGTCCACGTGCAGTAGAGGGAACGGAATCCGCCCTGGCCAGAACGCTTTCTGCGCCAGGCGCACCATTACCGAGGAATCCTTGCCGATGGAGTACAGCATCACCGGACGCTGGAACTCCGCAACCACTTCGCGCAGAATGTGAATGCTCTCGGCCTCCAGCATCCGCAGGTGAGTTAATGTCAAGCCTTCTGTCATACCGTCCCGCCCGTCATACCGTTCCTGGTTGGTCGCCCGGCAGCGCACAAATCCCGCATTTCTTCCAGAAAACCATACGTCAGACGAACGTTGCCGCCGATGCCGCTTCCCAGCCGGATTCCGGGTTTGTTGTCTCCATGGTAATCCGTGCCGCCGGTCGGTATCAGGCCAAAGCGGCGTGCGATTCCCGCAAACTCGGTACGATCGGCCGGAGAATGCTCGCTGTGGTAGACCTCGATTCCTTCGAGGCCGGCTTCTAGAAGGTTTTCCACGAGCCGCTCCAGGTCAGCGCCACGCTGCGGCAGCCGCACCGGATGAGCGAGCGACGCCATGCCACCGCCCTCTTTGATGCGCCGGATCCCTTCCTCGAGCGTCGGTTCGTCACGCTCCACAGCGGCTCTTGCGTCGTCGGCGAGATAGACGTCGAACGCTTCCTGAAGATTGGATACGTAGCCTTTATCGAGGAGCACGCGCGCGAAATGGGGCCGGCCCACCTGATTGCGCCCGTAGACTTCCGCATCCTCGAGCGTGATCGAAACGCCCAATTGCCGCAGCTTCGCCACCATTTCCACATTGCGCTTTCGGCGGCTCGCCTGCTGGGTCTCGAGGTAGCGGCGGAACTCAACGGTCGGGCCAGAGGACAGCCAATACCCGAGCACGTGCACGGACCGCTCCCGTTTTCCGCTCTCCCGTTGCTCATTGGGACGCGTGCTGAGCTCCACGGCGCATACCAGTTCGACGCCGCATTCCACAGCGATCGGACAGGCTTCGTCATAGCCGGCCAGCGTATCGTGATCCGCAATGGCGAGCGCCCGGAGCCCTTCGGCTACCGCCTGGCGGACCAAATCGCCTGGCGGCGTGGATCCGTCCGAGCGGTCCGTGTGTGTATGCAGGTCGATCAATGTCATCCTATTACTTCACCGGAGTCTTCGCGGGGGCGGAGTGCATATCGTTAACCCTGAAGCTCCGTTAGACGCTGATGCCATACACGTCAAGCGCGAAGACGGCCCTGCCATCCCGATCGGTTTCCGCGGCCCGCCCGCGCGGCGACGTCAAATTGTCGATGTAACCAATGTTGAAGCTGTACCCGCTGTTTTTCAAAGTCTGCGCCGCTCCAACCGCCGGCGAGTAAAACTGCAGCTTTGCGTTGTGGACCAGGGTTGCGGTCATACTCTTCTCATCGAGCTTCCACTGCTGACCGCGCGCCTGGGAAGTCTTCCTTCGCGAACCGGGCGTGGCTATTATCGAAAATCGTGATGGTGTCCGAGCCCGGCGGATCGAAGCCGGCGTCGTGCTGATCGGAGAACCAGGGATGCGGATCGTCGGACTTGGCGGTGAAATCGCCCTCTGCTCCCAGGCGCCGGCTTCATAGCGGAAAACATGCGTGCCCTTGGCGACGTTATCGATTTGAGGTGAACAACCGATGGGAGTTCCTACGGGTTGCGGCGACGGCAAGCTGGAGACGAGCCGAACGGTCAACGGAAGTCCGGCCGCGCTTCCGATCAGCGAGGCGAAGACAAGAAGAAATCCCAGTTTGCGTCGCATGGCGTTCCAGTATCTCATGAAATCGAATTAGTCCCCCGCGAGTGGCCAGCCCACTACTTAACCGGGGCGGAGTACATATCCTCCACGCGGAAGCTTCGGTAATCGATTACGCCTTCCAGTTCGATAGCGAAGACGATCTTTCCGTCTTTGTCGGTCTCCACGGTCCGGCCGTGGGGCGACGCAAGATTGACGAAACCCGTCACCGAAAGGTACCCGCCGTCTTTCAGAATCTGAAACGTCCCACAGCAAATCGAGTATTGGCCGAGGTCGGCGTTATAGGTGAGGGTGGCTTTCCGATTCTGTTCATCGAGCCGCCACATTTGGGCGCGCCCGTTGGCGCTGTTATCCTTGGCATGGTTCGTGTGCGCGTCGTCCATGAGCGTCAGATTATTTGAACCGGCGGGCTCGAATCCCACGTCATGGGCATAAGAGAACCAGGGGTTGGGATCCTTGGCTTCCACCGTGAAATCCCCGCCTTTGCCGAGGCGCCAGAGGATCTTGCCGCTGCCTTTCCCGTTTTTCCAATCCACTTTCACGATCCAGTCCTGCTCCGGTATGGAAACCAGGAAGTCACCAGTGGACGGAATGTAGTTCAGGGAGTTGCTATGCGTCCACCCGTAGGCTTCGGCAGCCAACAGAACCGGCGGACATCCCCCTTGGCCCGTATGGCACTTGGCGTCGAACACGGACTTGCGATTGATATCTAGATACTCGTACTCTTTCCAGACATTCGATACCTGAAACTCCTCATCGAGGTCCACGACCACGTCGCCGAGGATGTCCACTGGGTCCTTCGAGCCCTGCGTGCCGGCGGGCATCATCCGTTCCATTCCGGCGATGACCATCGTGTGGCCGTTGGGCAATCGAATGGCTTCATGGTGGAAGCCCGACACGCATTCCTTGCCGCCGATGCGGCAATCGGAATGGATGCCGTGTGCCGCCAGTTGTTCGGCCACGCGGCCGGCGTTGGTTTCGCGGAGGATGTTTCCGGCCAGGTCCACTTCCCGCAGGCACTGTTCGTCCTTCGTGCTGTTGACGGAATTTTTCCCCTCGCCAATGAGCAGAAACCGGCCTCCGGGAAGGACGCGAGTCATGGAATCCGAAGAGAGTAAATACCAGATCACGCGGCCCTGGAGATCGGTCGCGAAAGGCCCTTTTCCGCCGCCCAGCGTCTCAGAACTGTAGATCAGGACGCCTTCGGAAGCTGGCGATCCGCCGGTTCGTGGCACCGTGATCGAGACGGGAGCCGTGCGGCCGTCGAGTAGACCCGTATGGAATGGCGCCCAGTCGCCCGATTTCACGCTGGTGCCGCTGATCCACTCCGGGCGCATCCGGTACTCGGTGTCGGCTCGCATCCCGGCGACCCATACGTTATTGCTGATCGAGCCGCGGCAGGGCTGGGCTGACGTCCGGGTCATGGTCTCTTCGCCATCGGCGTGGAAGGCGACGCGGAAGTTGCTGCCCTCAGGACAAGTGGGCGCGCTGAACAGCGCGACCAACGGATTCGCGGACGGAGTGACCACAGGGTTCTTGCCCTTGATCCGCGAGACGATCTGGAAACGCATGTCATCCTGGGCCGTTTCCTTGCTCTCGTTGTTGCGGGCGATCAGGCGGATGGTTGCAGAATGCTCGTACAACTCGGGAGACCAGATGAAATTCGACTCCTGGCTGAAGTCCCGGACGATGCGGAACGGTCCGCCGTTAACGCTTACCGAGTAGCGGAACACATGCATCCCCTTCGAAGGGTTTTCAATCCTGGGAGTCAAGCCAATGGAGACCCCGACTGCCTGCGGCGAAGACAGGGTCGAACGAAGATGAGCTGCCAGGGGCGCCGCGGCGGCGGAACAACACCACCCGGCTATTGCAAGGAACGAGACGACAGGCTGACGCATGGAAAGCAAGTATGGCACAACCGAGATCGACTTTCCCGGCGCCGGACGTCAACTCAAGGCCTTCCAGCACAACTGCAGGCCGAGAATCGCCAGCCACACACTAAGGGCAAGCCGCAGGGGACGCGGCGGAATCACCGACGACAGCGCCGCGCCGCATAGCGAGCCCACGACTCCACCCGAAACGAGCTTGATCAGAATCATCCAGTTGTATTGACCCCCGAGGAGGTGCAGGCCGCCGCCGATAAGCGAGAGAATGAAGCCGAAAACCATGTCGGTTCCGACGACCTGGGCTGGCGTCAGTTTCGTCAGATTCAGTAACACAAGGGCGCCCAACGCACCTGCGCCGGCCGAGGAGAACCCGACTTCGCCGCCGATAAGCACGGCGATGGGCGGGAGCCATCGCGCGCGATCCACGGTCGCAGTCGTCAATCGGTTTCGGAGGGTTCTGTACAAGCTGCCAATCGAGACCACGAAAATCGTGGTGCCGAGCAGCAAGAAAATGCCGCCCTCATGGTTACGTGTGTTCAGCTGGCTGAGCACGCGAGCGCCAAACAGCACACCCGGAATGCCGCCCAGGCAGAGCAGTCCCAGGATCCGGTAGTCCACCTGGTGCCGCCGTATATAAAGGGGAACGACGACGAATTTGATTGCCGCCGAGAAGGCGAGGGCCGTTCCGACTGCAAGGGTTGGTTTGAGGTGAAAGAACAGGATCAATACAGGCGCTGTGATGCTACCGGCGCCCACTCCCGTCAGGCCAACCGCACACGCGATCAAAAAGCCCAGTAAGAATTCCATAACCGTCTGTACTTCCGCCGCCCGGAACGGGCAGTCGGATTATCATAGCAGCCACCGCTGCCTCGGAAGGAAAAGGGTGTGACATACTGAGCTTCTAACTTATGCGCTCCACCATGATGTTTGTTGTTGCCGCCGTTGCGTCTCTTCCGGTTTGCTGGTCCGCGCCGTCCGTCCGGATTGTCCCGGCGCTGGTTTCTCCTCAGCCGGTCGGAACCGTCATTGGATTGGTTGCGGTCGCCAAAGAGGATGGAGATCCCTTTAAGGTACTCTCCAAGCTTCGATTCCGCTTTAGCGTGAGCGTGGACGGGTCGCCTTTCCGTGTCGTTCGTGATTTCAGCTCACAGGCGACTTGTAATTGGCGCCCAGATTTGTTCGAACATCAGGCGCGCGTGAAGGTTACCCTCAAGAACATTGCGACGAAGATGACGGCGGAGAGTGAATTGCCATTTCAGATCGTGCCGCGAGTCAAAGGACAGCAACCGGTTGCCACACCCACCGCGAACCCCTTGGTGGCCCTGTTCAGCGCTCCTCCCTGTCCGCAAGGCAGCCGCTTCCGTGCGGCCTTCCGCCGCGAGGGCGATTCCGGCGAGTGGTTCCACACGGGAATCGAGCCCTGTTCCGGCGCGCGAACCAACAACATCTATGTGGCGGGCATGCTCGCCGATTCAAACTATGAAATGCACGCAGAGATTCTGACGGGCGATGCATCGAAGCCCGGAACGTCGGTGACCTTTCATACCGGTATTGCCGATGGCTTGTCGCCAGCGATGAGCGTTCTGGTCCCTCGCGATCTCAAGTCCTCATCTTCCGAGCCATTCCTGATTTATAGCGTCGAAACACCGAACCAGCGCCCTACCGCGACCGATCTGAACGGCAATCTAGTGTGGTACCTACCCTCGCATGAGCGCTCGCTGACCCGCATGCTTTCCGGCGGCCGATTCCTGGTGTTGAGCGGCGGTCTGAACGAGCATAACAGCCGGCTCCAGGTATTGAGCGAAGTGGATCTTGCGGGCAATACGATCCGCGAGACGAACATCATGCGAATTGCCGAACAACTGGAGGACCGGGGCATTCATTCCGTCTGCAAGCCGAATGGTCACCAATGTATCCCCGGATTTCACCACGAGGCGATTCGCCTGCCCAACGGTCACACGATCGTCATCGCCAGCCTAGAACGAATGCTGCCCGATGGGGCGCAAGGTTCCGAGGATCCGATCGATGTGATCAGCGTCCTGTTGCTCGATCTTGATGAGGACTTGCAGTTAAAGTGGTACTGGAACGCGTTTGATCACCTCGACGTGTCGCGATCGGCCCTTTCGGATGAAAAATGCAACGGTCCCGTCGGAGGAGGCGGCTGCTCTCCCGTATTCCTTGCGCCGGTTGCGAACGATTGGCTGCACGGGAACGCGGTGTCATACAGTCGTGCCGACGGAAACCTGACCTTGTCGTTGCCAGAGCAGGACTGGGTGATCAAGATCGACTACCAGGATGGCAAGGGAAGCGGCAAGGTGGTCTGGCGTCTCGGCGAAGGCGGCGATCTGAAGCTCATATCGTCCGAGAAGTTTCCCTGGTTCTCCTATGAGCATGACGCTGGGTTTGAGCCGCCCGGATCAGATGTGCTTCTTTTGCTCGATAACGGCCCGCGCCACAAGAAAAAAGATCCCGAGGCGCATACGCGCGGACAGTATTGGAAAATCGATGAGAAGGCGCGCACGGCGACTCTTGTCATGAACGCTGACCTGGGCGTTTATTCCCCGTTCGTGGGATCCGCCCAACGCCTGAGCAACGGCAACTTTCACTTCAACACAGGCGCCGTGATGAAGGACGCATCTTTCGGTGCGCGCTCCATCGAGATCACCCCTGAAGGGAAAATAGTCTACTCTTTGGAAACGACTGGCGCCCTTGTGTACCGCAGCAACCGGATCCCGGACCTATACACGCCGCCGGTTCGCTAGCGGACGCCGCCGCGGGCCGGGAACCGCGGTATTTGCAGGATGAGCACGGAGGTCACCATCAGGAGACCGATATTCACGGAAAAGGCGACGCGCAGCGCGTGAATGAACGCCGCCGTCGACGTGGCTGTTCCGAGCACACTGAAGAAGACTGTGCCGATTACCGCGACTCCCGTTGCGAACGAGGCCTGTTGCACCGTGCTGAGAACACCGGATGCCGATCCCGCATCGTGCCCCTTGATGTTAATCAGGATCGTACTGATCAATGTCGGCATCACGAAGCCCTGCCCCGTGCCATAGATTAGCAACACAGGTGCCAGTTCCAGACCGCCAAGCGAGGCTCCGCGCCACGCCGTGAGCAGCAGTAACGCGACGAGACCGGTGATCATCAACGCCGCGCCGAGGTTGATAATGCGGCTCCCGAGCCTCGGCTGGATCCGGACCGTCGCGAGTGAACTCCCGAGGAAAGCGATGGCGAACCAGGCAAACGTCAATCCGGCTTCTCTTGGCGAATAGCCGAGGCCGTTCTGAAGGAAAATGGTCGAGATCAGAAAGAAAGCCGCTGCTCCGCTGAAGAAGCACGTTCCGCTGAACAGGCCGATCACGAACGCGCGGTCCTCAAAGAGGTCGAGTTCCACCAGCGGCGAGCCTCCGCCCGCGGTCACCCGCTTCTCGTATTGGACGAACAAGAACATCATGGGAAGGAAGGCTGCGAGACACATAAAGGCCCATGGGGGCCATCCCGCTTCTCGCCCTTGAATCAGAGGATAGAGAAGCAGCGTGAGCGCCAGCGTCATGATCGCGACGCCGCCCACATCCAGCCGGCGCGCTTTCGGTGAGCGGGATTCCTTGACAAGCTTCGTGGCCGCGATGACGGTCAGCAGCCCGACCGGCAGGTTGATCAAGAAGATCGGCCTCCAGCTTAGATTGAAGACGTTTGCGCTCACGAGCAGCCCGCCCAGCACGTTTCCTGAAAACGAGGACGTGCCAATCACCGTGCCGAATAATCCGAACGCCTTCGCTCTTTCGTTCTGCGGGAAGGTGACCTGCATGATTGCCAGCACCTGCGGGAACAGCAGTGCGCCCGAGATGCCCTGAAGTGCGCGAGCCGCGATCAGTAAGATCGGAGACGGCGCGAGACCGCACAACATCGAGGCCGCAGTGAAAGCGGTCACACCCCAGATAAACATCCGCTTGCGTCCGTAGATGTCTCCGAGCCTGCCTCCCGAGATCAGGAGTACCGAATACGTCAGCCCGTAGCTGGCGATCACCAGTTGCACTTCGGCAAACGTCGCATGCAGATTCGCCCGGATGGACGGGATCGAGACGTTCACGACGAAGAAGTCGAGACCGACGAGAAACGCGGCCGCCAGAATCACCGCGAGTGACTTCCAACGCCCTGGATCGGGACTGTCGGCAACCGGAGCCGCGGCGGCAGTGGTCGAGGCGGACGGTGTTTTCATCAATGATGCTCCTTTTGTTTGGGCCGGCTCGCCGAAGCAGACGGGCTTCGGACATTCTACACCCTGGTCCTGTTACACTGACCCGGAAGGTGCACCCGTGCCACAACGGCTCTCGAGTATTGTCCTTGTATTTGGGGGTCTTATGATGATGGCTCCTGCCGGCTCATCGGCCGAGCGTGCGAAAGTGATCATCCTGGGTTCGGGGACTCCGATCCCCGATCCTTCCAGTTCCGGCCCTTGTGTCGCGGTGGTTGTAAACGGCCAGGCGTATCTGTTCGATGCTGGCCCCGGCGTCGTCCGCCAGGCGCAAGCGGCGGCCGAGAAGTTTGGCATTGCCGCGCTCGATGCGACCAACCTGACGCGTCTCTTCATCACGCACCTCCATTCCGACCATACGCTTGGATATCCGGATCTGATGCTCACGACGTGGGTGGTGGGCCGCAGGCAGCCGCTGGAGGTTTTTGGTCCTGAAGGCATAGCAGCGATGACCGACCATCTGATGGAGGCGTATGCCGCGGATATCAAGGTCCGCACAGAGGGCGCCGAGGGCCTTAGCAAGCGGGCGTTGACCGTGAACGTCCATGAGATTTCCGCTGCTGGAATCGTCTACCGCGATGCGAGCGTAACGGTGCGAGCCATTTCGGTTTCTCATGGTTCGTGGCCTCAGGCTTTCGGTTACGCGATAGATGCCGCAGGCCGTTCGATTGTCATCTCGGGCGACACCGCTCCCACCGAGGCCATCGTCGAAGCCTGCCACGGATGCGACGTTCTGGTTCACGAGGTGTATTCAGCGGACCGCTTCGATCTCGTTTTTGGGCCTCGGCGTGGCCAGTATCATTCGAACTTCCACACTTCGACCCGGCAACTCGCCGAATTGGCGTCGAAGGCCAAACCAAAGCTCCTGGTGCTGTATCACCAGTTGTATTTTGGGCCCCGCGAGGAAGTGGACCTCGAGAAAGAAATCCGCCGTTCCTATACAGGCAATGTCGTGAGCGGCCGGGACCTCACGGCTTACTAGCGCCCTCGGCCGATTTGGCCGCTGAGAGGAACCGCAGGATCTCTCTCATCAACCGTTCACTCTGATCGGTAGTGAAGAGGAACTGTGCGTGCGCTGCCCCGTCCAGCATCAACAACTCCTTGGGCTCCGGCGCTTTCTCGTATTGTTCCTTCACCTGAGGCGTGATCGGATCGCCCTGCGCGGTGGCGTACAGCTTCGGCACGGCGATCTGTTCGGGGCTCTGGATGGGAACGGGCGCTAACAAAACCAGGCGATCGATGGCTCCGGCGGTGCCCTTGACGACGGCGTTCGCTGAAGCGCCTCCGCCCATACTCGCTCCAATCACCGCGACCGTCTTCGCTCCGTGCCCGCGAAGATAATCCACCGCGGCGAGCACATCGAGATACATCTCGTCGCGCGGCGATTGAGATTTGGGACCTCCGTGCGATTTGCCGTAGCCGCGGAAATCGACCGCCGCCACCAGGAAGCCCGCGTTCGCCAGTTGGACTGCCTGTTCTTTCCAACTCGCTTTGTCGAACTTCATGCCGTGGGCCAGCACGACGCCGCGGTCCCCCGTGCCGTATAGATCGGCATAGATGACACCGCCGTCCTGCGTCGGGCAAGAGACCTCTTTCGGCCCTGCAAAAAGGTTTGTCATTATTAATGCCCCCAAGATCAGCTTGATCATCTCGCGCCTCTTCGGTCGCCCACTAGTCTACGCTACCGCAAACTCACGACTTCGGGCGCACGGGACTTTCGTACTCAGACCACCATCTACTTCGTGATTACGAATTTCTCATCTCGATGGTTCTTGCCGCAGTCGACTTGCAGCCTGTGAGGAACGGTGATCTAATAAGGGGACCCAATTCAGCGATGGACGACCCGAGGAACAGAATGCGATGGAAAACAAGGAGAGATTTGTGATGGATGTGGCTTGGCCTAAAAAGACCAGGGAGATGCATAACCAGCACATTGATTCAACGGTTTGGAACGACTTTAAGTTTCGGGATGACGACATCATCATCTCGACCTACGCCAAGTCCGGTACAACCTGGATGCAGCAGATCGTCTCGCAGTTGCTGTTCGCCGGCGACACGGAGCAGGACACACAGGCGATGTCCCCGTGGATCGACTTCAGGCTTCCGCCGAAAGAAATAAAATTGCCTGCCGTGGAGGCCCAGACGCACCGCCGCTTCGTCAAAACGCATCTTCCGGTCGATGCCCTTGTCTTTTCTCCAAAGGCCAAGTATCTCTATATCGGCCGCGATGGCCGTGACGTCCTGTGGAGCCTTTACAACCACCATGCGATGGGCAACGAGGCCATGTACCATGCGCTGAACGACAGCCCCGGGCGGGTGGGCCCGCCGCTCGAGCCTCCGCCGGCTGATATTCGCGAATACTGGCGCACATGGCTGGATCGGGATGGATTTCCGTACTGGTCGCTGTGGGAGAACGTACGGACCTGGTGGGAGATCCGGGATCTCCCGAATGTGATGATGGTTCACTTCGACGTCTTGAAGAGACACATGCCCGAGGAGATGCGGCGTATCGCCAAATTCCTGGAGATCCCGATCGACGAATCCAAGTGGGACACTATCGTCGAGCATTGCACCTTCGACTGGATGAAGGAACACGGCGAAAAGATTGTTCCCATGGGTGGAACCATGTGGGTAGGCGGCACGAAAACCTTCATCAACAGGGGCACCAACGGGCGGTGGCGAGAGACACTCACGGCGGCGGAATCCGCGGAATATGAGGCGAAAGCGCTTGCTGAATTAGGCCCGGAATGTGCGCGTTGGCTTGCTACCGGCGAGGGTTTGTAAGGCGAATAGCGAGTCTGAGGATGCGGCCCGCTTCACAAGACTGGAAAGGAATCCAATGAACTCTGAGCTACCCAAGAAGCTACATGAATACACGAACCACGTCGTGCTCGACAGCACTCGGTGGCAGGTCTACAACCATCGCCCGGGGGACATCGTGATCTCGACGTCGTACAAGACGGGCACCACCTGGATGCAAACCATCGTGGCGAATCTGTTATTTCAGGATGGGGTGTTCCCGGCGCCGGTGAGTGTGATGTCGCCATGGCTGGATATGGCGCTCCCTCCTCTCGACCAGGTTTCCCAGGCTCTCGAGGCCCAGACACATCGCCGCTTCATCAAGAGCCACCTGGCGCTGGACGGTCTGCCCTATTTCGAGACGGCACGCTATGTGGTGGTGGGCCGGGACCTGCGAGATGTCTTCATGTCGATCTGGAATCACCACTCCGGCTACTCGGAACAGATCAAGAAGGTTTCTCAGCAGCGCGCTGCGATGTTCGGCCGTGAGTACCCAGTGGACTTCAAAGATCTTCATGAGATGTTTCAAGTGTGGATCGATAAGAGCTGGTTCGAATGGGAGAGTTCGGGCTTCCCCTATTGGTCGCATTTGCACCACGCCCAGACCTGGTGGGACTACCGCCACCTGCCCAACATCCTGCTGGTTCACTTTGCGGATTTACTGGAGGATCCCGAGCGGGAAATTCGCCGGATCGCGAAGCACCTCGACATCACCATTGACGAACAACTTCTCCCTGGGATATTGGAGCGAATCTCTTTCAAGGGCATGAAAGAGAACTTCGGCACGATCATGCCGGAGGTGAACGAGCTGTTTCGCGAAGGCGCAAAGACGTTCATGAACAAGGGCACGAACGGACGATGGCAAGGCGTCCTTACCGAGGCGGAACTGGATCAATGCCGTGCAGCTATCGAAAGAGAGTTGACGCCTGATTGTGCAAACTGGCTCGAACACGGTGGGGAGCACCGAATTATGAGTGCGACGGCTAAGAGTCTGTGAGAACGCGATCCACCGAAAACGCGCCCGCCCCGCGTGGATCATCAGGAACGCGGTCATTGCGAGCACCAACAGGTGATACTCAAAGCCTTCGCCTTTTTGAGTGCCACTCCAATTCATGAAAAATCCGAAGGCCATATGCACAGTCGCAATTGCGACCAGCATGGTCACGGCGATTGGGAACGCGGCTATACGAGTAAAGAATCCGAAGATGGGCCCCAGCCCGCCGAAGAACTCCGCCTCGCCAGGAAAGCAAGTGGAGCCGGGATGTGCATAGTACCGGTGAAGAATCCCATGGTTCCGGAGAAGCCGAAGCCTCCGAACCAGCCCAACATTTTCTGAGCTCCGTGCGCAAAGAAGACGAGTCCCAGGACCAGTCTCAGAATCGCAGCCGCGGCGCTCAGCCCTGGCGAACAATTCACTTCCGGACTAATCCGACGGTCTCGCGGAGGGGGGCCGCGCCATCAGACTGCTCTCGCGCATGGACAATAAATCGTTTCGGCGCTGATCCCACATAGTTGAACGGATAACAGGTTACGAGTGTCAACTCTGGATCAGCCGTTGGGTCGAGGACGTGGACGTCAGTTGGATCAACAATTTCGACTGCATCTGCGACATATCGAAATGTTCCGTAGGAAGTCGTCAGCAGGATCCCATCCTCCGGCCGCACTTCACTCAGCGGCCGAAAGAAACTGTCCCGATGAGCGGCGATGCCGACATTTCCACCGGTTCCCGGCAGAGCAGTACCTTCAATGTGACCGGCGGCCACTCGGAGAATTTTCGGAGCCGTGCCTTCAAGAACCATCACAGAAATGTGAAGGCGAGGAATCTCGATTCGTCCGATCGGCTCCCCAGCGCGAGGCGGAACGATAACGACGGCATGGGGAACAGGTCGGGTTTTGAGTAACTCCGAATTATGCTTCTTCTGATCATCGAGGAGCTGATTTGCCTCGCGTTGCGCGCGCATCATGTCCAGCCGCAGGTACCCATACCAACCAAGAGCGACTGCGCCCCCGACGATGAGGACGCACCCGAGATAAACGAGTAGTTTCTTCTGCATGGAATCACGACCAGCTTAACTTGGTTTGGCTGCGAATCGGAGTGCGGTGAAGCCCCCAGACAAGAGCGTTATTCCGAGGAGGAGGATACTCGCGAAGTTCCCCGCGGTTTGCGGGAGCGTGTTAGGAACGCTGGGTGGTGCGGCTTGGCTTTGAGGCGGAGTAGCATTGTCCGTAGGCTCCGCAATGACCACTTCTTGTTCGCGCACGACGGGTGCAGCCGGTTCGACCTTAGGCTGCTCTGCTATTGGCTCTTGTGGTGGCGCGGGGGGAGGCGCCGGTGCGTGCGCTGGCTGCCCAGAATTCACGGCGAGTTGCGTTTCGGATTTCGGATAGACGAATTCGAAGCCATAGTTATCGCCCGGGTAGAACCACTTATGCAGCGCTACTGGCGAGCCGGACGGGCGCTCTTCGAAAGTCACTAGAGTGTCGCCTGTTGGCTCGACACGATAGGTAGGTATCGCCATGATCGTTGCAAGAAGAGTTTTCTGGTCTTCGGTGAAGATCTGGACGATATTTCGGTCGGACTGACTGTCAGCCAGCTTGAAAACGTACGTCCCCGCCGGCAGGACCTTCCCGGGGATTTCGACCGGTTCTTTAAAAGTCAAGACAGTCCGTTTGTCCCACTCATCTGCCTTCGCGGCAGGCGCGAACCAAGCGGCGCCGGCTGCGAGCAGCATGAGAAATGCGAACTTCAATTGCTGAGTCATTATAAGTTCCTTGTAGAAGTTGAATGGCCGTTTTGACCACTCAACGGAATCTTTTCCACCTTTTGCTATGGCACGCATGAGGCCAACGTCCGTTCGTTTGTTGTCAATTGTTTGTGTGCTCGCGACCCACGGCATCTGCCCTGCATGTCGCGGATTTGATCAGTGCGCCATCCGGGCGACGCCAGTTCATCGCGCCAGATGCCACGTACGATCGGTTTCTAGCGGGTCGCGGATTGGGCGGGTTCTTGCCCATTAAGATTGGATTGCTCCTGGACCCCGGGGGCGCTTCCACTATTTAGGTCGGATGGGTTGCCGTTGCGAGGACGTGCGACCACCAAATGCCATGCGAAGCTCGTGCAAAGGGCTGCTCACGCCGACGTTAGCGAGCTCGGCCGGTTCATCGGCACCTCTCGTTCTGCTGCAAATTACGGCAAGTGAGCTAGTGTGCCGCACTGAAGAGTGGGGCCTCATTGTGGATGGAATCCCGTTTGTGAAGCGCCGGCATCGGCGCGTGTCGGCAGTCTCCCGCGTTTTCCGACGTCTTTTGACAGGCAGCTCTGACGTGCAGCCTGTGATTGTATCCATTGGAACCTCAGTTGCCTGATATGCGAACAGACCAGATCCGGTCAATTATCCATTGAAAGGAAATTCGGACAGTGAAGTCAGATCTCAGATTGGCTCGACAAATTTTGGAGGCGCGCCTGAAGGACGCGACTTCCGGCAAAGAATTAGGGGACTCGATCCGTATACACCAGGTCGCCGATCCCATTGACATGACACAAGAAGCTTCCGAGCGCGATGTAGCGGTGCAGATACTTGACCGCGAATCGGCGCTCGTCCGGCAGCTTCGTTCAGCTCTCGACCGCATTCGGGACGGATCTTATGGCATCTGCCTGCAATGCGAAGAGGAAATCGCCCCAAAGCGCCTGAAGGCAATGGCGTGGGCCGAGCTATGCATCCATTGTCAGGAGAAGGCCGACAGTTTAGGGCGCCAGAGAGGATATATGCCGAGCTCCGAGGAGTGGACGGAAGCGGCATAGAATCTCCGATGCTTATTTTTGCGACAGGACTGCCGGGAATCTGCGCATTGCTCTTAGAGTCCGGCACTCCGGAGGGAGCGTTGGCTTGACCACCCTACGCGTATCGGGGATGCTATACGACGCGGCGACGCCTACGCCGGCTTTTCGGCCAACTAGGTCAGGATTGCGTTCGGGATAGCTCTGGCGGTGCTTACCGCGGCCGGGATTCTTTCGTCGCGGAATATTTCGCATCTCTCCGGCACTGCATCGGGATTTGTTATTCTCTTTGCTGTCTATTTGGAACGCGAGATCGGCCTGCGCTCATCAAGCACTGCATTGAAGAATTATGGAAAAAGTATTAGTTGTCGATGATAACCGGGCGAGCCGCGACCTGATTCGCGCCATTCTGAAATCGGTTCGCTGCGATATCATCGAAGCCGCGGACGGCCCAAAGGGCCTCGATCTGCTGCGGCAGGAGCGCCCCGATCTGGTGCTGATGGACATTGACATGCCGGGGATGGATGGGCTGACGGTAGTCAAAGAGATTCGGAAGGACGCTGCGTTTGCGGGTTTGCCCGTCGTCGCGGTCACGGCCTGCGCCATGGACGGCGACCGCGAAAAAGCTATGGCGGCCGGCTTTACGGAATACCTGACGAAACCCGTTCGCGCAGCCATCCTGAGGCAAAAAGTTCAGCAACTGCTCGGAGCCGCGCGTGGAGGGAGCGATCATGGAACCGCTTGTAACGGTTGCTGCAATTGATGACGATAAAGCCTGCCTCGATTTGATCAAGGCTGCGCTGAAGCAGCAGCCCGTAGAGATCCTTGCCCACACCGATGCCGAGTCAGGATTGAAGATGGTCCTTGAGCGGCGCCCGCAGATTGTACTGCTGGATCTCATGATGCCAACGATGAACGGCCTGGAAGTCTTGGACCGCATTGTCGAAGCCGCTCCTGAAACGGAAGTGATTCTTGTTACCGGGCAGTACTCGACGGAGTTGGCAGTGGATGCGATCCGGCGTGGCGCGAGCGACTACATCACCAAACCGATCGACCTCAATGTACTGCGGGAAAGAATTGGAAAGCTGGTAGCGGAGGCGCAACAGCGGCAGGCGGCCCTGCAGCTCGATTCGGAGCTCCTCAAGACGTATCAATTCGAGGGCATGATTGGCCGAAGTCCGCTCATGCTTCAAGTGTTCGCGAAGATCCGGCGTGTTGCGCCGCACTATCGCACTGCGCTCGTTACTGGTGCGAGCGGGACGGGCAAAGAACTGGTGGCGGGCGCCCTGCATCGGCTCAGTCCCGTCGCGAACAACCGCTTCGCGGTGTGCAACTGCTCCGCCATCGTCGAAACTCTGTTTGAAAGTGAGCTCTTCGGCCATGTTCGGGGAGCCTTCACGGGCGCGGCTCAGGACAAGGTGGGGCTGTTCGAATATGCGCACGGCGGCACCGTGTTGTTGGATGAAATCGGCGAGATCTCGCTGGAGATGCAAAGTAAGCTGCTCCGGGTGCTCGAGAATCGCGAGATTCAGCGCGTGGGGTCCCCGGCTGTAAAGAAAGTGGATGTACACGTCGTCGCCGCGACCAATCGCAATCTTCTGGAACTCATCGCGGAGAAGAAATTTCGCGAGGACCTTTATTACCGGCTGTCGATGGTGGAGATCGAACTGCCGCGGCTGAGCGATCGCCGGGAAGACCTGCCGTTGCTGGAGCGCTTCTTCATCGATGAGTTCGCTGAGCAGTACGGCAAACCGGTCAAAGGCATCACTCCGCGCGCTCAGATCGTGCTCGCGCGCTACCCGTGGCCGGGCAACATCAGAGAGTTGAGGAGCGTCCTCGGCAGCGCTTGCATGATGGGGGAAGGCGAGATGGTCGACGTGCGCGATTTGCCGGAACGGATACGCGTTCGCGCAGCCGAAACGAGGAACGACGATTCCAACGAGCTGTTGCCTCTTGCCGAGGTGGAGCGCCGGCATGTATTGCGCGTGCTGGATCAGGTGGGAGGCAACAAGGTGCAGGCCGCCAAAATCCTTGGGATCAACCGCGCTACGGTTTACAGGATCGTGAATGAGCCGGATCCGGGTGAAGACGCGGCAGCGGGTGCATCGTAGCTCAGAATAAGAGCTTCATAGCCAGTTGCACCGACCTCGGTCCGCCGATTTGGTACAGCGGATTGAGGCCGCCGTTCTGGCCGCCGCTTCCGAGCGAGGCTCCCAGCACCTGCGTCGATTGCCCGAAGAGAGGAGAACTCATATAGTTGGTGGGCGGGCCGAAAAGAAGGTGGCCGATTTGCCCGTTCCTGGCGGAGATATACAGGGGGGGTGATGCTGAGTGCATGCAAGAAAATAGCATTGGCGGCTTTCGTAGCGATTGGGTTTTCTGCGATAACCTTCGGGCAGGCTGGCTCAGGAACTGTCAGCGGGAAGGTGACGGATCCTAGCGGCCTTGTTGTAGTTGGTGCAAATGTAGAGGCGACTTATATAAGTACAAACGTCACCCATCCTGCTGTGACAAACGATGCCGGGTTTTACAGTTTATCGAGCCTCCCTCCCGGGAGGTATTCACTCACGGTACAGAAGGCTGGTTTCGAGAGTATCGTCAAGCCCAATATTGACCTTCACGTAGCTGACGACATTTCCGTAAATTTTGAGCTCCAAATTGGCGCCATAGGGCAGACTGCAACGGTCGCGGGAGGGGCGCCCCTGGTCAACACAACAAGCAGTTCGCTTGGTGGCTTGGTGCAGGCGGACGAGATAGCAAACATGCCACTGAACGGCCGGAACTACATTAATCTGACACTACTGCAACCCGGGATTGCGCCTAGCCCGAATATAACGCAGGGCGGAACCTATAACGGAACTTGGTATAGCAGCAATGGGGCCACCATGCGCTCGAACAACTTCATGCTGGATGGAGCCATCATGCAGGACGATAACGGAGGTTCCACGGCCAACTTTTCTGGAAGAACGCTTGGACTCGATGGCATCCAGGAGTATCGGGTAATCACCAGTTCGTTCAGTGCGGAGTACGGATTGCTGGCCGGAAGTCAGACCGTCATGGTAAGCAAAAGCGGGACCAATCAATTCCATGGCAGCGTGTTTGAATATCTGCGGAACAGCGCTTTGGACGCTGCCAACTACTTCGATCGCCCGACAGTCGCGAATAATTTTCGGCGTTTGCCGGCTTACAAGCGGAACAATTATGGCGGCGCATTTGGCGGTCCGTTTCGAAGAAACAAGACGTTCTTTTTCACCACGTTTGAAGGGGTGGAAGAACGTTTGGGAATCACCGTTAATAACACCGTAATGGCACCGGGGTGTCATGGTGCGGCTGGCGCAGTAATCACGAACGCAGCATGCCCGCAGCTGGGCTCGACCCCATCTGTGACGATTGCGCCAGTCGTCGCCCCGCTGCTCGCGCTATATCCGCTTCCCAACCTGCCCAACAATGGGTATACGACGCCATTTACTCAGCCAGATAGAGACGTTTATGGTCAAATCCGGGTGGACCATGTCTTTTCCAACAAAGACTCAGTATTCGGGCGATATACAATTGATGACGACGACCAGGTATTAGGGAACAGTTATCCGGAATACTTCGTGGTCGACCGCGACACTCGCCATCAGTATGCGACGTTGTCAGAGACCCACATCTTTTCCACGTCTCTCCTGAATGATTTTCGGGTCTCATTTAGTCGTACTGCGAGTACACGGCTATCCCCCAGTCCTTTCTCTGGTCCGCAATACTCGCTGGTGACGGGTCAGGACTTGGGCCAGATCACTGTAGGAGGTGTCACTGGGACTTTCGGGCCAGCTATTAACTTTATATCTACCCAGACGCAAAACATTCTTACTTTCAGCGACAATCTTATGTATACCGCCGGTAGTCACTCGTTGAAATTCGGAAGCTTGATTAGTAGCTATCGGCAGTTTGGGAATCAAAGCCAGAGAGTCGAAGGGCAATTGCAATTTACCAGCATCGCGACCTTCTTGGCTGGTGTCACGTCTAGCTATGCGGCAGAGTTGCCCGGCTCTTTACTTGATAGGACGTGGCAATTTTACACCACGGGCCTCTACATTCAGGATAACTGGCGGCTGAGATCGAAGTTCATCCTTAACGCCGGATTACGATACGAGCCCTCGCCCAATTATTACACTGAGGTGCACGGAAAAAGCTCCGCCCTGATTAATCCCTTGACGGATACACAAGCAACGGCGGGACCATACTTTAAGAACTTTACTTGGAAGAATATCAGTCCGCGCCTGGGTTTTGCGTGGGACGTATTCGGCAATGGAAGGACGGCCATTCGGGGCGGAGCGTCCCTAGCCTATGACATCGGCAATTTATATAACGGCTTCCTTAATATCATGCCTCAACAACAGCCATTCTCATTCACCAGCAGTGGGAGCGGCACGTTTACGATACCGCTCACTTTTCCGCCTAATTCAGTGAGTAAGGTACAGTCGACGCAGCAGTACGATATGCAACAAGCACGGTTTTACAATGAGAATCTGACGATTGAGCAGCAATTGCCATTGTCGATGGCATTGGCCGTTTCGTATGCAGGGTCGCGAGGCATCCACCTTCCCGGCATTGGCGATGCCAACCCCAACCTACCTCTAGGGATAACCGATGGGATGCCATTTTGGAATCCCAACCCTGCCCAGGCTGTTGTGAGAACAAATCCCAATCTGAGTGCGGTCCTACTTCGTGATTCTTATGGAGACTCTATCTATCATTCCTTGCAAGTTCAGGTGAATAAGCGCGTCACAAATGGGCTGCAATTCCATAGCTCTTTCACATGGGGAAGATCGATCGATAATTGCGTTGGTCTGGCGAGCGAGGCAACGTCTACCATCTTGTACCCGTCCAACCCCTACAACCCACGGTTCGATCGGGGACCATCCATCTTTAATATTCCGCGCATCTGGGTGACCGATTTTATCTATAATCTGCCCTCCCCGAGAATTGAGAATCGTTTGCTCGCAACCCTGACAAGCGGATGGGGGGTGACGGGCATCTTTACCGCACAAGACGGGCTACCTTTCAACCCTGTTGTTAATGGTAATCGGTCTCGGTCAGGTCTTACTGGCGGGCTCACCTCTGGCATCGACCGGCCAAACTACAATCCAGCATTTACTGGGTCCATTATCACTGGAAATCCGAAGCAGTGGTTTAATCCGGCCGCATTCATGCTGCAACCGGTGGGAACTTTGGGCAATGTCGGCCACGATTCCCTGTACGGGCCAAGCTTCGTAAATTTTGATTTTGGACTGCACAAGAACACGAAGGTTGGTTTTCTGGGCGAGGCCGGGATGATAGAATTTCGCGCTGAGGCTTTCAACCTCTTGAATCATCCCAACTTGGGGATGCCTGCAATTGCAACCTTTGCGGGTGCTTTGACAGATCCTGTTACCGTAGCCCCCCTGTCGGGGGCCGGGCAAATTACAAGCACGGCTGGAACCTCCCGGCAAGTGGAGTTCGCGCTGAGAATTTCTTTCTAGCGGAAGAGGAATGATGCGTCAGCGAATTGCGTGATATATTGCCTTCATAATTCGGAGCAGTGTTAAGGAGATGGGACGTCGCTCCCATGAGAAAAGCAAAGAGGCGAGCACCCGATGTGGTCGCGCCGGTCGTTATGCTGGCAGTGATGCTGCTGGCGTGGCCAGCCCGGGCGCTCGCGCTCGATTCGGCCCGGGGTCTCGGTCAATACCAGCATGCGGCCTGGACCGCTCGCGAAGGCTTGATGGGCAGCGTTCGAGCGATCGTCCAGACACCGGACGGCTATTTGTGGCTCGGCACCGAATTCGGCCTGGTTCGCTTCGATGGCGTTCGATTTCTAAGGTGGCCTCAGGGGCCGGACCAGCAGCTCCCGAGTCCCAGGATATTGTCCCTGCTGGCCGCGCGCGATGGCACTCTATGGATCGGTACGTTCGGAGGGCTGGCGAGCTGGAAGGATGGCCGGCTGACCCGCTATCGCGAGATTGAGGACCAAATGGATTCCCTTCTGGAGGATCACGAGGGAACAATCTGGGCCGGCACCAACCAAAGGGTTTGCGCGATTCGGAGCGGGAGATTCGAGTGCCGTGGTGATGTGAAGAGCTCTGGTCCCTCCACGTATGGGTATCTCCAGGGAGGGGTGTTTTCCCTGCACGAAGACACGCAGCATCGTCTGTGGGTCGGAGCCGAGTCGGGGTTGTGGCAGTGGCAGCCGGTCCCGCCACGACGGGTTCTCGCGCAACCGGTGGCCATCTTCGGGGCCGTGGTACAAGGCGATCGGCCCACCACCTTGACTGTCATCACCGGCTCACCGCGAGGCCGTGAGCTGCGGGAAATTGCCGACGATAAGCAGGAGATTTACGCCGTTCCCGGCGCGCCGAGGACCTTCACGCCCAACCGTCTGATGCGGGATCGCAGGAGTGCTCTGTGGATTGGAACGCTGGACCAGGGGCTCTTGCATGTGGACCATGGAAAGACCACCCGGTTTGCGCAGAGCGACGGCCTTTCGAGCGACTTTGTTCTTGCGTTTTTCGAGGACCGGGAAGGCAACATCTGGGTCGGCACCACCAATGGGCTCGATCGTTTTCGCACATCCGTTGTTTCCACGATCTCGGCCAGTCAGGGATTGTCGGTGCCGGCCTGGTCCGTGGCGTCGTCACACGACGGCAGTATCTGGATCGGTACCGACGACGGCGTGAACAGATGGCAGGATGGCCAACTGACCGCCTATCGCTCCGCTCAATTGTCGAGGGCGGGTCGCCGCACTGCGGGCTACGGGACAGTGCGCGAGGTGACGGATCCGGGATTACCGGACAACATCATCGGGCCGCTGACCGAGGACACACACGGTCGCATGTGGGTCGTGACCCGCGGGGGAGCCGCGTGGTTCGAGAACGGGAGGTTTACTCGCGCCGGCAGCCTGACGGCAGGAGCGTCGACCGCGATAGCCGCCGATACGCGCGAGGGGGTTTGGATTGCCGATCCGGATCGCGGCCTGGTCCATCTGGTCGCAGGGCGAGCGGTCGACTCGATAAGCTGGCCGTGGTCCAGGGCGGAGCACGACCGGCGTGTTTCTGCCATCCTCCCCGACCCGATCAAGGGTGGCTTGTGGCTTGGCTTCCTCTACGGAGGCATCGCTTACTTCGAGCACGGCAAACTCGCCACATCCCTGGGCAAAAAAGATGGGCTGGGCGCGGACCTGGTGTGGAGTCTCTTCCTCGACCGCGGCGGTGCACTATGGGCCGCCACCGATGGAGGACTCAGCGGCGTCAAGGGCGGCCGCGTCGCAACCCTTACAACCAGGAACGGCCTGCCTTGCGACGTCGTCCGCATGGTCCGGGAAGACGACGCATCGTCGTTATGGCTGTATACGGCATGCGGCCTGGTGCGGATTGCGCCTTTCGAACTGGATGCTTGGTGGAGTGATTCAAAGCGCACCGTCCAGACCACGGTGTTCGACAGTGCCGACGGCGTGAGGAGCAGTGCCGTTGTTGGCAGATACGGCCCAAGGGCCACCAAGTCCCCGGACGGAAAACTCTGGTTCGCGCATGGGGATGGCGTCAGCGTGGTAGATCCGCGCCACCTGACTTTCAACACGCTTCCACCTCCAGTGCGGATCGAGTTGGTCACAGCCGATGGACGGACCTACGACACCTCGCAGCGCTTGAGCTTGCCGCCGCTGGTCCGCGATCTCTCGATCGATTATACGGCGCTGAGCTTTGTGGCGCCGGAGAAGAACCGCTTTCGCGTCAAGCTGGAAGGCTGGGATCGCGATTGGAAGGACGTCGGCAATCGCCGACAGGCTTTTTACAATAACCTTCCGCCGCGCAATTTCCGCTTCCGTGTGATCGCCTCCAACAACAGCGGCGTCTGGAACGAGGCCGGCGACTCCTTCGATTTCTCCATCGCCCCGGCCTATTATCAGACCCGCTGGTTCCAGGCGTCGTGCGCGGCGGCTTTTTTAGCATTGCTGTGGGCGCTTTACCGGTTTCGCCTGCACCAGATCGCGCGGGAATTCAACGCGAATCTCGAGGGCAGGGTCGATGAGCGCCTGCGCGTCGCCCGGGAACTGCACGACACGCTGTTGCAGAGCTTCCATGGTCTGCTGATGCGCTTTCAGGCGGCCCATAATCTGCTGCCGGGGCGCGTCGCGGATGCGCGGGAAGTATTGGAAACAGCGCTCGATGACGCCGCCAAGGCGATCACGGAGGCTCGCGACGCGGTGCAGGATCTGCGGTCGTCCGCTATGATCGAAGATGACCTGGCGAAGGCGATTGAAACCGCAGGTAAGGAACTGGCCGCGCACCAACGAGATGGAAACAGGGACGCAGCCGGTTTTTCGGTGGAAGTGGAGGGCGCGTCACAACACCTGCATCCGATCATGAGGGATGAAATCTACCGTATTACGAACGAAGCGTTGCGCAACGCGTTTCGCCACGCGGGTGCGCGCCGGATCGAAGTCGAAATCCGGTATGATGCGCGTGGGCTTCGGGTGAGGGTGCGGGACGATGGGACAGGCATCGATGCCAGCCTGCTGGGGCAGGAAGGATGCCCGGGACACTTCGGCTTGGCGGGCATGCGCGAGCGCGCGAAGCGGATCGGCGGGCAACTGGAGGTCTGGAGCGAGCGCGGAGCTGGTACGGAAGTCGAGTTGACGGTCCCCGCTTCGGTCGCTTACGGGGCGCGCGGTGGCTGGCGCCTGTTTCGGGGAAAGGAGGGGACGAATTCGTGAGCAGCGATCCGTCTCCGATTCGCGTCATGGTGGTGGATGATCATCAGTTGATCCGCGTCGGCATCGCGACGCTCCTTCTTCCCGAATCGGATATGAAACTCGTGGGTGAAGCGTCCAACGGCCGTGAAGCAATTGCCAAGTTCCGGGAATGCCGTCCAGACGTCACGCTGATGGACCTACAAATGCCTGAAATGAATGGCTTTGACGCGATTATCGCCATCCGGAATGAATTCCCCGAAGCACGAATCATTGTCCTGACAACGTACACCGGCGATGTGCAGGCGCAGCGCGCAATCCAAGCCGGCGCTCAAGGTTACTTGTTGAAAAACCTCCTCCACAAGGAACTCCTGCAAACGATCCGCGCGGTTCATGCTGGACGCAAAGCGATGGCTCCCGATATCGCCGCCCACCTTGCCGAGCACTCCGGCGAGGAAACATTGACGCCGAAGGAAATCGAGGTGCTGCGACTGATCGCCGTCGGCAATGCGAACAAGGAAATCGCTGCGCAGCTGTCAGTTACGGAAGAAACGGTCAAAAGCCGTGTGAAGAACATCCTTGACAAACTCGGCGCCAACGACCGGACGCATGCCGTCAGCATCGGAATAAAGCGCGGAATCATCGAACTATAATCACTCGAAAGAGTGAAAATCCAGCCTGCCATTAGGGTTCCTATGCCTGCTCGCATTTGCCTAAGCTTAAGTTAGGGAACCGTTGCAGCGGCTATATTCCACCTTCGCTAGTGGCTGGCCGGGGACGGGCCTTCTGTGCCTCCGGCTGATGGCCGCAATCGCCACTGTTCACTATGCCGTAATCGGATTGGCTTCAGAACCAACGTCCTTAAGGGCGGTGATGGAAGGCCCTGCCGGGCTGTTGCTGTGCGCCGGCCTGTGGACACCCATCGCGGGCGCGGCACTGTCGGTTCTTGCGCTTTGGTCCGCGCTCTCCGGTGGCGGGGACCCCTGGGGGCAAATCCTGTTGGCTGCAGTGGGCGCGGGACTGGCGATGCTCGGGCCTGGGGCCTGGTCGGTCGACGCCCGACTGTTTGGAAGAAAACGCCTGATTCGTGAGCCGTCGGCGCGTCGCTGAGGAGTTTGGGCAGTTCTCATGCTCGTCGCGTAATGCTCGCGCGATGCTGCCAGGAATCAGCACCTTGCCGCCCCTGGTCGACCAACAAAAGCAGTTCCGAATAGATCTCTATTACTAGCTCAATGTTTCTCCGATCGCACTTCCACCGCTACGGTGGCAACTCTTGTGTTGCAGCTCGTCTGGGAGTGAAACGGACCACATTGATCTCCAGGATGCGCAAACGTGGGCTTTCGCGTGACATGGCCCAGAGTGACTAGAAATGTGACGGCAAGCCCGACTCGTCCGCATGAAGTTTATGGTCGAGTTCGCTTCCCGCGGTCGGATTGAGAGGGAGTGCTAATGACAGACGGGTCGAGTGGCGCTTTGGGTCAGCCCTCGGAATCTCGATTGATTCATTTGAACCGGCTTTACAAGTTCCTAAGCCAAGCCAACCAGACGATTGTGCGGGCACGGACGCGTGAAGAATTGTTCTGTGACATTTGCCGCGTAGCCGTGGAGCATTGTCAAGTCCTGAGTGCCGGAATTGGAACTCTGCAGCCCGATAGCGGACGGATCGAGTCGATTGCATGGTGGATTCGCGAAGAAGGACAGGTGCGGCAATTGCAGACCTCGGCGACTGAGCCGGATGCTTGTGATCCATGGGGATGTGCCTTTCGCGAAGGAACACGTCTTGTATGCAACGACCTGGCTGGCGATTCCCGTACGCTCTCATGGCGCGAGCAGGCGCCGGCACGCGGGTCGCGTTCCGGTGCGGGGCTCCCAATCAAGGTGGACGGGAAAATGGTTGGCGCTCTTACGGTGTTTGCGGACCGCCTCGATTTTTTTGACGAAGAGACCCTCCGCCTCCTTGATGAGGTGAATTCTGATATTTCACATGCGCTCCACGCGATGGGTCAGGAGGAGCAACGGAGAATTGCCGAGAATGAGGCTCGGCGCCTGAATCAAGAACTGGAACAGCGAGTTCTCGAGCGGACCTCTCAACTTGATGATGCGAATAGCCGCTTGGCGAAGCAGAATGAGGAACTCGCACGGGCAAGCCGTATGAAAAGCGAATTCCTGGCGCGCATGAGTCACGAATTTCGCACGCCACTGAACTCCATCGTCGGTTTTACCGACTTACTTGCGGAGGAAGGCGAGGGGCCTCTCGGCGAGTCCTACGCCGATTACGTCTGCCACGTCAGCGAAGGGGCGAATCACCTGCTCGCACTGGTGAATGACATCCTGGATCTTTCCAGAATCGAAGCCGGGCGCATTGAATTACGGCATGAGGAGTTTTGCGCTGGTGATGCGATTTCTGAAGTCCTCTCGGTCACTTATCCTCTAGCGGCAGCCAAGAAGATCGAGTTCCGAAGCGAGGTGGCGGCCAAGCTAATCGCGTATTGTGATCGAACTCGGTTCAAGCAGATTCTCTATAACCTTCTGAGCAACGCCATCAAGTTCACCCCGCTCGCCGGCAGCGTGCTGGTTACCGCGGAGTCGGGTTGTGATGAGATCCGTTTTTGTGTAACCGACACAGGGATCGGGATACCACTCGAGCATCAGACCGTCATCTTCGAGGAGTTCGCGCAAGTGGCACCGGCCGCTGGCGGCGACAAAGAGGGGGCAGGGCTGGGCTTAACGATTACGAAGCGAATCGTAGAACTGCATGACGGGCGCATTTGGGTTGAGAGCGCACCAGGGAAAGGGAGCCGCTTCTGGTTCACCGTACCGGCCGCTCGTGCCGGCGGGCATGACTCAAGGCAGTCATCGAATACGGCGTAAAGAAAAAGTAACCATTGCATCGGCATTCCAAGGAATAGCCGCCACCCTCGTGTCCGACAGCTAACGTGGATGCACGCCCGAGTTGCCGTTGGTCGGCAATCCAAGGAAGTAAGGTCGTCAATTGTGATCGATTATGCAGCATGAAGCAAGGGCTGCTGCCGCATATAGCAACATTTCGCGCCGATTAGGAGACCAATGGCCGGACGGCATCATGGCCGGATAGCATTTCATTTAGATTGGTCTGCCAGATGCAAGCAAAACGGAGGTAGCGCATCTGCATAAAAGTGTGCGCTCTACGGCGGAGGGACTTTTTTTATTTCAAGCGGCCGTCGCTCAATACGAATTGAAAGATCATGTGTGTGGCCCAATCAACCGCTGATTCCACGTGGCTGGCGCGAACAGCCATCAAAGTCTTACTTTTAGCAGCGATCAGCAGCGTGTTCGCCCAGTCTCCGCCGCCCTCACCCGATCGCCCGTGGCACTCATCTGACGAACGGCAAATCATTACCGATGCGCAGCGTTTCCATCCCCCAGCGCTTCGCATCGAGTCCGACAAAATCTACTCATTGGGGGAGTTGATCGATCTCGCTGAAGCGCATAATCCGGAAACGCGCGTCGCTTGGGAGAATGCCCGCGCCCAGGCCGCCGCTCTTGGGATCGCTCGCAGCGAGTTGTTCCCGACGCTGGCAGTCGTTGCACTGGCGGGTGTAGATCGCACCGAGTCAGGGCTAGGATCGCGCTTTTACAGACAGACCACCCCAAATTTTCAGCTCTCGCTGGATCTGAACTACACGATTTTCGACTTCGGGGCTCGCCGCGGCCGGATTAACGCCCAAAGCGCAGGCCTACTGGCCTCGAACTTCGGTTTCAACGACGTTCACCGGCAACTGATCTACGATGTTTCGCAGGCCTACTATAGGGTGCTAAATGCGGCAGGGCAAGAAGAAGCTGCGGGGGCGAACCTGGTGAATGCCCAGGCCGTGCAGCAGGCGGCAGAAGATCGCCTGCGTAACGGCTTAGCGACACTGCCTGACGTTCTTGAAGCTCGTAGCGCGACCGCCCAGGCCCAATACAATCTCCAGGCGGTATTGGGGGCGGAGGAAATCGCGCGTGGGGACCTGGCGACTGCTCTGGGAGGGTCCGCCACCGTGCGGATTCGTGTGCAACCACTGAGCGAAGTGCCGACGCCTGAGTCGGTGCCGAGTACCGTCGAGGAGGCGATTCATCGCGCGCTGGAACAGCGTCCCGATCTTCAAGCGCAGGCCGCCCAGGTCCGCCTGGCGCAAGCAGAGCAGCAACAGGCGCGGGCGGCCTACTTTCCAAGCCTGAGCGTTTCTGTCGGCCCGAGCGCACAATCCCTCTATCTCCTCCAGCAGACTCTCCCATGGGGACACACCGCCGACTTGACCGGAGGCGTGGCGCTGAGATTGAACTGGACCGTTCTTGACGGAGGCGCGCGACGAAGCCGGCTGGCGGGGACACAGGCTCAGGTCCGGGCGGCAGAGGCACGGGTCGCCGCCGCACGGGATCAAATCGAAGATCAGGTTTGGACCGCGTATTCGAATTTAAACACCGCATTCCGCCAACGGGAGGCCGCAGCCGCTCTGGTGACCGCCGCGACGCAGTCGTATAGCGCCGCGCTGGAATCCTACAACTCCGGTGTACGTAACTTGCTGGACGTCACCAATGCGCAGAAGGTCCTGGCGCAAGCACGCTCGACCGACATCCAGGCGCGCACTCAGGTGTTGGCGGCGTTTGCGGATCTGGCGTTCCGCACGGGCGATGCGATTCAAACCAACGCCAGGAGGACCCACCCATGATCACGAATACAGTCCGGCGGCTTTTAAGGTTCGGGTCATTGCTCGCGGTAATGCTTTCCACGAGCTGCAGCCGGGCTCCCTCCTTTGACATTCTGGGGTCCTTCTTTCCCGCATGGCTCCTGTGCCTGACCTTCGGCTTGTTGTTCACGGTTGCGGCCCAGTGGCTGCTGTCGCGCGTTCGTGTTGTGCTCGCGGCTCCAATATTGACCTATCCGAGCCTGACCGCATTCTTCACGTTCGCGCTCTGGCTTGCTTTCTTTCGGTAGCGAGGAAAATCCATGGAGCCCACGAACACCAGCAAAACCCGGATCTTAGTCGGCCGCATTCTCAGCGCTCTCATCGTGACGGGCGCAATCGCATCGGGGCTTGTGGTGGTCTATCACGCGAACTATTATCCGCGAACCGACGACACCGAGGTCCTTGCGAACTTCATTGGAATCGCGCCGCAGGTCGAAGGCCCCCTTGTTCGTCTGAATGTGCAGGACAACCAGTTCGTGAAGAAGGGGGACCTCCTTTTCGAGATCGACGAGAGACCATACCGGTATACGCTGGAGAGAGCAATATCTGAGCAGGCGACCCTCGAAGGACAGATTTCGGACGAGCGCCGAAGAATCGCTGCTCTGGTAAGCGCCGTGTCGGTTGCGGAGGCAAACATCCACAGCACTGAAGCCGATGTAAGTCGATGGGCGGCGGCAGTCGATCAGGCGAGGGCAGACGTGGCAGCCGCCGAACAGGCTGTCAGCCGCGCGAGGGCCGAGTGGATGTATGCGAGCAATAACCTACATCGCGTTGAGCCGCTGTTGATCAAGCAGTTTGTCACGGTCGATCAGGTGGATCGGGCGCGCACTTCAGAGATCGCGCAAGCGCAGCTACTGAAGCAGGCGGAATCTCAACTGTTGCAGGCGCAGGCAGCGCTCCAGTCCACATTGGCGCAGGAACAACGCTCGAAGGCGGTGCTGACGCAGAGCAAGGCCCAGCACGAACAGTCGGAGAATGCGGTCACGACACTGGAGCCTCTAATTAACCAGCGGGGCGCAAAAGCGTCGGCGATCGAGACCGCGCGCTACAACCTCAACAACTGCCGGGTCTACGCGCCGTTCGACGCCCGAATCACGAATCTCACGATTTCTGAAGGTGCTTACGCGCGCGTCGGCGAGCAGATGTTCACGCTCATTGATGCACGGACGTGGTGGGCGGTCGCCAACTTCCGGGAAAGCCAACTGGAGCGCATCGCACCCGGAATGCGGGCGGACGTCTATGTCCTGTCCAAACCGAACGTGCGCTTCTCCGGCGTGGTGGACAGCATCGGATTCGGCGTGACCCCGGATGCAGACGTTGTCGGCCGTTTCGGACAAGGACTGCCGGATGTGCAGAGGACGCTCAACTGGGTGCGTCTGGCGTCGCGTTATCCGGTTCGGGTACGCATCGAGAATCCTCTGCCAGACCTGTTTCGCGTGAGCGAGTCCGCAGTCGTGGTGATTCGCGGGCGTTGATATGGCGTCAATTGCGCAGTCCCTGCCTGCTTCGAACCTCCCACTTGCGTGGCTCTGGGAATGGCTCCGAGACGAGTTGGCCCCATATCCTGGCAGGGCCCTCTTGGTCGCGCGAATGGTCATCGCGGCGACTCTGATCATGATCGTCTGCATGACCTTCCAGATCCCGTATGCCTGGCAAGGCGCGGTTTACGCCCTTCTGGTTTCACGGGAAAGTCCGCGAGCCACCTTAAAATCGGCGGCAACGATATTCCTTGTTACCGGAATCGGCGCGGCATACATCATCCTCTCGATGCGCCTAGTGATCAATATCCCCCCTCTTCATTTCATATGGGTCATTGGCACTTTCTTCTTGGCGTTTTATGGGATCAGCACGCTGACAAACTACCTCGCGGCGGTTGCCTTTGTGAATACAAACGCGCTTGGCATTCCGTTGTGGGACCGGCATGTCTCAGCCGAAACCAACGTGGAGGATACGCTTTGGCTGTGTTTGGCGGTATTGGTCGCAGTCGTGGTTACGGGAGCGGTGGAGCTAGTGTTTGTGCGGCAACGGCGTGGCGATGAAATCCTCTTACCCATGACGGAGCGATTGTCGGCAGTCGAAGATGTGTTGAGTAGCTACGGAGAGGGCCGCGCGCCAGATCCCGCGGCCGACCAGAAAATACTAAAGCTCGCGATGCTGGGAACATCCATGTTGCGGCAAATCGTAAGCCGCTCAAATGTCGCGTCCGAGCACTTGCCTGCCGCAGGCGGCGTTGCGGTCCTCATTGGCAGGCTCGTCGATCTTGCAGCTGCTCTGACCCCGCTCAGTTTCGAGTTTTCCGCTAACGATCGGCAACGGCTCCGCAGCCTGGCTTCGGCTCTGGCGAGTATTCGCAATGATTTGATGAACGGCAAAGGCCCGGCGCCAGTTCAGTTCGATACAGAGGCAAAATCTGCGGCCGAGGCTCCGCTCCTCGGCGAAATGGAGCATACAGTTACTCTGCTGACGGACGTATTTGCGGGCACTCGATTGGGTGATGAATACCTGTCTGTACCGGAGCATCCGGATCGACAATTGTTTCTTTCCCGGGATGCATTTGTCAACCCCGAGCACCTTCGTTTCGCGCTAAAAGGCGGCTTAGCCGCAAGCCTTTGCTACGTGATGTACAACGCCCTGGCTTGGCCCGGAATCAGCACGGCTGTCACCACGTGCATGCTGACAGCCCTCTCCTCAATCGGCGCATCTCGGCAGAAACAGATGCTTCGAATCGCGGGCGCGATCGTAGGCGGTTTTGTGATAGGGATGGGCTCGCAAATGTTCATTCTGCCCTACCTCAATTCCATTGCTGGCTTTGTCTTTCTGTTCGTAGTCGTCAGCGCTCTGTCTTCGTGGTTTATGACATCCAGTCCTCGCCTATCATATTTCGGGGTGCAGGTCGCTCTCGCGTTCTACTTGATAAACCTATCGGAATTTAGAATACAAACCTCGCTCGGGGTAGCGCGAGATCGCGTCGTCGGCATTCTGTTTGGGTTGTTCGTGATGTGGCTTGTCTTTGACCGTTTATGGGGCGTGCCGGCGGCTGTTGCAATCATGCGGACATTCACTTCCAATCTTCGGCTAATCGCTCAGTTTGCAAGAGAACCGGTTTCAAGGGACCTGAAAGGTGCGGTCGGCCGGAGCCTTGCTCTTCGCGAGACAATCAACGCAAGTCTCGATAAGGTAAGGGCGCTCACTGACGGCGTGCTATTCGAGTTCGGTCCCTCGCGGCGAGGGGACCTCGAATTGCGAGATCGTATTCGTCGATGGCAACCGCAACTCCGCACTCTCTTCGTTATGCGGATTGCGTCTCTTAAATACCGTCTCCAGCTGCCGGGGTTCGAAGTGCCGGAGCCGGTTCGGCTTCGTCAGCAGGCGTATGATGAAGCTTCCGCCCGGATGCTGGAGGAGATCGCCGATCGAATCGAGGATCGGGAGCCCGCGATCGCAAGTGGCGCCGAAGAAGTGCACGAGGCTCTGAAACGGACCCTGCACGATGTGGAGGCCGAAGCATCGCGAGAACTTCCGGCTCTACGGGCCCAGTCATTCGTCGCATTACTCAGCGCCATAGACACGCTGACAAATTCTCTTGCGGCTGAGATCAAAATGGAACTTGGCGGCTCGTCTTAACCTTCGTCTACCACCTTGCGTTCATTGCCTGCATAAAGGATTTGATTCGCATCTTCTCGGAAGGGCGCTGGCCCTGATTGCAAGCACGGTTATCAGCTTGCTTTCGGTTCTTTTAGCCACCCGCGGATTGGCGCAATTTCCTGTTGCGGAATGCCTCTGCGAGGCTGAAGAAGAAGGCAGTCATGAGCACCGCACTCGGTAACCCGGCGTTGTGGATCGTAGGCCCATTCTGATTCAACAGCGGTCTGTTCTGCGAACCCGGATCGCTGGCAGGCCGACCCCGGTCTGCCTCAAAGCGAGCGCGCTTCACGGCACCAAGCGAGGGATTGTGAATCGGGGCTAACCCAGCCTGGTCCCGGCGGCCGCCAAGTGCATGCTTCGGTGCGTGTATTTCGACCATCCTGATGAAGTTCTGGCCATTTCCCTGGTCCAAGTCAAATTGGCAAGCGCGGGGTCGACAAGATGATCTGCTTCCGAATCAGCGTGTTATACGGAAACGCGACCGGGTGCTTTGAGCGGCAAGACTCGTGCAGCCCTCAGGTAGAGGTGACGGTGCGGTTGGGGCCGACCTGCCGCAGGTTCTACAGCCTGACCCCAATCCTGTCGAGGCCATCAGGCTGGATCTCCCGCCGAACGGAATCAGCTTTGGCGGCCTCGAGAAAGAGGTGCTCCTTAGAGCAATTCAACAATGCGGCTGGAACCAGTCAATGGCTGCGCGCGACCTTGGCATGAGCCGGAAGACACTCATTTACCGGATGCAGAAATACAATCTGCTGAGACGTGCACCGATGACCGCGGTGCGCGATCGCTCGAACGTGGTAGAGATGAGCGCGAGATCAACGGGCTGCTAGTCGCCTTGGTTGATTAATGGGTGGGGCCCGGACTGTGATTTCGGGCTCCGGCATCCCGTTGGAACATACACATGGAATCCTCATGGCACTGGCAATCGATCAACGTGAGCGTGAAGACATACTAATCCTGGCCCTAGCCGGCCGTCTCACCATGGGGCCCGAGGACGCAGAGTTTCGAATCGTTGTTCAGAGTTGCATCGCTGCGAACAAAACAAAAATCATTCTGGACTGCAGTCGGCTCGAGAATATTGACAGCGTCTGTCTTGGCACCCTGGTTCTTTTCCGCGCAAAGCTCCGAGCAGGAGGCCGGGTCGTTTTGGTGAACATAGCACGAACGAACATGGAACTCTCGGTATTGGCAAAACTGGATGTCCTTTTCGAAGTGTTCGCCGACGAGCACGATGCGGTGAGCAGCTTCTTTCCGGATCGCGCCGTCAGGCATTGGGATGTTCTCAAATTCGCTCAGGAGCAAAATGGTCAACAGGATGTTGGCGTCGGCGGAACTACCCACGACGACATCAATGTTGCGCCGAGTTAAGCGCGCGGAACCTAACGGCGTGGCGCCGCTAATCTCTTGCCGCGCTGCTAGACGGATGCGTCATTATGTCGACGACAATCTTTCGGCTGTTTACATTGGTCCTGCTGCTATGGACACCGTGTACTTCGGAGTATGATCGACGCCTCGTCACTGGGGTTGTGACCGACAAGAAGGGGAACGCACTCGCCGACGCCGTGGTTCAACTAGAGAATCAGATCACGTTGTCCGTGCAGTCGTACATTACGGGTGATGACGGCCGATATCGTTTCAGCAGAGTAAACGCCGACATAGATTACACGCTGAGGGCGAGATACAGGAGCCACTGGTCCAAGCCACACTTTATTAGCAGATTCGATTCACTTAAAAACCGTGATATTGGTCTGGTCATCCCAATCGACTGAGCGACTGCCTATTATTTCGTGTTCACGCCGTGAACTTCTTCAATTGAGCTTACGTGCGAATAGTGCCACTGGCCTCAGAACCTCGATGCATCGAAGTGAACACGGGTGAAGTTCGCACCTTCCTTGCGGATGGCTCCACCTCTCGGTCCGTCGCGAGTCTGCCCCGCTAAGATGCAGTGTGTCGATTCTGCAACACCTATCACGATCCGCTCGCTGTCGGCGGATCGTCCCAACGAAAATCAGCATACTGAATATCTGATAAGAAAACGCCAGGATCTCGGCTCTGGCCGCCGTGGTCGCTCTCACGCTGATCGCAGGCCAATCGGCACCAGTACTCTCGCGGGAAGGCAGCCTAACCCGACCCTCTTGCTGAAAAACCGTTCAGAAGCTGAAGCTTAAACCGAGAATGCCACCGTAGAGGTCCAAGTTCTTCACGGGTTTCTGATCGGCAAATTTGTAGTGCATATACCGGTAGCCGACCTCCAGCGAAAACCAGTCCTTGAAGCGGTAATCGATCGCCGTACTGGCCTGCAGAGTCAAATCGGAACTGGCGCCAAAGCCGCCAACGTCAAAATAGTAAGGGAGAGACCATTTCTTTCCTAGCGCGAACTTGCCCTTGAAACCGAAAATCGGGTCTAGGTAGCTGTCTTGTTTGTAAGCGCTTCCCGAACTGACCCAAGCAGGAGGGAGCCCGCTGACATCCAGAGCGACGTTGCTCTCGATGCGCGCATATCTGGTACCGGCCACCAGATCGAAGTTCGACCGTTCATTTCGGACAATGGAGTAGCCTAGTGCACTCTCGAAGAGAAGAGTGTTCAGGCTAGTATTCGCATTTACCGTCAATCCTGCACCTCCGGGTAGAACCGCTGGAATCGTCGCCTGTCCGTTTGGGTTTGAAAGATCCAGGTAGATGGTGTCGGCCAGAACAGACCACTTCCCTTTCCGAACCTGAATATCACCCATCCCGGCGAACTTCAGATGCTCAAGGTAGTTGATCGGTCCGATGTTGAGGTTGAGATTTCCGTTCTGGAAAGCGGGGGGTGGCGTGACGTTCAGCGATCCGCTGATCTTGGGTACCCAGAGATAAGGGGTAATCGTGAATTGCCACTTGTCATCCTGTGTATTATCCGCCGCATCCACAGCTGTTGGGCACGCGAACAGCGCGGCTGTCACGAGCGCACTAGAGGTAATTCGCCGCGCCGTTTGAAATAACCAATCTTTCTTCATTGTTTTCTTCCTTTCATTCCACTATCTTCCGTGCGCTGTGACTAGAAGCCGTTACGGGTTGTCATCTGTTTCGCGCCAGGTCTTGTCAGGGTTGTAGCGCTCCATGGCCTTGAAGATCTTGAGGGAGTCAGGCCCGAGATCCTTTTGGTAGACAACTCCGTCGTAACTGACGATGAATGTCGTTACGCCCGTGACGCGATAGTCGGCGGGCACTGCTACCAGCGCGAAACCGCCGATCATCGCTCCTTCGATCATGTAGTCCAACTGGCCCAGCGTTGCGTCTGGGCCTTGACCTTTCAATACCTTGAAATAGTAGCCGTGGAAGGGTTTTCCCGGTTCGCGGTAGCCCTCTTCGAGCGCCCGCGCCACCGTCTCTCCCATCGGCCCTCCCCAACTGCCGTCCGGATTTTGCCAAGCCAGTCCATCTTGTTTACCGGGCGTACTCATGATTCGCTGCGCGTATTGATGCACACCGGAATTGTCATGGATCTGCTCCGCGTATTCATCCTGAGCTTCCACAAAGCCGCGGCAAATGGTAATCGCGGTCAATTCGTTCTCACCGATACGCCGGAACAGAATCTCCTGGCGTCCTGTCTTGGTATCGAAATACCACTTCCCCTTTTTCTCGACGATGGGAATCGCAAAGGGGAACTCATCGTCGCCGACGGAAAGGATGGCGCGCTTGGAGTTCTTCGGGTCTACGACCACCGCATTCTTTTGGCGGCTTTTCGCCGCGAATGCGGTTGCATAGTTCTTATCGCTGATGGGGTCCTCCGAAGAAATCAGATCCTCGCTGTGCGGTCCGAGAATCTTCGTCAGAGCGGGCACATCAAAGCCGTCTGCAGCTTGGATGAGAGCTTCGGCAGCCTGCTTTGGCGTTGCAAACGACATTTGTGCCGGAGGAGGCGCATCTGCGGTTTGTGTAGATTGGGGCGCTGCCTGCGCGAGCGCGGGCAGGACACAGCCGAGGGCGGCGACCTGGATGGCAAGAAGAGATTTCCGTGCGAAGGTGCTCGATGTATTGGGTCTCATTTGTTTGATCTCCTGTATTTGATCTCGATCGTGGCCTGGGCTATCTCCGCCGGCCGCCTCCACCACCACGGCTGCCTCCGCCTCCCCGGCTCATGCTGGAAGACCCTCGGGAGCTGCTGGCTCGTGCGCTACTGCCGCCGCCGCCGCCGAACGCTCCTCCGCTGCCGCCTCGTGAGGAGCCGCCGCTGGGGACACTCCGGTTACCGACGCGGTCCCCTCCGCCGCCGCCACGATTCGCTGCGCCCGATTGTTGCCGGTTGGAAGCGGAGCCACGATTTGCCGCGCCTTGCTGTTGCCGTCCGCCACCCTGGTTCTGGCGCGCCGATGCCTGCCGCGAGGCCTGGGAACTCTCGCGAGTGGAGCCACCGAACTTGTTAGCCGTCGCTTGATTTGCGTACGGAGTGCCACCGCGATGCTGCGGGTTGTGCTGCCAGCTGCTGTTCCCGCCGCCGACGTTGCCACGGTTTCCGCCGCCGACGTTGCCGCGATTGCCGCCATTGACCTTGTTCCTGTTGGAATTGTTCACGAAGTTGTTGTTATTGTTGATGTTGATGTTGTTATTGCCGCCCCATCCGCAGTTGTAGCCCCAACCGCCGCTGATGGCAGCGCCGACCATCATTCCAACCCCAAAGCTGATGGCAGCCGTTGCAGCGTAAGCATACGGCGGATAATAGATCGGCGGATAGGGGTAAACCGGCGGGCCATACACCACCACGGGATCGTAGCTGGGAACGTATACCACGTCTGGTTTAGCCGGCTCAATCACGATGACGGTCTTGCTCTCCACCACCTTCGTTTCCACTATCTGTTGCTCGCCCGACTTCAATTTTCCTGCATTCTGAGCCTTCATACGCATGCGCTGCACTGCATCCAATACATCGCTCTGTTGCGCCAAGAAGGCGTTCCCCAACTCCGTGGTCCACTTGATGTTGTCGGCAAGTTGCTTGAGCGCGTCGGGCAGTGGCGCCAAGGCCTGTACACTGGGGTCCCAGTCTTCTTTCTGGACGGCAGTCACCAGAGCCTTGTCTTTCAAGTCCTTGTGCTTTTGCAACCACTGCTGGAGCTGGATGACTTCCAGCGGATAGGTGGAAGCGGCGAGCATCTGCGCCAGGAGCGGATCCGGATAAAGCGCGATGGGCGCCACGAGCGAATCCAATTGGTCGTTCGGAATCTTCGGCGCCGCTTGCGCTTGCGGTGCAGGCGCCTGCGCCGGCGGCTGCGCATACACCGCCGAGTCGCCAGGCGCCAGGAGCAGGGTACAGAGCAGCGCCAACAAGCTGCGTACTGTGCCCCGATGCAGGGTTGCTTTGATGAGGCTTATATTCATGGTTTTTGTCCTTTTCTTGCCTGGAACCAAGACTCTGGCCGGCCAACAAATGGCCTCAGGTCAACATCGAGCAGATTGAAATCTTCGCCTCCTTCATGTGCTTTTTGAGCCACGATTTGAATTGCGGAGGCCTGTTGTGCCGGCGGAACTGGCGGGCCCTTGGGAGGATTCTGGGCGATGTCGGCAGTCGCTATGGGCAGAAGTGCGCACAAGCTCATTCCGCAGATTCGCAGCGTTCCGTTCCGTCGATTACCGTGGAGGTTCACACCAGGCACGCGGAGGATGATGAGCTAAACGAGACGACTGATCCAAAATAAAATATTGAATGCTAGAATGCCACTCGCTGGTGATCCAGAAGACTCGGGAAAATAGTCTCCGGGTTACCAGGATGCGGCCCCCAATCGCGTCACGCTGCCGGGTAAGTGCACTGATTTGTCCGAGAACATTCCTCGGCTTGAATGGCCGCCTTAAGGGCCACGCTATTCGGGAAAAAACTTCAACGAGTAGGGGGCTATCAACCTGGCGAAAATAGGTAAGGTTCAGTCCATCGATCTAGGTTCACCCGGCGAGAAGCACTCCGGCATCGACCGGTAGGAACGTCCGCCGTGGCGTTCCCACCGGTAGGATCCTTTCTGATCCCTCGTTGTGACCGTGGATGTCTCAATCGTCGATCACTCTCCGCCGAATCTGAATATAACGCCTCCCAGATATCGGAAGTTATTCTGATTGTTCGTTGAGGTGAGCGGGTTGGTATAGCGAGTTAGCACGTAATCCATTTCTCCTAGCCGAATAGCAACGTGCTTTCCAGCATTCAGGTCGACTCCGCCGCCGAACGCCATCGTGAAGGGATGTTGGTCGGGGTTTTTCGAAAGCTTGCCTCCGCCCGCAATCACTTGGTTCTCCAGATCGATGTATCCGCTGGTGTGGGAACCTCCGAATAGCACTTCTGAAAAAACGGTGAATCTGCTGGCGTGAACTCCGACCACGGGTCCAAACATGTAGGTGAACATGTTGGCCCTTGTCGTGTACTTCCCAATGGGAATGATGCCGGCAGACGTACCGATGGGCGAGGTAACGTTATACGTCCAACTGCTGCTCCCATAACCCTGAAAGTCGCCCTTGATGCCAAAGTACCGGTTGAAGTTGAATTGACCTTGGCCGCCCCCACCGTTGTACGCGCGGCTCTGGAGCCCCGTGATGGTGGGATTGAACTGCATATAGGAATAGTCGCCTGTCGCCTCAAATTTCGGAACTCCCTCTTGCGCGTAGGCACTCCCGCCGAATACGGCAGTGAGGGTGAGAAAGCAAAGACTCTTTTTCATATTAGTTTCCCTTTCAATTTTCCTTTCGGACACTCATGCGGGGTATCCGTGAACCCCTTCAGGCGACTCAATGAGCACGGCACAGAGACCGATTCTTTTTTTTTGCCCCGTCCGGTTTGGGGCCCGAGGCTGTGATCTTAAGCCCGGAGCACCTCGCACCGAGAGCGTTCAAAGCCATGCTGGCAAAGGAGTTGGCGGCCGGTGATTAGCTGATTGGCAGTGTTGGGGGAATACGTAGGCGCAGGGGGGCTCACTCAGAACTCGGGGCGATCGACCAGAAGTGGCGGCCAGAATCAGGAGGCAATGCGGCGAATTTGACCCGGACCGCACTGCCTCAACCGTTCCAATCAGAAGTTTTGGCTATTCGACGAGAGGCAGACTGGCGAGAATTTGCAGATCCATTAGCTTCTCGATTTGCCCCTCCACCTGCAGCCATCGCGCGGCGTGTTTCGAAGTGAGAGCCTGGCTGAACCGCAGGAAGTATTGCTTCCTCAGGTCTAGCCGTTTGGCATCGACGTCCATCATTCCCAATGCGATTTTCGTTATCATCTCCTTGCTCATTGAGGAGTAGTTGTCAGAGTACATGCGGATGAAGGCAATCCGTTCATCCCCCAGCTTGGTGAGGGACTGGTCGTACTCGTTATAAACCGGCCAGAACTTAGAGGCTTCCTCCGGGCTGAGAGCCATCAACTGGGTGATGATCGACACCTTGTCCTTCTTATAGTCTGCCCTCATCAGGTTGATGTAAGCCTTGAAGTTGGCTTCCTGCGTTTGCTCGGGATTAGGAGTCTGTGCCACGATCCGATCACCCGCCATGGCGAAAACGCAGAGACAGGCAATATAGTTTGCAGTTCTATTCATAGGTCAACCTTTCCGTTTATTCCGTTTGTCAGCTCGCAAGGGAAACCAGATGCGGGCGATTGACCGGAAGATTCACAATTTGGTGCGCCAGATTTTCTAAATCGGGCTGCACACCCCTGCATCATCGCTCCGGGGGGACCAGTGGCCTCGCGATTGCCCGACCGGGCGAGAACCTTCGTAACGTTGTTTGGCTTGTTTGCTCTCTTGGCCTGTCCGGTTTTCGCCCGTGAGAAAACAGACGTGATCGTGATGAAGAATGGGGACCGCATCTCGTGCGAAATAAAGAGTCTTCAGAGCGGGGTGCTTCGCGTCGATCTCGACTATGTTGACGGCACGATCTCAATTGATTGGCTCAAGGTAGCTCGCCTGGAAAGCAAGTTCCTGTTTCTCGTACAGCTGCAGGATGGCTCTGTGTATTCAGGCCACGTGGTAACCCGCGAGGAACTGGCCGGCGTTCCGGTCACAATCGAGATTCAGCCAGTCGGGGAACAGCCGCAGGTGGTTGAAAGAACCACCGTCGTCAGCATGACACCGACGTCGGACAGCGTTTGGCACCGCTTCAGCGGCAACATTAACATCGGGTCAAGCTACGCCAAAGGCAATAACACGACTCAGTACAACATTGGCTCGGAGCTCGAATATCTGGATACCCGCTGGGGTGCAAACACTATCTACAATTCCAATCTATCGTCCAGTTCGGGTGCCACAGTCTCCACAAGAAATCAGTTAGGCTTGACTGCGTACCGCCTATTCCCGTGGAAGAACTACTTCTACACGGGCACAGTCGATTTCCTGCAAAGCTCGGTACAGGAAATAGATCGGCAAACGGCATTCGGCCTCGGTGTGGGCCGCTTTCTGAAGAACACCAATCGCGTTCGCTTTACCGTTATGGGAGGACTTGCATGGCAGAGGACCTACTATTCGCAGTCGATTCCAGATCAGCAGGTGCAAAACATCGCGGTCGGGGTGATTGGATCGACGCTGCAGGTCTTCAGTTTCAAGAAGACGAACCTCAATATCACCGGTACGGTTTTTCCGGCGCTGAACGGGCAGGGACGTCTATTTTCCTCGGCCAACGCGACTTACTATCTGAAGATAATCGGAAAAATCGACTGGAACCTTTCCTTCTATGGAAACTGGGACACCCAACCGCCGGGGCACCTCCAGGGCAGCGACTACGGCACGACATTCGGCTTGACTTATAAGTTTGGGTATCGGTATCAGCATTGACACTTCAGTGTCGATTCCGCGCGAGTAGCTGGCATAGGACTGCGCCAGAGCACGCCGTGGTGATGCCCATGCTCCAGTGTCAAATAATTTGCGCCGGGTGGTTGAGCGATTCCATCATTTCGAGGGAGGCTTCCTGAGACAAGCAAGAAAGGGACACGATGGGCTACTTATCCAAGCAAGGAGAGTTTATACGAAAAATTGAAGTAGTGACCGTGTCCGCTCTGCAAGTGCTGGCCATCTTGCTGGTTGCTGTCGCTACCGTTATTCTCTACATACTGTTCTATCAAGGACTCCGTACTCAGGCGGCTCACATCGAATCAGTAGGTGGTCTCCTCTTCGTGATGCAAAAAGCTTTTGCGGGGATCTTGACCGTTGTGCTCGGTCTGGAACTGTTGGAAACCCTGAAGGCTTACTTCGCCGAGCATCACGTCCGGCTGGAGGTGATTTTGGTCGTCGCAATTATTGCGGTGGGCCGACACGTGCTCGAGGTTGACTTCGATCACACGACCGGTGTTGAACTGCTGGGACTTTCGGGAGTTATCTTGTCTCTCAGCTTGGGGTATTTCCTCGTGAAAAGAACCCAAGTTGCACAGATTCCGGGCGGGGCCGGCGGCGATACTCACGATGATCCCAACGGTTCCATTCAGGCAGCGCGGCCATGAGGGCTGCGTCAAGTATGATGAATCGACCCGTAGGGTTCTTCCAGGAGCTCTTCGGTGACCAACTGCGTAAAACCTGCACGTGGGGAGATGCTATGACCAAGGAACGGTTTCAAGGGGTTGCCGAACTCGACGTCCGCGATTCTGTGGCCGTCAGCAAGCAACTTTGGATATTCGTCACGCTGCTAGTCGGTTTGTTAATCGGCGTCCTTCCGGTTTATGGGCAAACGACCTTTGAAGTCACGCCGCTCGTTGGCGGCAGGTTCTTCGGAACCTTCAATCTGCATCAAGAAGGGCAGACCAACCAGTCTGCGACCATGGGCGATTCTTTGAGTTACGGCGTGTCGGCAGGATTCCGATTCGATGGGGAGGACTGCCAGAAATGTTCCGTGGTCGGATTCCGGTGGATGAGACAGAGTACACACCTTGCTCTCCAATCTCCCGCTACGGCCTCCCCCCAGCCCGCTGTCACTTTAGACCACTTCCTGAGTGATTTCACCCACGAATTTCCGATCGAGGGGACTCAGGATCGCGTAAAACCGTTCCTCATGGGAAGCCTGGGCGGTGTTCTCATGTCGACGCCCGTCGAGAGCCGCATCAGGTTCGAGTTTGGCATCGGAGCCGGCCTCAACGTCTTTCCAAAGCCACGGTGGGGATTTCGACTTCAGGTGGAGTACCTGCCGATCCTGAAGTACGCTGGCGTTCAAAAACTGGTCTGTGGCGCAGGGGGCTGCGTTGGCATACTCTACGGCGGCTTGATGAATCAGCTTGTGGTGAGTGCCGGGCCGATTTTTCGATTTTGAGATCAGCATAATTACGGAAAGCCGCTACTGACCCAGCGCCACAATCCTCCACTTCAAAAACGCGATTGCAAGCCTCAACGCGAAGGGATAGTGACGACCGGCTGGCTTTCCTTGGGGCCGGTATCGGTCATGGTGAATAATTGCATCAGCTGCGCAAACGCTCGCTTCGATACAAGGTCGCCGTCGTCTATCCAGAACCAAGTGTCGCGATAATGGATATTTACAAAAGCATCGGGCGGCTTGCTCTTCGCGCTGTGGATACGAATCATCGGTACGACGCCAGGCAAGGTGCGACCCGTCTCGAACCCCGGGAACGCGCGGTGCTGGGCCGCATGCTCCGAGGGCACCTCCACCTCCGCGGCCATATTCTGCAATATCCCGATAATTGAGCGGGTCATCACTGCGATTTCTGTGTCGCTCGAAGGGAGGGGGGCAGCAACGAGATTGAACTCTGTCGCATCCTGTCTCAGGTGAAGCAAGCCCCGTAACTCCTTCGTGGCGGCCTGAATCTCTGGCGGGACGTTGTCGCTCCGAAGTGCGAGCACAGTCGCCTGGTGCTTCTCGGAATCCTCTGTGACATAAAGTCTCACCAAGCCCGAAAGCTGGATGTCGCGGAGCAAGTTCCGCACGCGATGGAACTCCGGATCGGCGGGACGGATTCCATCCAGGAGCGCCTGTTGATTCCTCAATCCGTTGATCGACTGCACAGACGAAAGCAGGATGGAATCGGCCGGAGACCCGTTCTGCAACGCGCCGAATACCGTGACCGCTGGCAGCGGTGTCGTCAGGCCCTTGATATATGCATTGCCGGTCAACGGCGTATAGGTGATTGTGGGGCTGTTGGAGAGCGTTACCTCTCCTCCCAAAGTCAGCTGGTTTGAAATGCTGTTGAGATTCCCGCCCACCGAAGCGCTTTGCGATAGCGTGTAGCTGGACACGATACTTCCGATGTCGACGTAGACAGGCGGATCGAGATATCGCACCTTGACGATGTTCAACAGTGTCACCTCTTTCCACGAATCGGCCAGCGAGAGGCTGTACAGAGACCGGTCGCGTGGAAGTGACTGTGGACCGATCTTGGGATGAAGGCACCCGCTTGTAAACAACGAAAGAGCACAGGTCGCGAAAATAAGATTGCTTGATGCGGCCGAAATCATATCAGCACCCGCAACAGCTGGGCAACCAATTCCTGGGGCGAGAACATCGTCAGGCTCAAGGGCAAGATTGGCAAGGCGGTAAGGACCGCTACGGCGATGATTGCTGGTCTCCCGAAGGGGAATGGTCGAATGTGCTGAACGACCTCGAAGCTGTTTGCCAAATCGGCCAGGGACTGAATGTCGGCGGTTCCCACTAGCGGCTCATCACTGGGCCGCTGCCCTTCTATCCACTTGGAGTGGAATCCGATGACATATTCGCTTGCCAACGCACCATAGGCGGACAGACCTTCGCGACGCCGTCGAATGAGGCGTGGGGCGAATACACACGTTGGGCCAAGTGCAAGGAGGTACAGGAAGAGTGCTAAGAGCACAATCTCGATCCTATAATCCGGCAATTTCCCGCCTTCATACAGGATGCGGTCTGCGAAAAATCCGGAGAACAGAACGCTGTGCGACAACAGGAACGGCCACATTGCGAATGCACTTTCGCCGAGGAACCCTAACCCACAGCACCGATCTGGATGGCTCGGCACCAGATTGAGGTCCAGCCTGGAGACTTGCCAAAGCAATCTGGCCCAGATCGCCAGCCGAAGGTACCAACGCAGCCAGATGAACTGGAAAAAGGGCAGGCTGACAAAACGACACCAGTAGCCGGCGGGCGTAAATACCTTTCCACTGGCAGTAGTCGCTGCGTACCACGTATCGGACTGGATGGCCAGGATCCCCTTCCACCAGAAGGCTCCGGCGATGAAAATAAACGCGAGCAACCCCAATTCGATCATCGCGGAGTTCCGTAGAGGGATTGCCGACTCAGTGATTTGCTCGAACTTTGAAATCACGGCCGAGGTGATGATCTGCCGGTCCACAAATTGGAGCAGTATCATACGGAGTCTCGCGTTAATAACCACTTCCGCAGCAATGAGCAGTGGGAGCGCTATCAGTAGTCGGGCGTGTACCTCAATGTCTCGAAGGAAGGGGATCTTGACACCGCTCAGGAGGTGGCCACTCAGGATCGTGAGCACGAGAAGAGGGGCCCATGCGAACAGAGTGATGACGATCATCCGCCATCCCACCCGGTCTAGAGGCGCTTTCACCAGCCCCAAACGCAGAAGATATTGATAGAAAGGGCCTCCCAACAACAAGGAAAAATTCTTCGTGGTATCGGAGAGCATTTCGGACCGCACGGCGGATCCTTCCTGCTTGGTGGCTGGCCCGCTCATCTCACCGATCCTCCTCCTCGAACAATGCCTTCACCTTTCCCTTGCGACCCGCGAGCCTAAGTACGGCACGGTGGGTTCCGCTAGCTTCGTTTTCTTCCCCTTTGGCCTCCCTGTGGATTGACTACATATCCAGCCGTGCGGATTTAGTATTTTACAGTCGTCCGGGTGCCTGCGGCCGCCTTCATTCGGTGCTTTCGCTCGCCCGGGAAGAACGGAGGCCCCCTGGGCGACAGGGGGAAAGGGGCTGCTGCGAACACGTCCTTCAGCAGACATCAGAATATTTTGAACCTCTCCGCCGTGCCGATCATCACGCGAACCAGAGGCCGGGTTCCTAGGGAGTCAGTGAACCCCAGAGTCCCGGTCCGTGTTACGGAGAGAGAGATGATGCTTCCAATCGCGGTTCCACAAAATGACGCTCGTGAAGTGCTCGCGCCTTGCGGGCTTGCGCAGGCTGAAGTTGATGACTTGAGAGAGTGGCTGTGCCACATCAAACCCATCGGTCCAGGCATCAGGATGAAGGTGACTCCGGCCTCTGGTGGAGATGGCTCTTGCATAGTGACCGCCGGCAATGAGCCGGGACCCGTTAGAGAAATTCGCTATTCAGGAGCCTTCGGCGGCTGAATCCTGAAGCCTTGGTCACTAATGCTAGGCGATGTCCTACTTCCGAGTGTCCCAATGCCGGCTTCACTCGCGGTCCTGTTGGTTTTATTCGCGCCGAATATCTCGAGCTCAGCAGGTTTGAAACCGGAGACGCTCGCGGCGTGGGACCAGTATATTGAGACCGTTGATGCGCGCGTCAAGTCTGCGGTAGCCGGGGATAGCGCATTCTTATGGATCGATGAACAGCCAGGCCAGGCCCAGCGATTGCAGCATGGCGAAGTAATTGTCTCGCAAATCAAGGTAAGAAGAGCGGTCTCGCATGGACTGATTCACCACTGGGTCGGTGCTGCTTTCATCCCAAATACCACACTTGCTGACGTCCTCGCCGTGGCGCACGATTACGAGGAGTTTCCGATATGGTATGCGCCCACGGTCTCTCAGGCAAATCTCCTCGGCAGGTCGGGCGACGAGGACCGTTTCACGATTCGCTATGTGAGCACCGTGCTTTGGGTGACCGCTGTTCTCGACGTGGAATCCGTAGCTCACTATTTCCAGGTGGATTCGACACGTTGGTACTCCACTGCGCGAAGCGCTCGCATTCAGGAAGTCCACGAATACGGCCAGCCAGCCGAGCACAAAACGCCGCCTGACGATGGGAACGGCTACCTGTGGCGGGCCTACGGCGTTTCGAGATACCAGCAAAGGGATAATGGCGTGTATATCGAACAGGAGAGCATTGGTTTGAGCCGGCAGATTCCTGCGGCGCTCCAATGGATGGTTGAGCCGGCCGTGAGACGGTTATCGAGAGACCTGCTGGTGAAGTCTCTCCGGCAGACCCGCGAAGCGGTGCGCTTGAAATCGGCGGATAAGCCGGCGTCAACGTCCGCGTCGGGCATGAGTAGCCAGAAATTCAAAGACTGAATTGTTAAGCGCTGTTCCTGCTCGCTGCTGTCGAAGAAAAAGAATCTACCAGTCTTTTGAAGCCATCGCTCCTGTGGAGCCCGTAGTTTTTGGGTAGCGTGAGTCGCGTGGTCAGATTCGGACCGTTTCATCGGAGGGAGAACGCGGGCGGCAATGGCCTGAAGTGTTCGACTTTGTTCGTCATTCTCCTGGCGAGCCCCTGGATGGCCTGGGCACAGGAGAAAGTCACGGAGATGGTGGTCTCCCGGGACACGCCGAAACCCTTGTCAGCCCTTATTTTGTCAACCCCGGACACGTCGGATCCCTTGTCAGCCCCTGTTCTGCTTCCCCCGGGCGCGAATCCCCTGTCAGACCTTATCCTGCCGACCCCGGACACGCCGAATCCCTTGGCAGCCCCCATTCCGCCGATCGTAGTAGAGACGCATAAGACGGTGACCTCAAAACCGCCAGGCGTCCGGTGGAAGTCCCTTCTAAATCAATCATTCCGATTCCTTGTGTTCGAGAACGCGTTCCGTTACGCCACGGAGGAAGGGACACGAGACCCGGACCGGCCATACTTTCAGGGGTATATCGATTCCGTCGGTGCGTTGCATGGTTGGGCTGACGGTGATCCCTTCTATGTCAACTACGTCGGACACCCGATGCAGGGCGCAGTGGCCGGATATATCTGGACTCTGAATGACACTAAATATCAATACGTTCAGTTCGGCAAGAGTCCTGAGTATTGGAAGAGCCGAATCCGGGCTACGGCGTTCTCGTGGGCTTATAGCGAGTGGACGGAAATCGGCCCGTTTATGAGCGAAGCAGCCATTGGGAATATACAGGCATCGTTTCCCCAATGGGGGTTTGTGGATCATGTGGTCACACCCGCCATTGGCATGGGCTGGATGATCGCCGAGGACGCAATGGACCAATACGTCGTTCGTTACGTCGAGCGAAGGACGCACAATCGAGTCGTGCGAGACCTGGTACGCGGGGGAGCGAATCCGGCTCGCTCCTTAGCCAACGCACTCGCCTTCCGTAAGCCGTGGGACCGCCCTCGTGATCATGGCGAGATGATGGTGGCCCAGGCAAAAACCGAAAAGGGCCAGGAAACCGAGCGTCAGCCCGGCGTGGCGCCCTTTGAGTTCACCGCTAACGCGTATGGGTTCGACGGCCCCACCGGCAGTTGTGCAGGGGGAGGAGCAACGGCTGCATTCCGGATCAGCGCTGAGTGGCAAGCCGTCGTGGACATCAATGGCTGCAAGATGAACGCGCTTCAGAGGAACCTCACCGGAGATTCTCTCGCCTATACGGCGGGAGCGCGCTGGACTCCGCCCGTTTCCGGCCGCCTGGTTCCCTATCTCCAGGTCCTGGTCGGCGGAAACAAGTTAACCCAGGAATTAATGTTCCCGGCCAAAGAAGCGTACCTCGAGGCGTTGGCGGCGAGTACCGGTTCGCCTCCTCCAGATCACTACGAATATACAAAGCAGTTCGAACATGACGGGTTCATGATAGCGGCTGGGGGCGGACTGGACCTTCATTTCAACCGGGCCCTAGGATTCCGGCTGTTCGGGCTTGAATACACGCGCTCCTGGGTTGACGACATGCCGGGCTTCAAGTCTCCTAACGGTTTTCAAGTGAAGGCGGGAGTGATACTCCGGATGGGCAACTGGTAGTCCGCGCCGTGTGAGCGGAATCGTGACTAAGGAGTAATCCTCAAGTCAAACACATGATAGGACCACGGCTGCAAGTCGAGGTAGAGTCCGCGTTCGACCAATTCGTTCCCGTCGCGGACATAGCAGGCGGGGCTGAGCAAGTCTTTGAGCTCGACTGAATGGTTCTTGATTTCGCCAAAAGGCAGGCGGAGATAGCACTGACTGGGATGGGGCGCGTAATTGACGGCGATTAACATCCGCTCACCGCCGGATCCTCGCCAGGAATGGGCCACAAATGCATCCCAGGATCCGTTCCCATCCCATGCAGCCTGACAATCAAGCCACTGCCATTCTCCGCATTTCATAGTGGGCTTCCGGAGGACGGCGAGCATGTAGTCATAGAACTCCTCAATCTCCTTGTCCGGAGATTCCTCAGGTGCCCGAACGAGATGCGGTGAAATGCGTTTCTTCCAGCCTTCGAGTTGCCCCTGATGGAAGAAGCGCAAGCCGGGTATGGAATACGTGATCACTGCGGCGGCCCTGTGAATAGGGAGATCAAATGTGGCGGACGCCCGAGGCTCGTCGTGATTCTCCATAAAACGCGCAAGCTTGTTCTGATAATCTAGCGCCGCGTGGAGATGCTCGCGCACCGGCCGGGCCAAACCCTCCCGCAGCCGGTCATAGAGGCGCTTGTCATAGGTGTAGTCAAACCCCTGTTGCTGCAGGTTCCATTCCATATCCCAGTAAACCTCGGCCATGAACCGAAACTCAGGAGCCTGTGCATGTACTCGCCGGATGGCCGTCGGCCAAAACGGCGTGGACTTCCTGCCCCACGTCCGCTCGAACACCTCAGGAACGTCAAGCATCGCCATATCACAGCGCACGCCGTCGCACTGGCGCGCTATTTTCTCCAATTCGCGGGTCATCGCTTCCTGGGTGGCGGGATTGCTGTAGTCGAGTTGCAGGGTATCTGGCCAGCCGGAGAAATACGGATCCCGCCCGTATGCAAAAACCGCGTCGCCACGTTTCCCTCTGATCCGGACATAGTTTTGAGGCTCCCGTGCCAACAGGTCCTCCGTCCCCGAGACAAAATACTCCGGATGACCCTCAACCCAGGGGTGATCCAGCGCCATATGATTCGGGACAAAGTCGAGCATCAACTTCAGACCGCGTTTCGAAAGGCGTTGGCGCAGGCGAGCCAGGGCCTCATCGCCTCCCAGATCGGCCCGTACGATATAGGCCGTGATCGCAAACCCGGAACCGGCGATATCCTCTTCCCGCAAATCCGGCAGCGTCTCCTGAAATTCCTTGCGCCACTCGGCGTTGGAGCGGGAAACCTGCTGCCCCTTCAGCCCAGTCTGCCAAACGCTCAGGAACCAGACCCAGTCAAAGCCAAGTCTTGCCAGTCGATCTAATTCGGAATCGGGAATATCATCCAGAGTCGCCGTTCGGCCCAGCTTCCGGGATAGTTCCGTGATCCAGACGCGGGTGTTGATTTGATACAGCGAAGGACAGTGAAGATCGGACATACGCGCTCCCTAAGGATTACCGTCACCTCGGTTCTCCCTCGATCACCGATGCATTCCTGGCGGGTCAGATTTAGATTCTTTGCAACATCTTCGCCGCGCCTTCTTCGTCGGCCTCTTTCAGAATGCTCCGATGAGTGCCGTTCACGTATTCACCTTACGCGAAGTGCGAAATTTCTTGTGTCGACTGAACTTGCAAGCCGGTGCAAACACCCGTCATTGGACGCAGCGCGGCTATCCATTTAAATTTTGTGAATCAACCGAAGTTGGGTGCGCATCGGCCCCGAGGAGACTCTCCCGAAAGGAACCGAAAACTATGAATCCCGAAGCAGCACGATTGGCGGAAGCGGACGAAAAGAAAGTCGCATGGAGAAAATGGGGGCCGTATCTGTCTGAAAGACAATGGGGAACGGTCCGCGAAGACTACAGCGACAATGGCGACGCATGGAATTACTTCACTCACGATCAAGCTCGATCGCGAGCCTACCGATGGGGCGAAGATGGGCTGGCAGGAATCTCCGACGACCATCAACGGCTCTGCTTTGCGTTGGCGTTGTGGAACGGCAAGGATCCGATTCTCAAAGAGCGGCTCTTCGGGCTGACCAACAGTGAGGGCAATCACGGAGAAGACGTAAAGGAATACTACTTTTACGTTGACAGCACGCCCACGCACTCCTACATGAAGTACCTCTACAAGTACCCCCACGCAGCCTACCCTTACGCTGACCTGATCAACACCAACAGGCAGCGAAGCCGTCAGGAAATGGAATATGAGTTGATCGACACCGGTATCTTCAACGAAAACCGATATTTCGACGTGTTCGTGGAGTATGCAAAGGAATCGCCCGAGGACATCCTAATACGGATTACCGTCGCGAACCGTGGGCCCGACGCGGCGTCACTCCACGTATTACCCACATTATGGTTTCGCAACACCTGGTGCGGAGAGGCAATGCCCGTAAAGCCGCACTTAGCGGAGGGCTCCGCATCAGACGGCTCCGTGGCGATCGCGGCCTTCCATGCCGACTTGGGCGTTCGCTACCTGCATTGCGAAGGCTCCATTCCGTTGCTCTTTACGGAGAACGAAACGAATCAGGAGAGACTGTTCGGCACCCCCAATCAGACTCCCTATGTCAAGGACGGGATCAACGACTTCCTGCTACATGGCCAGTCGGGAAAAGTGAATCCTGAGAAGACCGGGACGAAAGCCTGCCCTCTGTATCAAATCGAGGTCCCGGCCGGAGAGAGCCGGACGATCCGGCTGCGACTCACTCCCATTGCCCCAGGCAAAGGCATTTCCGTCTTTGGGAAACCTTTTGATCAGATCATGGAAACGCGGCAGACAGAAGCGGACAAGTTCTACGCCTCTATTACGCCGAAGTCGGTAAGCGAAGATGCGGCCCGCGTGATGAGGCAAGCCCTGGCCGGCATGTTGTGGAGCAAGCAGTATTACGGCTATGACATCGATCGCTGGATAACTGAGCACGGTGAGAATTACGCCGGCCGGAACAGTGCGTGGGTTCACATGGCGAACGGTGAAGTCATCTCCATGCCGGATAAATGGGAATACCCTTGGTACGCAGCATGGGACTTGGCATTTCACTGCGTTGCCCTGTCTACAGTCGACATCGAATTTGCCAAGCAACAGCTTGACCTGATGCTGCGCGACGACTACCTCCACCCAAGCGGCCAGCTCCCTGCCTACGAGTGGAATTTCGGGGATGTCAATCCGCCTGTGCATGCCTGGGCGGTTTACTATGTCTACCAAAAGGAGAAGGAACTCAAGGGCCACGGCGACCTGAAGTATCTGCAAGAAGCATTTCAGAAGATGGCTTTGAATTTCACCTGGTGGGTGAATCGTAAAGATCCTCAGGGGAACAACATCTTTGGCGGCGGCTTCCTTGGCCTCGACAACATCGGAGTTTTCGACCGTAGCGCCCCGCTTCCGACCGGTGGTCATCTGGAACAGGCCGATGGCACCGCGTGGATGGCTTTTTACTGCCAGACAATGTTGCAGATTGCCATCGAACTGGCGATGTACGATTCAGCCTTCGAGCGCATGGTCGTGAATTTCGGCAAGCATTTCATGTGGATCGCGACGGCCATGGAAAACATGGGAGGGCACGCACACGAGAGCATGTGGGACGAAGAAGACGGCTTCTTCTATGACATCCTGAGGATGCCCGATGGCACAGCCACCAAATTGAAGGTCCGCTCCCTGGTGGGATTGTTACCGCTCTGCGCCGCAACAGTGATGCGTGGGGAAGTGAGAAAGCACATGCCCACTGTTATGGAGAAGCTCGCCAAATTCCTGAAACTGCATCCCAAAATCGGCGCATCACTGACTCTCGAATCGACGTTAAAGGATGGCGCGGGCGGAACGCGACTGGTTGATCTGATGAATGAGACGAAGTATCGCCGGTTGCTTTCCAAGATGCTGGACGAATCCGAGTTCCTGGGTCCATACGGAATCCGCTCAATGTCCCGTTACCATCTCGACCACCCATATATCTTTAACGCGGGAGGGCAGGAGTTTCGCGTGCAATACGCCCCGGCCGAATCGGATAACGGTATGTTCGGCGGGAATTCCAACTGGCGGGGTCCCATCTGGATGCCGACCAACGTTATGATTATCCGTTCGCTGTTGAACCTGTATTCGTATTACGGGGATGATTTCCGGGTGGAATGTCCGACCGGCTCAGGCAAGATGATGAACCTGTTTGAGGTTGCCCACGAGATCTCGAACCGGCTGATCGGCACCTTCCTTCGCGACCAGAACGGGCGCCGTCCCGTGTACGGCGGCACTGAGAAGTTTCAGACCGACCCACACTGGCGGGATTACATCCTGTTTTACGAGTATTTCCACGGCGACAACGGCGCCGGGCTCGGAGCCAGCCATCAGACCGGTTGGACCGGTACAGTGGCGAACTTGATCCAGTTATTCGGACACTTGAAACAAGCCGATCTCCTTGCCGGTACCGTGCACCGTGCGTACCACAAGGAAGCAGAGGTAGAGCATCGCTGACAGCCTCGACCCAACGTAGGATCCGGGAGGCCGCCATGAGAAACCGACCATTTACGAGGTTCCTGGTCGCAGCCAATCTTCTGCTTGGCGGCCTCTGCTGGGCTCAATTGGGCGCGCAGGGTCCGGCGGGTGCTTCGTCCCCACCAGCGCCCCCCCCGGATCACCTCGGCCGCGACACGCCTCGAGGCGCCGTCCTGGGGTTCTTGACCGCCTCCCGCAAAGGAGACTACCACACTGCTGCGCAATACCTGAACACGCGACTCCGCGGGGATGACGCCGCCGTTCTTGCACGCCAACTTTCTGAAGTCCTGGATCGGCGTCTCCCTGCCCGGCTCACTGAAATCAGCGATCGGCCCGAGGGGTCGTTGTACTACCCGAACAAACCGAACACCGACCTGGTTGGAACGATCAGCAGCGAGGAAGGCAATGTGGATATCACGGTCGAACGGGTTACTCGGGGTAAGAGCGCAGTGTGGTTGTTCTCCAAAGAGACACTCGATGCTATTCCTGAACTTCATGAGGAAGTAAACATGGTGTCCGCGGAGAAGGTCCTTCCGAAATTCCTGACGGAAACGACCGTCCTGCTGATCCCGTTGTTTCAATGGCTTTTTGTCTTGGTGGGATTGCCGCTCGTGTATGCGTTAACAGGCCTGCTGAACCGCGTTGCAAGCGCGTTCGTGGGTTTTCTGTGGCGCACAATTCGCAAGAACCCCACCTTGGCCTCCCCCCAGGTCCTGCCCCGGCCGATTCGCCTTCTTCTCGTGGTCTTGGTGATCCGCTGGATGCTCGACCACATTCTCCTTCCGCTCACGGCGCGGCAGTTTTGGTCGATGCTCGCCTTTATTCTCACTATCACGGCTCTTGCCTGGCTCGTGATTGATTTTAATGCGTGGTGGGAGAAGAGGATGATGCTGCGTTTGGGGCCCCGTAACCTGAACGGATCTATTTCCACGCTACGTCTCGTGCGCCGGACCATTGATCTGCTGGTTGTGTTCGCTGCTATCCTCATTGCGCTAAGCCATATCGGTATCAATGTGACGGCCGCGCTGGCTGGACTCGGCGTTGGAGGCATCGCGGTAGCCCTCGCCGCGCAGAAGACGTTGGAAAACGTGATCGGCGGCGTTTCCATCATTTTCGATCGGGCCATGCTGGTCGGAGACTTTCTAAAAATCGGTGAAACGCAAGGAATAGTTGAGGATATCGGCTTACGTTCCACCCGAATCCGCACCTTCGATCGAAGTGTCGTCGTCATACCGAACGGGCAGATCGCGACTGTCAGCATCGAAAAGCTGTCCAAGCGCGACAAGTTCTGGTTCCACCCCCTCCTGAGCCTGCAATATGGGACCACCGCGACGCAGATGCGCTCTGTCTTAGAGGGCCTCCGTGCAATGCTGGCAGCACATAGACTTGTGGACCCGCACTCGGTTCGTGTACGGTTCCTCCGTTTTGGTGCCGCTTCCCTCGATGTGGAAGTCTTCGCCTATGTTCTTAGTGCGGATTTCCCTCACTTTCTCGAGGTTCAGGAAGAACTCTTGCTTAAGGTCATGGATGTCGTCGACAAGGCGGGAACTAAGATCGCGATCCCGGCTCAAACCACCTACGTCGCCCCTTCCGCCCTTCCTAAAGCAGGTGTGCGAGAGGTAGAGGAACAGGTGTCGGCTCGAGTCTAAATGGCGCGCGCGATCCAGCGCCGTTGATCATACGCTTAAGACCGGACAAGGTGAAGTGACGATAATCGAGTACGCATTTCCGCCGAGGCGTTTGGCATTTCCGGAGGAGTGAGTGCGGCCGATCACGACCAGGTCGGCATTCGCGTGGTCCAACACGTCGGGGAGGAGGGAGGCCGGAGATCCTTCCACGATCTCGATTTCCGCCGGTGGGCCGTCCGGGGGTAGCAGCTTCTGAATTTGCTCCAGAAGCCGCTGTTGCGCGCCTCTCCACCACTGCTGCGTCCAATAGCCCTCTGGAACGAGGTGTGCTACCGTCAGCCTGGCTTCAAATCTCTCGGCCAGTTGCGAGGCTTGCGTCAGTACCGCGGCGCTGCGCGGGCCGAGGTCAACGGCACTCAGTATGCTTCGGATGCCCAGGTCCCCGATGGCCGGCCAAGTCTCCAGGTGTGCGCAAGTCCAGACGGGACAAGATGCGTCGTGGAGTACTTGGGCCGTGACCGAGCCCTGCAGGAATCGCCGAAACGGGCCGTAGCCGTGAGTGGGCATCATCACAAGATCATAATTTCCACTGCGTGCATAGCTGAGTATCGTTTGGGCTGGATCGCCTCGTTCGACGGAAGGAACCACCTTGCAATCCATCAGTTGTTCGGCGATCAAACGCTCCATCTTGTCTCGGGCTCTCGAGGTGAGCGCCTCGCGGGCACTGCCGGCGGTGGGGACTTCGGTGACATGGAGCCCGGTCACCTCGGCGTCGAATTGGAGCGCCATCGTGCGGACGGCTCGAACAACTCCTTCGCAGCGTTTCGAGAAATCGGCTGGAAATAGGATTTTATAAAATGGAAACATGCGCCGCTTCTTCCGAAAGAGCGAACGCGGCCAGCCACAGCCTTAAACTCCGCGTACGTAAGCCGCTGCCCTTAGATTGGGTTTCCGGAGCAATGCCGTGTGGCCGGTAGCTCCAAAGTGCTTCATCACTCGCAGTCGCAGTTCCGCGCGGGCGCGAACCAATCTGGACTTGGCGGCGGGTATGCTGACGTTCAATAATGCGGAGATGCTTGCAATTGGCATGTGCCGCAAATCCCGCATCACCAGAACGTGCCGGAGCATAGGAGGCATGCAGTGGATTTCTTTGGCGAGCGCCCCTGCCAGCTCTGCGTTTCCGAAGACGTCTTCGGGGAGTTCCCGCTGATCGATCGCTTCTAACCGATACGGAGTTTCCCGAGACGAATTTTCGGAGCCAAATGACTCGTCTAATGAGGTCATTGGCGCAAGCTTCGACCTGCGGAGACGCATCAGGCATTGATTGGTCACGATGCGGCCGATCCAAGCAGAAAACGTCCCGTGACCATGGTATGAGCTAATGTGCGCCCATGCCTTCGCGCACGCGGCCTGCACTTCATCTTCCGCGTCGTAGTGATTCCGCAGAATTGCATACGCCTTCCCCATGCAGAACTGCTGGTTACGCTGGAGCAGTTGGCCGAACGCCTCTTGATTCCCCTTTTGCGCCGACTTGACGAGGGCATCCTCGCCGGGCGCCACCTGGGTTTGACACTCTTCTATCGCGCTTAGATCTCGCTGGCGAACCGCGCCTCCGGCAATCATAAATCTCCCCTTTTTCTGGCTACAACCTTGAGAGCCTCGTAAACGTGGCGAGGCTTCAGTGAAAGATCGTTGAAATTGATCGCGCGGAGTCATTTCTCCGCGCGAACTCCTCCGACTAAATTTGCCGGCCGGACCAGAGCCTGCCGGCGAGCCATGGCTCGCTCCGCCTAGATCCGTGCCGACACCGTTCCTGATGCTTACGCCGCTTCCATCAAGAACGACTTAGTGGCTCTCCGTCCGAGGCGCTCTGCGGCGATCTCTCCGATGTTTGGCGCCAGAACTCTCTAAGCCGTCAATCACGTCTCTTTCGTGATCGGTGTTCCGCCTTAGATAGGCACGTTGAGTACCAGTAACCGCCCCACGGCTAATCAATGGCATGGGGATCTGAGGCGTTCAAGAGTTAGGACGGAGCGAGCTTCACCGTTCAATTCCTTGGACAAGAATGGGGCACGCGTCATGTGATTGTTGCATTGGCCGCTGGATTGCCAGGGAGTAAATAACGCTCGACGAACTGGCCATCCTTAAATAAGGAGGATTATGGAAGTTCATCGCATACTGGCGCGCCAGGAGCTCCATGTCCTCTGGAGCTAGTCTGCTTTTCGAAAGCGCGCGGGCCGAGGCACTCACACTTCGCACAGAATGCTGTATGCTGATGGCGAAGGTGCTGAGAAAACTGATTCACGAATCGACTCTCCTGGCGCCGGACTTCCGGTCGTTCCAGCGCCAGGAGACTAGTTTCATCTTCCTGAATCTCTTTGTCCTCTCCATCTTGTTGCTGGTCCACGCTGTGTTTCCCGGGTACTTCGGTGAACCGCCTCCCACCTTGTTTGTCGCGCTGTCGATTGGATTCCTGCTGAACACGATCGAGCTGATCTGGCTCCAAAAGACGAGATTTTTGAGCCCCTTGAGCATGGTCCTCCTGACCTGGCTCATGATCGTGCTGAACATGGGCGTCGCGTTTGCGCTGGCGATGCTGTCATACCGGCAGGACATACAGTACTTCGCCTTGCTAATTGCTCCCGTCCTGCAAGCTGCATTTCGATTCTCGTTTGGCGGACTGCTGACGGTGCTGTTCTCCACCACGGTCCTCGAGTTTTTCTGGGTGTGGAACTACTTCCGTCTCAACCCTCCAACAGAGATCAGGGAATACATGGAGGCGGGGACGATCGCGCTGGTCTATGCAGCCGTGGGCCTGTTGATCTGGATTTTAGTGAGCTATCTCCGCTCCGCGGAAGCGGATCTTGAGCACGCAAGAGAACAATTGTCGATGGAGGAAAAGTTGGCCGCCGTCGGCCGCTTGTCGAGCGCGATCGCACACGAAATCCGCAACCCGGTCGCAATGATCTCGAGCGCCTTAGCCACGACCAGGAATAATGGTCTGAGCCTGGACGAGCACCGCGAGATGTGCGAAATCGCTGCCCATGAGGCCTCCCGGCTCGAGAAGCTCACCACGGATTTTCTCGCCTATGCGCGGCCCAGACCGCCGGCTAAACAACTGGGAAACATCGCGGACTCCGTTGCGTATGTCCGGGACCTCTGCAGGCCCCACGCCGGCGAAAAGGCCGTGACCATCCTGACCAACGCCCCCGGAGATTTGTTCGCCGATATCGATAGCGGCCAGATTCACCAGGCCCTGTTGAATCTTGTGATGAACGCCATCGAGGCGTCGCCCTCCGGCGCCGCGGTTGCCCTGCGTGGAAGACAGCTTAACGGCCTCATCACCATCGACGTCGAAAACACCAATGGACCGATTCCCGGTGAAGCGGTCGATCGGGTCTTTGAGCCTTTCTTTACGACGAAGCCAGCGGGCACAGGCCTGGGGCTGGCGATCGCGCGCAATATCGTGCGCGGACACGGAGGGGAACTCGTGCTATCGCGGAACGAATCCGAATCCGTGCGGTTCTCCATCCGGCTTCCGGCCTATAATGGGGTATCGGAGCGCACTTGAGCAAGGTCCTGATCGTTGACGACGAGAGGAGCATGCGGAAGATTCTCGCGTCGAATCTGGCTCAGGATCAACATGAGGTCACGGAAGCCGCGGGCGTCGCCGAAGCTCGATCGTATCTTTCCTGTGGCACGTTTGACGCGGCGATCACCGATCAGAGGATGCTCGATGGCGAGGGCCTCGAGGTTCTTGCCTGCGCGCGGGAACTGGATCCCTCTCTTTCGGTGATCTTCCTGACTGCATTTGCGACAGTGCAACTCGCCGTCGACAGCATGCGGCAGGGCGCTTTTGATTTCATCACCAAACCGTTTGAGCCAGATGTGGTCAGGGCGACGGTCCTTCGGGCCTGTGAGCATACGGCTCTGCGGCGGGAAAACGGCCTGCTGAGATTGACGGTCGACCGGCTGGAAGGCTCGTCCGAGATCTTCGGAATCAGCCCCGCCATTATCGCGGTTCGTGAAAGAATCGCCCGCGTGGCGCCTACGAATGCAACCGTCCTGATCACCGGCGAGACCGGCACCGGCAAGGAACTGGTTGCCCGTTCCATTCATAAGAGCAGCAAGCGAGCCGAAAAGCCGTTCATCCCGGTGAACTGCGCGGGGTTTACGGAGACACTGCTCGAAAGTGAGCTGTTCGGCCACGAAAAAGGATCGTTTACCGGCGCAGACCGGATGAGGCAAGGCCTGTTTGAAGCGGCCCATGAAGGCACTCTTTTTCTTGACGAGGCCGGCGAAATGTCCCCGGCCACGCAAGCGAAACTCCTCCGGGTGCTCACCGAAGGCAAGATTCTCCGCGTCGGATCGACGAAGCCGCGTGAGGTCGATGTAAGGGTTTTGGTGGCCACCCACAGAGACCTTGAGGAGCGGGCGAAGGTCGGAGAATTTCGTCAGGATCTCTATTACAGGCTCGCCGTGGTTCCCGTCGAACTACCTCCCCTGCGTCAGCGGAGAGAGGATCTCCCGGGGCTGTGCGAGTTGTTTTGCCGCCAGATCTCCAAGGAACTTAAGGCGCCGCCACGGCGGATTAGCCAGGATGCGATCAGGAAACTCGCGCTGTACGAGTTCCCTGGGAACCTCCGTGAACTTCGGAACCTGATCGAACGGGCCATCATCCTCTCTATGTCGCCGGAAATCGGGCCGGAAGATTTCCCGCTCTCGGTACCCGAGGATGTTCCCGCGGCGGTAAACGGCAATCTCTCCTACTTGGTCCCGGAATCGTTGGATCTGAAGGAATTCCTGCAAAAAATGGAAAAGGCCTTGATCCGGCGCGCGCTTCAGTCAAGCGACGGTGTTCAGGCGGAAGCGGCAAGGAAGCTCCATCTATCGCGGAGTGACCTGGCCTACAAGCTCACCAAGTATGAGATCCGGGCGGAGCGGGAGCAGTCGGCTTAGCTGTTTTTCCGGAGTAAAACGGAGCAGCACCCGTCTTCGCTCTGATGCCGAACTCATGGACGAGGCGCCCCCCTTGGTGCGCTGCGTTCGCGAGTATGAGGGTACCGCTGGCATAAAACAGAAGGAAGAACAAAGGAAGCCAAGTGGAGGTTGCAGGCGTGGGCTCCGTCTTCAACCACCTCGGCATAAAGAGAATGCAGGCGAAGATCAGCGTCAGAGCGGCAAACGCGAACGCCGTTGTTTCTGACAGTTCCCTGTGGAGATCCAGCACCTGTCTCGCATAGGGCATAACTTCTGCTTGTTCTCCCGCCGCCTTTCCGCTGGACACGGCGGCAAACGCGCTCAGCGTACCCAACGCCATAAGGAGCAGCGCGGCCAACATAAACGGGAACGCGCGGCTGGGCTCCCGTAGGATTGTTGCTGCCGCGATGAAGAGCGGCGCGACCAGCAGCAAAGCGATGGGAAAGTGCACCAACAGCGGATGTATCGTGTCCCAGTTTGGAAGCGGCGGAAGAATTAGCATGGGCGATCCTCAACTCACTTGCTCGAGACGCTCCTTCGGCATGCCGCAAACCGGCCAGGGAACGGAGTCCAGATCGCAAGGTATTCGGTACGCACGTTGTTTTCTCCGCTGAACGCCACTTGCAAGTTCGCCATGGTTGCCACAGGCGCAGCTCCGGAGGATAACGCCACGGGGTATGAAAAACACGAGTCCCCTCAGGATTGTGTTCATACAAGCCTTTCCTCTGCGTAACGTGCACGTGGACGACCATCATCCAACGTGCGTCGATCAAACCCCTAGGTCTTTGGTACTTCATCTGCATACTAATTCGAGGAGAGGTACAGACAATGTTGAGTACAACAAGATTTCTTGCATTATCGTCGTTGGCCGCTGCGATGGCATTCGCGCCAATCGCGAAAGCCGATGAGTGGGACAAAAAAACAATTCTGACTGTCAAGGAGACGATACAACTCCCGAATGCAATTCTTCCGCCGGGAGTTTACACGTTCAAACTGTTTAATTCTCTGTCGGATCGGCACACCGTTCAGGTTTTCGATCAGGACGGAAAGCACCTGGTGACCACGGTGCTCGCAATCCCGAACTACCGGCTGGAACCTGTTGAGAAAACCGAGTTCTTGTTCTGGGAGGTGCCGGCCGGCAATCCACCCGCTCTGAGGGCCTGGTTCTATCCTGGTGATAACTTTGGCCAGGAGTTCGCATACCCGAAGAACATTTCTACGCAGATCGCGGCTATCGCCAAGACGGAGGTGCCGACAACCACGGCTGTGACTCCTGAGGAAATGAAGACCGCTCCGATCACCGAAACCGCACCGCCGCCAGTGGTTGCTGCGGCTCCTCCTCCTCCGGTGGAAACACCTAAGGAAGTTGCTCCAGTAGCTCCGCCTCCAGCGCCAGTGCCCGCAGAAGCTCCTGAGTTACCTCGCACGGCGTCTCCTGTTCCTTTGATTGGATTGCTGGGCTTGGTTGCAATGGCCGCGTTCTTTGCGCTTCGCCCCAGCCGCGTCAGCTAGTTTGGCTTCGATTCTTCGGAATCGGCGGGACGGCGTTCCTTGAGACGGCGGTGGTGACTTCACTCGACATTGAATCGGAGCACCACCGCCGACTTGTTTCGCACGCGTTCAAAAACTCGGACAAAACGCGCCGTCCCGTTCAAATCTATGAACAGCACATCAATGGTGAAACCTGGAGAACTCCCTGGCCGGCCCAGCATCGCTCATTCGCGAGGTGGGGGATGCCGAGACTGTTCCTGACTTGCCTGATTGCGGCGGCCGCCGCCGGACAAGATCAACCGGGTGGTGGCCAGGCGGGTAATACCCCGAAGGATCCATCGCACATTCTGGGCGTCGTCCCTTCCCACTTGGTCACGAACAACAAGGACGCACCGCCTCTCACTCCCTCCGGGAAATTTCGACTGTTCGTGGCGAGTACCAGCGACCCGTTCAACCTCCTTGGCGTCGGGTTTGAGGCGGGGATAAATCAGGCACAGAACAACCTCCCGAGTTACGGCCAGGGCTCCGAAGGATATGCGAAGCGCCTGGGCGTGGCGCTCTCGGATTTCTCCATTGCGAATTTCTTTACCAGCTATGCGTATCCCTGCGTGCTGCGGGAGGATCCGCGCTACTTTCGGGATGGCTCAGGGAGTATTAAGAAGCGGCTCGGCCACGCGCTTGCAAGCGCATTCGTCACCCACACCGATGCTGGCGGCTCGAGATTCAATTATTCCAACGTCTTAGGCTCAATCACAGCGGGCGCTATCTCCAATGCGTATTACCCCTCTTCCGACCGCGGTGTGGGGCTTGTCTTCTCGAGGGCGGGAGGAGCCATGCTCTTCGGGGCCCTGGGCGCGGTCGTCGCGGAGTTCGGACCGGATCTTGGCAAGAAGCTGAGCGGCAAGCCGAATCAGAAAGCTCCTCAGGACCTGAAGGGCCATGAAGTGGATGCCCGCGGAGTCGTGCTGGGGCACTGAAGTTCTCTGGATTGAAGGTCCGCGGACTCAAAATAAAATAACACCCAATCGGCAACCAGGACATCTTGGACTCTGCAAAGGAGTCCGTCCATGTCTAGAGAAACTCACTTCACCGCTACACGGGATGCCATCAAACCACTGCTCGTGGTTGGGGTATTCCTGCTTTCCGCTGCCATCGTTGGAGCCCAATCCGCCCAAGTGCCTGCCTCCAACGTAACAGGTAGATCTATCAATGCAATTGGGTACCAGGTGAAGGGCGGGTCAACCATGGTCGACCTCAAGGGTACCGGGCTGATCCCGCGCGTGACCGGTGAGGCGAAAGTCGAAGCCAAGCCAGGCATAACCACGGTGCAGGTGGAGGTCAGCAACTTGACGCCACCGACATCTTTGGGGGCCGAATTCCTCACGTATGTGCTCTGGTCGGTGTCGCCGGACGGCCGGGCGATCAATTTGGGCGAAGTTCTGTTCGACAACAACGGATCCGGCAAACTGAAAGCCACCACCCAGCTGCAGAGCTTCTCGCTATTCGTCACGGCGGAGCCTTATTTCGCGGTGCGGCAGCCGAGCGAAATGGTAATACTCGAAAACGAGATTCGCAAGGATACGAAGGGAAAGATCTTCGTCGTCGACAACTACCAGCTGATGAAGCGCTCGCAATACCAGAAGATGGGCAATCCCTTGGCTCTGTCATTGGATCTCAAGAACGTTCCTCTGGAGATGTACGAAGCACGCAACGCGGTCGAGATCGCCAAAGAGCGCGGAGCTGAGAAATACGCGCCGGATATCTTCGCCAAGGCCGACGGCGGGCTGAAGATGGCTGAGAATGCCCTGGCGCGAAAGGCGAATCGCAAGGAAATCGTCTCCCTGGCGAGGCAAGCGGCGCAGTCCTCCGAGGACGCCCGCGCGCTGACAGCGGAGCGGCTGGATCAGGAGCGCATCGCCGCGGAGCGGGCCGCCGCTGCGGCTGCTGCAAAGGCTAAAGCAGAGGAAAAGGCGGCTGCCGAGGCAGCTGCGGCCAAGCGAGCGGCTGACGAGGAGGCCAGGCGGCAAGCTGAGATCGCCGCAGCCAAGGAAGCCCAATTGAAATCCGACGCAGCCGCGAAGGAGGCGCGACTCCAGGAGGAGGCACGCCACCAGGCTGAATTGGCCGCTGCCCGGGAGGCTGCGGTGAAGGCAGAAGCGGCAGCCAAAGAAGCGAGAATGCAGGCGGAGAGCGAAGTCGCCGCCGCCAAGGCAAAAGCCGAGGCTGACGCGCTGCGGGCAAAGGAAGAGGCCGCCAAGGCCGAGACTCAACGGGCGCTGCAGGCGGCTGCGGACCTGCGCGCGCAGTTGCTCGATCAACTCAATCGGATTCTGGAAACGCGCGACACGCCCCGAGGTTTGGTCGTCACCATGGCCGACGTTCTCTTCGATAGCGGAAAGTACAAACTGCGTCCCAATACGGAATTGCAGCTTGCAAAGCTTGCGGGAATTGTGTTGGCGCACTCGGGACTCAATCTGGAGGTGGACGGGTACACGGACAGCACCGGCAGCGATGAGTTCAACCAGAAGCTTTCAGAACAGCGAGCCTCCACGGTTCGCGAGTTCCTGATCAGCCAGGGATTGTCCCCCGATGCGATCACGTCACGGGGATTTGGAAAAGACATGCCCGTCGCCAGCAATGACACCCCTTCCGGGCGTCAGAAGAACCGCCGGGTGGAGTTGGTTATCTCCGGCCAAGTCATCGGCCAAAAGGTGGGTGACTAGCGGCTGCCGTTGAACCCTGGCAGGGTAGTCACGTCCGGCACTGCCAGAAGAATAAAGAAAGCCGAATGAGAGGCCACGAGCATCATTGCCGGCGAGATCGTAAGGGCCCTTACGATTAGGACCTGATATCTGAATAGGAGTAATCACCGATGAAGAAAGCATGGAGCTTTACATTTCTGTTGACGCTCTGTCTAGGAGGGGTAGCGCTCGCTCAAGACATACGCTATAACTTCGATCCCAGCGCCGACTTCACTAAGTACAAGACCTACCGATGGGCCCAGCATCCGAATTCCCTGAAGTTGGATCAACTCACCCTGAGTCAGATGGGCGCCGCCTTTGATGCAGAACTCGCCAAGAAAGGGCTGCAAAGGGTCGCCGGAGACTCCTCCGACCTGGTAATCGTTTACCAGTTCGGAACCCAGCAGGAGAAAGAACTGACTACCTTCGATTCCGGCTATGCGTACGGTCCGGGATGGAGAGGTGGTTATTATGGCGGTGGGGGAGGCTTCACCACTTCCACAACATCGACAATTGTCGTTGGCGCGGTTGACTTGGACATGTACGACGCTGCGACCAAGAAGTTGATTTGGCGGGGGAGTGCCACCAAAACGCTTGACCCTAAGGCGAAGCCAGACAAGCAGAAAAAGAATATGGCAAAGGCCGCGGAGAAGCTGCTCAAGAAATATCCTCCGCCCAAGAAGTAGGCAGTTTGTGGTGGAAGTGTCCCCCTTTGGGGGACACGCACCGCCCGTCTCTCGTCCTGATCCGTTGGTTCTGAAGCGAATGCTGCTGTCGACGGGCCAGTTCTCACCCTGCCTTCCGCACCTCGTGTGCAACGAGTAGCGGTACGAGGCCGGCGGCGCCGAGTTCGGCCAGATGCTGGTCGCCACGCAAGTCTTGCCGGGCGCGACTAAGCGACCTACGCGCAAAATCCAAAAGCCTCATGACCGAAGGTGAGCCGCCATTCAGCGGATTCAGTACGTTTCGACGCCGGTTCAGATCCGGCTGTCAAGCATTTCACCCTTCCTTACTCACCGGGCAAGAGAAATATTCTAAGTCGACCGCCGGGAGCCGTCATCCTACCCGGCGAGACGCCGGCGATGATCGTGGCAAGGGCAAGTTCAGCGCGAGAGGGAGGACCATGAATTCAAAGCCTCGACCATTTCAGCTTCTGGTGAATCCCACAAGTGCTACCTTCAACCTGGGCGGACGGCTCAGCATGTCCGACGAAGTGCTGGAGGCTTACATTCAGCAGTTCCTGGACGCACATCAATCACAAGACGTCACGATTGCATGGCATCGCGGCGAGCCGATCCTCATGGGGCTCGCCTTCTTCCAGCGCTCTGTCGAATATGCGGAAAAGTACCGGCATCGGGGGCAGAACATCCTGTATACGATGCGGACCGACGGAACCCTCCTCAACGCCGAGTGGTGCTCGTTCTTCAAAGAGAATAACTTTCTCATTGGGCTCCGCTTGGACGGTCCGAAAGAAGGGCATGACGCGCACCATGGCAAGAAGGGCAGCACGCCGAGTTTCGATGACGCCGTACAGGGCTATGAATTGCTGCGCAAGCACAAAGTGGACGTGAGTATCGTGTGCTCCATTCACGCCGGGAATGCTGATGAGCCGCTGAAGGTTTACTTCTTCTTCCGCGACGAGCTACAGGCCCAGCGCATTCAATTCATCCCACTTGTCGAGCGGAACACCGAGGATTTCCTTCCCCTGGCCGACCTAGGCCGGCGAGGTGGGAATCGGCCCGTTCACATGCAACGCACCAGCCTCGTAACGGAACGGTCCGTCGGAGCGGAGCAGTTCGGCCGCTTCCTTATCGCCATCTTCGACGAGTGGGTGCGGCATGACGTCGGAAGCGTGTTCGTTGAGACCTTTGACGCTGCACTTGGAAGCTGGATGGGACAGCACAATTTGTGCATCTTCTCGCCCACTTGCGGCGACGCTCTCGCACTGGAACACAATGGCGACCTGTATTCCTGCGTTCACTACGTCAACCCCGGCTATCTACTGGGAAATATCCAGCAGACACCCATGGAGGAGTTGGCGGCTTCGGAGATGCAGCGTGCCTTCGGGCACCACAAATTGACGAGTCTGCCCAATTATTGCCGCGAATGCGACGTGCTGTTTGCTTGCTATGGCGAGTGTCCGCGCAACCGGTTCATCACCACTCCGGATGGCGAGCCCGGGCTCAACTATCTGTGCGCCGGCTACAAATCGTTCTTCCGTCATATCGACTCAGCGATGAAGTTGATGGCGGGCATGCTGAATGAAGCCCCCTCTGCTGACGGGGTCATACAATTGCCCTCAGGTGGACGTCGCCGCCAGGAATAAAGTCATGCCATGAGCTGGATTCTCCGCCACCGTCTCAGAACCTTCCTACAGTCGTCGCTCTGCGCCGTGCCGATCGCGTGCATGCTGGCGGCGATGCTCGTGGCTCCCGTCGTCCGCGCGATCGACGACCGTACGCGTTGGGCGCTTTTGGATTTCGGAATCGAGGGATCAAGGGTCGTCGTTGGAGCGCTTGCGTCGTCACTCCTGACATTTATTGTTTTTGCCTTCAGCATCATCCTGCTCGCAGTCCAAATCGCGAGTGGCCAACTCTCTCCGAGGATCATCGCCCGTGTATTGGAAAGCCGTCTTACCAAGCTGACGCTGGGTGTTTTTGTGTTCTCCTTCACCTATACGTTGGCGGCCCTGGGACGGATCGAAGACCGTGTCCCTCAGCTTCCCGTGTTGGTCGCCGTCCTTTCGAGCCTGTTGAGCATTGCACTGTTTCTTTACTTCATCCAGAAAGCAGGTCAGTCTTTCCGGCCCATCATGATCCTCACTGGAGTGGCGGGCGATACTCGTGCGGTGATTCAGGCTCTCTATCCAGCCCCGTTCTCACACGAAGTGGGACAAGAACTCCCTCCGGATCTTAGCTCCTCGCCGCCTAGGACGATCACGCACAGCGGACGCTCGGGCGTGGTCCTTGCATTCGATGCAATCGGACTGGTGGAAATCGCCCGGAGCGTGAACTGCACGATTGAATTGGTTCCAGAGGTGGGCGATTTTCTGGCTACAGGAGAAGACATGTTTCGCCTGTACGGTAGTGGAAGAGGCGCCGCGCCGGTCGACAGCCTGCGCCGCTGTGTCGCACTGGGGCCCGAGCGCGCTCTGGAAAAGGATCCTGCCTTCGGATTTCGCATACTGGTGGACATCGCCAGCAAAGCCCTCTCCCCGGCCATCAATGACCCCACTACGGGGGCTCTGGCCGTCGATCAGATCTATCATCTCCTGCACTTGCTCGGGCAAAGACAGCTCGAGTCCGGTATCGTCCGTGATCCCACCGGTCCCGGTTCGCCCGGACACGTGCGACTCGTATTCCCGACGCCTTCCTGGGGGGATTTCGTCAGTCTCGCCGTGACCGAAATCCGGACCTACGGAGGCCCCAACCCCCAAGTGACGCGGCGACTCCAGGCGATGTTCGAACAGCTCGTGCAAGTCCTCCCTGCCGAGCGAGCAGTGACGCTCCACAAAGAGATGGCACTATTGCGGCGCACAATCGACAGGTCATTCGCTGACCCCGAGGACCGAATCCTATCGGGAACAAGCGACTCGCAGGGCTTCGGCGGCCATCGGCCCGGCGCCTGGCGAGCGGTCTGAAACAGACACCATAGTGTGCGCACGTGTCGGGCCCGAGCCTTCCCGTGATGCGACGGCCGATCTAGACGCAGTTCACAGTGCTCGCTGGAGTTCTTGAAGGGGCGCACTCTTGTGATCGCTCCGGTATCGGCCTGGAGGCCGTCCGAACTCACGCTTGAATGCGCGATTGAACGCCGCTTCCGATTCGTATCCGACGTCGGCAGCGATGTCCGCCACCCCTCGCGAGGTCCTTTCGAGCGATCGCGCGGCCAATTGAAGCCTCCAGCGGGTCAAGTACGTCATGGGTGGCTCGGAGAGATATCGCGTAAAGCGGTCCACGAGAGCGGATCGTGAAATACCCACCTGGTCCGCGAGGTCCGCGATCGTCCACGGATGCGCCACTCGGCTATGCAGCAATCCGAGGCTTTTCCCCACGATCGGATCGCGCGTTCCCGCGAGCCACCCTGTCTGTTGTTCCGGCAAACCGGCAACGTAGCGCCTTAGGGTGTCAACGAACAAGGCTTCTGAGAGTTTGGCGAGCATCGCTTCGCTGCCGACGCGTCCCGAAGCTGCTTCTTCCACCAGGTGCAGGATGGAATTCTCCAGCCAGTGGCCGGAACGATCGGTCCGGAGGTTGACCTTAAAAACAGGCGGAAGTCCGCTTAGTATCGGGCGGCTGACGTAGGGGTCGCAAGTCATGTACCCGCACACAAACCGAGAAATTTCACCACCGCCGCCGGCGCGTAATGGACTCAAGTCGTGCGATTTGATTTTCGCGGTGATTCCGTAGTTCGGGAATGGCCGGGTTGCGCCTTTCCCGCTGTACATATGGTGAGGATCTCCGTGCGGAAAGATGACGACATCGCCGGGGCTCAGCTCGGTGCGCTGTCCATCTGGCATCTCGACGACGGCCCCGCCTTCGAGGAGCAAGTGGTAGAGCACGAGGTGCTCCGCCCCCGGAGCGAGCTTCGCCGCCATCATATTCGACGCGGGTGTCGAAAACCCCCAGGGAGCCGAGAACTCAGCGGTGAAGTAAACAGCGCCGTTGAGCTTGACTCCACTCAGGATTTGCGAGAACGCGTCCATTCGCTCCTCTGGCTTATCTGCAAAGTTCCCTGGCTTCCCGGCAAAGCGATCGGCCTCCGCAAGCCGTTGGAGCAAGTTATGGCGACGCGCGGGCATGGTCGTACCGGCAAAGCCATCGCACAATTGTAGCTCTGAAGGATGGCCCGCAGGTCTGGTGACGGGCGAGTCCCGAAGGAAAGGAACTTTATGAATCCGAATAAAGCACTGTGGGAAAAAGGCGACTTCACCGAAATCGCCGCTTTCATGCGTCATTCCGGCGAGGCGGTCATTCAGTCCATCCCGATCACGCCGCCGGTGCGAGTTCTGGACCTCGGCTGCGGAGATGGCACCACGGCGATCCCGTTGGCACGAACGGGCGCGGAGGTCACTGGAATTGACATTGCCCGGAACCTCGTCGAAGCCGGGAACAAACGAGCCACGCAAGCAGGTCTCAGGCAGCTGAAGTTTCAAGAAGGAGATGCTTGCAATTTGGAGGGCGTTGCCGACGATTCGTTTGATATGACCCTTTCCGTGTTTGGCGCCATGTTTGCGCCCAAGCCCTTCGATGTCGCCAAGGAGATGGTGCGCGTGACGAGACCCGGCGGCCGCATCGTAATGGGCAACTGGATTCCAAATGATCCGACGTTCGTATCGCAGGTGCTGAAGATCAGCTCAGCTTTCACGCCTCCACCGCCAGAAGGCTTTGTCAGTCCCATGACGTGGGGTGTGGAGACTCACATCATAGAGCGCTTTGGCCAGGCAGGAGTGCCTAAGGAGAATATCTCCATGGTAAAGGACACGTACTACTTTGCCTCGTCCGAAAAAAGCCCAACAGAGTTCATCGAGCTATTTGAGAGATTCTATGGACCGACTATGAACGCTGTCGAAGCGGCGCAGAAAAACGGGAAGGCCGAGGAACTCCACAACCAACTTGTGGAATTGGCGAACTCGCAGAACAAGAGCAAGGACGCCGGGACATTCATACCGGCCACCTTCATACGAGTTACTGTCTCTCTCTAACGAAAAAAGAACCGCTGAGGGGCTCTTTTGCCGGGCCGCAGCCCACTGGAGTCGAATCAGGGAGCTGCTGACGCGGCACGCTCCAGGTCCGCTTGAGCGGCTTCTGTGTCGCCGATGCCTTCCAGCGCGTTCGCCCGGGCGCGGTATACGTCCGCAAGGTGCGAATTAAGGCTGAGGGCAATCGTAAAATCAGCAATCGCTTTTCGGTAATCCCGCCTTAGCGCCAACACAACACCACGCTTATAGTAATTCTCTGGAAGAGGCTGGAGGGCGACGGCCATGTTCAGGTCATCAAGCGCATCCGCCAACTGGCCCATCTTCTTGTAAGTCTCGCCTCGAATGGAGTACCCCTCGATCCAATTGGGCGATAGACGAAGTGCGTTGTTCAAGTCGTCCACAGCCGCCGAATAGTCAAGATGCTTTGTGAATATCTCCGCGCGGAACCGGTACGCCCAACCGTCTCCGGGTTCCTGGCTAATCACTGTTTCAAGATCCGCCATCTGCCGTGCTTCATCGCCCAGCTTGCCGTATGCTACCGCTCGCAAGCGATACAACTTCATGCTGGGGTTCCAGCGAATGGATTCCGTGAGAACTTGCACGGCTTCCGAGTAGCGAGCCGCGTCGATCAAAGCGTTCGCTTGCCACAGTTCCTTTTTCGCCGACCACCAGGTCCAGCCCTTGACGCCCACCAGTGAAATCGCCAGAAGCAGGGCGATCCCGGCGAAGAGCCGCCGATATATCCGTTTGGCAGACCTCGGGATGACGCGCTCGCGCCCGGTACGTTTCGATAATAAGCGGTGTGGCTGCCAGACAATCTTGACAAGCATGGCTTCGATTTGACGCTGGCGCGACCAACTGGATTACGCGATAGAAAAAACATTATGTCACATTTACGTGTCGGAATCCTCGCGGCGGCTGGACCGGCGTAATCAGGCGGCTTGCGCTGTGAACGTACCAAGGGCGCGCCGGGTGGCGCTCTCCCCGGCGGAAATCATGCGCTGGATCGCGTCCGTTCCAGGAAGATAGCCTGCAAGAGGTACCCTGGGATGGATAAGAAGATCGGTGTCAAGAACCGCGGAATAATAATGGGAAGGGTACGTGCGGTGTGCCCGGGGATGATGAGGATCGATGCCCACGCTGCGCAGTAGGGAGCTGAGTTCCCAGACATCGGACCCGATGACGAAGTCCGCGCCCAGGGCCCGGCACGCTTCCGAGGGCAACACACAGGCAATCCCACCGTCCTTGAGCCGCTTTCCTTCGCGTTGGACGGGGCGCCGCACTCCGCGCAAAGCGCAACTGGCGCTGATGGCGGAGGCAAGTTCGCCTTCCCTGATGACCATCGTCCGCCTCGCCGGCAGTTCGGTCGTGATGGCAGCGAAAGGAAGCTTCAGCTCGGCGAAGCTCGCGGGCAGGTGTTCGGCACAAAAGCGCTCGAGTGTCTCTCCGTGCAGAAGCTTGGGCCAAAACGTCTCGCGCGCCAGCGCAGCAATTTCGCCCCATTCCATGCCGGCGGCGAACATCGCGCCGATCAGACTTCCTGCGCTGGTCCCAGTGATGACGGCCGGCCTGATACCAGCTTCTGTAAGAGCCTTGAGGACGCCGATATGGGCGAGCCCGCGCACGGAGCCGCCGCTGAGAGCCAAACCGATACGGCGAGATCGAAGCTGATGCAAAACAGTCCTCACTCTCCATTGTACCCGGACCGGCCGAGGGACTCCGCGGAGGAGATCGCCCGGCTGAGCGCCTTGCGCCGGCACTCGGCCACGATTTCCTCGGCGGTATTTCACAAAGTCGGAAGGAATCGCGTCACAAGGATCACAGATGCCGCCATCGCTTTCATGCGGCGCTACCTGCCACCCATCCACTGGATCACCATCAGGATTCTGGCGCTGTTGTTGTACGGGTATGCGCGCGCCGTTCGCGCGACAGCCAAGATCGTGACCGTGGGCAGCTACCGATGGCCCAATTTTCCGCCAGGGTCGGTGCTCGCGATCTGGCACGGCAGTGCCCCGTCGTTATTGGTTGCGTTTAATGCCCGGAGACCAGCCATGCCGGTGAAGCTCATGGTCTCCCGCGACGGGAGAGGCGATTGTGTTGCTCTATTCTGCCGGTGGCTTGGCTTCGAGATCGTTCGAGGGGACGCGGAGCACGGCGGTTGGAAAGCTCTGATGAAGATCGCGCGCGAAGTGCGGAACGATGGCGCGGCCCTGATCTCCCCCGATGGCGGCGGACCGCCCCTTTTTGCCAGAGTTGGCGCCGTCGCGCTGGCATCGGCCGCGGGTATGTCGCTCATTCCGGTTGGCGCGGCTTGCAGCCCCTCCGTCTTCGAACGCCACAAATGGGACGAAGCCCGAAATCCTCTGCCATATGGGCGAATCGCGGTCGCCTGTGGGGAACCACTGTGGTTCCCGGCGTTTGAAGACGAGGCTTCTCTCGAAAAAGCCCGGCAGCAACTGCAAGACGCACTGGACCGCGCCGCCGGTGAGGCGCGAGCTGCACTCGGCCTTCCCGCATCCATGGATCACAGCCGCTAACGCTTCGAATACTCCTTGTCGTAACCCTTGCTGTCCCATCAAAGGATCCGGTTGAGTACGTTCGGAAGTCTGGATTGAAATATGAGCCGGCATTTCCGCGCCGTTGGTGGGGGATTTGGCGCAAACAGGACCGGATCCCCGGGCGGAACTCTATGATTTTATTGCCTTCATTTGTTCGGCACATAGTGTGCAAGGAAGATACGGAGGTCTGACGTATGGCGCTAAGAAGAGAATTTTTGTTATTTCCCTTGATTGCGGCGATGGTTGCCACTCCGGCCCTTGCGGCGTCCGGCGGAGAGAAAGTGAAAGAGGTGAACGCAAAGTACGTTTGCTTCATCAACAAGAAGCACTTTGACTCGCCGCAAAAGGAAGTGGTGGTGAACGGAAAGAAATACTACGGGTGCTGTGACATGTGCGTCAAGCAACTAAACGAGGACGCCAAGAGCCGTATGGCGACCGATCCTGTTAGCGGCAAGGAAGTGGACAAAGCGGACGCCAAGATCGGCATCGACAAGGCGGGAAATGTTTACTTCTTCGAGAATGAGGGCAATCTGAAGAAATTCCGAGTGTCCAGCCAAACGCCGTAGGCTCGGCTCAGCCGTGGACTCCCCGGCGCAGAAATCCAAACCCGATCTCCCGTCCGAAGCCTTGAGCGTAGGCAAGCGTAATCCAAAGGAGGGCGAAGGGCTCGAGCAGACGAGATTGCTTCAGCGGACCGGCATCGATCGCCTCGAACCCAAGCTCCTCAATGAGTCCTTTGACGACTGATTTGGCCGGTGGATCGTCGCCGCAATAGAACATGGTAACGCGGCCGCCGTCGAATCCCGGATCTGCCATGATGTTGTAGCCCACCGTATTGAAGGCCTTCACGACCCTCGCGCCGGTGGCCCAGGCCCCGACCTTCTCTCCGGCGGAAGTGGTCGTGCCGAAAGAGAGGCCATCCAAGCCAGGCAGCAACGGATTTGTCGCGTCGATTACGATTTTGCCGGTAATATCCCCACAATCCTTCAGGGCCTCCTCGGCGGCCGGCCAGGGGGTGGAGAGCAGCAGAACGTCGCTGGCGGCCGCAGCGGCAGCGACTGGCCCAGCGCTCGCCGATGGACCCGCTTCAGCCACCAGTTGCTTCATCTTCTCCGAGTCCGGCGTGCGCGACGCGAACACGACCTTGTGGCCGCTCGCTGCCAAACGCGTGCCGAGCGTCCCTCCAACGTTCCCCGCGCCGATGATTCCGATCTTCATGGTCTTGCTCCTTTCGTCAGCCGACGCCAGCGTGTGGCTGGTTACAAGTCGAGATTACCGAATCAGCAGCCTCAACGGTAGGCGGCGCGCCGGGTCTCATTGACAAGCCGTGCAATCGGTGGCATAATTCGATGTTCGTAATCGAATGTCGAAAACGATAATCGATGCTGCTGGGTCGGCGGGGGATCACGAGCTTTACTCCGGCCTGATCCGCCTGCATGTTCTGCACCACGCCGCGGAGGCGCCGATCTTCGGGTTAGGGATGATCGAGGAGTTGTCCCGGCACGGCTACCGCATCAGCCCCGGGACGCTTTATCCGCTGTTGCAAAGGCTGGAAAAGAAGGGATATTTGAGATCCCGCGAGCAAGCCAACGGGAAGTCGAGGCGGAGAGTCTATCGCGCCACTCCACTGGGCAAGAAGGTGCTGGCTGCGGCCAAAGGCAAAGTCCGAGAGCTGTTTCACGAGTTGTTGGAGGGCGAATGATGCGCTGGGCTCTCTTCTTTGCGACCTGCATAGGACTAGCCGCGCAACAGTTGACGCTGGAGCAGGCCGTTGAGGCTGCATCGAAAAGTTATCCGTCGATCCGCGTGTCGCAGGAGCAGATGAACGCGGTGGCGGAAGGGATCCGCCTGGCGCGGACGGCTTATCTGCCTCGCGTCGACGCGCTGGCACAGGAAAATCGTGCCACGCGAAACAACGTCTTCGGCATGTTACTGCCACAGAACGTAATTCCCTCCATGTCCGGTCCGGTACTGGGGACGAACAACTCGGGAACGGCGTGGGGTAGCACTCTGGGCGTGCTCGCCAGTTGGGAGCCGTTCGATTTCGGCCTGCGCCAGGCCAATGTCGCAACCGCGGAGGCCGCGAAAACGCAGGCCGAGGCCGCAGTGAAACGCACGCGGTTTGAAGTGGCCTCGGCGACGGTGGATTCGTATCTAACGTTGGCCGCAGCGGAGGAACTGGTGCGCGCCGCGCAGGCCGGCGTGGATCGTGCGGAGACGGTGTTGCGGACCACGGAGGCGCTCACCACCTCGCAACTGCGTCCCGGCGCCGATTTTTCGCGCGCGCAGGCGGAATTCGCGGCGGCGCGAACGCAGTGGATTCAGGCGAGGCAGGCGGTGGACGTGGCTCGGGCGACGCTGGCCCAGTTCGTGGGCCTGCCGCCGGGGCAGGTGGCAATCTCCACTCCCGCGCTGCTCAGGATGCCTTCGTCACAAGATGCGTTGGCACCCGAGGTGTCGGGAAATCCCGCGGTTGCGGAACAAAACGCCACCGTGGAACAGGCCCGCGCACAATTGCGGGCGCTGGAGCGTTCCTATTTCCCGAAATTCTCGCTCCAAGCTTCGGTGTACGCCCGCGGCACCGGCGCGGAAACCAGCGGTGCGTTGTTGGGCGGCCTGAATGGCATGGCTCCGACCTATGCCAATTTCGCTCTTGGATTTACGGTGACGTTTCCGATCATGGATCTGGTGTCGATTCGCGCCAAAGAAGCCGCGCAATCGGCCGCCATCCGGGCGCAGGGGGCTCGCACGGATCAGATCGTCACGGAACTGAAGGCGCACTGGAACATCGCGCAGGCGCAGTTGCGAGGGGCTCGGGCCACGGCGGAGAACACGCCTCTGCAGGTTGCGGCCGCGCGAACCGCGCTCGATCAGGCTAGCGCCCGCTATCAATCCGGCCTTGGCACCATTGATCAGGTGGCCGACGCGCAGCGATTGCTCACACGGGCCGAAATCGACGACGCTTTGGCGCGTCTGACCGTGTGGCGAGCCTTGTCCGGACTGGCGATGGCCGCCGGCGACCTTCGGCCCTTCATCGCGGAGGCGGGCAGATAATGCGCCTCGTAATAGCTGCCCTCAGCCGTCCGATCACCATCGTCGTGGCCCTGGTGGCCGTCGCTCTATGCGCCGGGCTCGCGCTGCAGCGCATGCCCGTGGATATTTTCCCGCAGGTGGGCGATCCGGCGATCTACGTCGCGCAGCCGTACGGCGGCATGGATCCGGCCCAGATGGAAGGCTACATCACTTATTACTACGAGTATCACTTCCTCTACATCACCGGGATTTCGCGCGTGGAAAGCAAGAGCATTCAGGGCGCGGCGCTGATGAAGCTGCTGTTCCACGAAGGCACGGACATGAATCAGGCCATGGCGGAGACCGTAGGCTACGTCAATCGCGCGCGAGCGTTCATGCCTCCGGGAACCGTGCCTCCATTCATCACCCGATTCGATGCAGGCAGCGTCGCGGTCGGCCAACTGGTGTTTGACGGTTCGGCGCATAGCCAGGGAGAGTTGCAGGATTACGCGTTGAATCGAGTCAGACCGCTATTCGCTACGCTGCCCGGCGTTTCCGCGCCGCCTCCGTTTGGTGGAAACCAGCGCACCATCGTCATTACGCTCGATCCCGACAAACTTCGTCAGTATCAAGTTTCTCCCGACGAAGCGATTTCGGCGGTCAGTACGTCGAGCCTAGTGATGCCGTCCGGCAACATGTGGACGGGGACGATAAACCGCATCGCGCGCACCAATGCCGCACTGGGCGGCGATTTGACGGAACTACTAAAGACGCCGATCCGGCCCAAGGCGGGCGCGTCGGTATATCTGCGCGACATCGGGACCATTGAAAACGGCACGGATCTGATCACGGCCTACGCGCACGTGAACGGGAAGCGCACGGTATATATTCCGGTGACCAAGCGCTCCGACGCGTCTACTTTGGCGGTGATCAACGCGGTGAAGGCGGCAATTCCCACGTTCAAGAAAGCGGTGCCCGAAGACGTCGATGTTCGCCTGGAGTTCGATCAATCGCCGTACGTGACCAATTCGATTCGCAATCTCGCCAACGAGGGGATGTTGGGTATCGCGCTCACCGGCCTGATGGTTTTGATTTTTCTGCGCGATTGGCGCAGCGCGCTGATCGTCGTGCTGAACATTCCCTTTGCCCTGCTCACCGCGGTGATCTTCCTGTGGGCCGCCGGGCAGACGATCAACATCATGACGCTGGGCGGCTTGGCCCTGGCGGTGGGCGTGCTGGTGGACGAGGCGACGGTGGAAATTGAAAATATTCACACGCATCTGCGGCCCGGCATCTCGCGGGCGCGGGCGGTTTTCGACGCCGCGCAGAGAACGGCCCTCGCCAGGCTCCTTTCGATGCTCTGCGTCCTTGCCGTGTTCGTGCCGTCGTTCTTCATGGTGGGTGTGAGCCGTCAGCTGTTCGTGCCCCTTTCGCTGGCGGTTGGATTCGCCATGATCGCCTCGTATCTGCTGTCGAGCAGCCTGGTACCCGTCTTTTCCACCTGGCTGTTGCGGGAGCATTCAGGGGAAAGCGGATTTTTTGACTGGTTGCGGGGTCTGTACGAAAAGTACTTACACTTCGTCCTGCGGCTGCGGTGGCCGTTAGCGGCGATTTATCTGGCAACCGCGGTGACGGGCCTCTACTCCCTGCTGCCGAGTCTGGGGACGGAAATTTTCCCCGGCGGCGACGCGGCGCTTTTGCGCATCCGCTTGCGTGCGCCAACCGGAACGCGCGTCGAAGAAACGGAGCGTATTGTCTTGCGCGCGCTCGACACGATCCGCCAGGAGGCCGGAGCGGATAAGATTTCAATTACCAGTGACTTCGTCGGCGTAGTTCCTTCCAGCTACCCGGTCGACCTGATTCATCTGTTCACCAGCGGACCTCAGGAGGGCATTATTCAAGTCGCCCTGAAGCGGGATGCCGCGCGCGGCGAAGGACTGAGGGAACGTCTCCGCGCAGCGTTGCGGAAAGATTTGCCCGGCACGCAGATTTCGTTTGAAGCCGCCGACATCGTCAGTCAGGTGATGGGCTTCGGCTCGCCCACGCCTGTGGAAGTAGCCGTACTCGGCCGCAGCTTGCAGGACGATTATGCGTTCGCGCAGAAGATCCAGGCGCAGATCGCGAAACTCGAATTCCTGCGGGATCTGCAATACGCGCAAGCGGTGGATTATCCGACGCTCGACATCAACATCGACCGTGAGCGCGCAGGCCAGTTCGGCTTGACCATGGCCGACGTGGTTCGCTCCGTGGTTCCGGCTACATCGTCGTCGCGATTCACGCAGCCCAATTACTGGCGGGATCCGGCCTCCGGAAACGCCTTCCAAATTCAGGTGGAGCTGCCGCAGAATGGACTGCAAAGCGTGGATGCGGTGGGTGGCCTGCCCGTGACAAGGAACGGCGATACGCGGCTCGAGGACATGGCCTCGATGAAGCCCGGCACGATGCCGGGGCTGATCGAGCGAAATAATGGCCAGCGCGTGATCAGCCTGACCGCGAACCTGCACGGCATCACGTTAGGTGAAGCCGCTCCGAAACTGATGGACGCGGTCGCCAAGGCGGGCACGCCGCCGCGCGGCGTCACGGTCACATATCGTGGCCAGATCCCGGCGCTGGAACAGACCGTGTCGGGATTGAAGCTCGGATTGTCGCTTGCCGTCGCGGCGATTTTCCTGCTCTTAGCCGCGAATTTCCAGTCCCTGCGGCTGGCGCTGGCGGTGATCCTCACGATTCCGGCCACGCTCTGCGGCACGCTTCTGCTCCTCCGCTTCACTGGCACGACCCTGAACATCCAATCGTTCCTCGGCGCGATCATGGCCATCGGAATCGCCGTAGCCAACTCGATCTTGTTGGTAACGTTCGCCGAGCGCGCACGCCACGAAGGAAAACCTCTGCTAGAAGCCGCGCGCGAAGGAGCGGCCAGCCGCCTGCGCGCCATCCTGATGACTGCCGCCGCAATGACCTTTGGCATGATCCCGATGGCAGTCGGCTACGGCGAGGGCGGTGGACAATCCGCTCCTCTCGGCCGCGCGGTGATCGGCGGTCTGATTGTGTCCACATTCGCTACGCTAACGATTTTGCCGTCGATTTACGCCATCTTCCAGTCGGGCGCTTCTCTGGCATCCGCATCCTTAAACCCGAACGACCCCACGAGCCGATACTATGAGCCCTAAGACGATTCTCTCTTCGTTCCTCGCCGCCGCGTGCTTTGCCTCGGCGCAAAGAGTCGAGCTGGTCGCGGTGATCTCGAAAACGGTTTCGCGCTCGATCGATCTGCCTGGCGAGATAGCGCCGTTCTTGAGCGTTCTTGTTCGCGCGAAGGTCGCGGGCTACGTCGAAAAGATCCCAGTCGACCGCGGATCGGTGGTCAAGCAGGGAGATATCCTCGCCGAGTTGAGCGCGCCGGAAATGGCCTCGCACATCGCCGAGGAGGAAGGCAAGATTCAGGCGATCGAATCGGAGCGCCTCCAAGCCGAGGCGCAGCTCGGGGCGACGCAGGCGACCTATGAGCGCCTGAAGAAGGCCTCGGAAACGCCCGGCGCGATCGCCGAGAACGAGCTAATCCAAATGCGGCAGCAGATCGAGGCGACACGGGCGTTGATCGCCTCCCGCCGCCAGTCGGGCCAGGCCGCCCAAGCAAATCTGCGTGCGTTGAAGGAACTGCAATCGTATTTGCACATCACCGCGCCGTTCGATGGCGTCGTGACGGATCGCCTGGTGCATCCCGGCGCGTTCGTTGGGCCGTCGACAGATTCGCCCCTGGTGATTCTGCAGCAGATTTCCAAGCTGAGGCTGGTCGTGCCCGTGCCGGAAGAAGATTGCGGGACACTCGCGCAAGGAGCGGCCGTGAGTTTTCATGTGCCTGCATTTCCGGATCGCACGTTTTCCGGAGTCATCGCGCGCAGCGCGCATGCTCTCGATCCCAAGACGCGCACAATGGCAGTGGAACTCGACGTGATAAATCGCGATGGATCGCTCGCGCCGGGCATGTTCCCGACGATAAGTTGGCCGATTCGCCGGGCGCGCCCCGCGCTGTTGGTGCCGGCGTCGAGCGTCGTAACGACCACCGAGCGTATATTTGTCATCCGCGATCAAGAAGGCCGAGCGGAGTGGGTGGACGTGAAGAAAGGCGCGGCGCAGGGAGATCTGATCGAGGTGATCGGCGGGCTTCACGCAGGCGACAAGATCGTTCGCCGCGCTTCGGATGAGTTGCGCGACGGCTCGCGGCTCTGATCAGTCTTTTTCGAATTTCTGCGCGAAGCCAGGCGTGGCGTACCGCTTCTGCTGTGGGTCGATCAACAGAACCTCAATCCCCTGCTGGCGGGCGAGTTCCAGGCCCTTCTCCGGACCCAGCATGAAGACGCCCTTGGCGAGAACCACTCCTTGCTCCGCGGTCCTGGACATGACACTGACGGAGATGGACGCTGACGCCGGATAGCCCGTCCGTGGATCGATGATGTGGTGATACCGCACGCCGTCGACGATCCGGAACCGTTCGTAATCGCCCGAGGTGACCAAAGCGCAGTTCGATAGCCGCATCGCGCCCAAGAGAGTGCCGCGCTGCCGCCGGGGATCTTGAATCCCGAGCCGCCAGGGCTCGCCGAGTCGCGTTCCGGCGACTCGAATATCGCCGCCGCCGTCCACTAAGGCATCGCCAAACCCGGCTGCCATCAGAACCTCAGTCGCGCGATCGACTGCGTAGCCTTTGGCGATGCCTCCCAGTCCTATGTTCATTCCGGCGGGCAGGAAGACGCGGTTCCCGTCAATTGCTACCTTGCGATAGTCGACCCTCGCCTTCGCCGCCGCCACCGCCTGTTTGGCGGGTGGTATGAAGGCGTCGTCGAAGTGCCAGATGTTGCCCATGCCGCGCCAGGTGATATCGAACGTACCTTCCGTGATCTTGCTGTAAGCGATGCTGCGCTGAAGCAACTCGCGCAGTTCGGCCGGAACTTCCACCGGATGCTGGCCCGCCGCGGCGTTCACTTGCGAAATCGGCGATTCCGGCTTCCACTCGCTCATCAGCGCGTCGATCCGCTCCAGTTCCGCGTAGGCCTTTTCAACCGCCGCGCGAGCCTGATCCGGATGCCCCCGGTCCACCACCTCGAGATTCCATACCGTTCCCATCAGCGGCCGCTGGACGGTCAAAATTTGGCTGGGTAGAGTTCGCGCTGGGGCGTAAACATAACGGAGCCCGATAGCGACGCCCACCAGGGCGACCAGGGACAGAGATCGGAGGAGAGCGCTTTTCACTTGCTTTCGCAGTGCAATCCGACTTCCAGGTGCGAAATGCGATGGCCCCCTGATTGCCATTAAATCGTTTCAGCGCGACTGACAGATATCTTCGAGAATGCCCTTGACTCCCTTCAGAGAGGCTCACTTGCCGACACCGCGAGGCGTTTTCCTCAGCGAATGCTCTGCGTCATTTGACCCATTTTATCGACGTTTGCCTGAGCGGCATCACCCACAAGGGGTTTGTCTTGACTGAGTATCTGATCGCGGCAGCATTGATGGGGGGGCTGGGTGCTCTGCTGGCAGCCGTTCTCGTAGTGGCCGATCGAAAGCTCTATGTTTACGAAGATCCTCGCATCGAAGAGGTGGAGGCGTTGCTGCCGCATGCGAACTGCGGTGCATGCGGATGCGCGGGATGCCACGCGTTTGCGGAGTTGGCCGTCGAAGGAAAGATTGCGCCGGGCAAATGTACCGTCAATACTCCTGACGGTATTCAGGCGATCGCTGCCTTATTGAAAGTAGACGCAGGGCATGAGGAAAAGCGTGTGGCCCGCCTGGCCTGCGCGGGCGGCGCGCATGTGGCGCGGCACAAGGCGCAATATGCCGGTCTCGAATCCTGCCGCGCGGCAGCGCTGGTTTCGGGCGGTGGCAAGGGCTGCAGTTGGGGGTGCCTCGGCTTGGCGGACTGCGAGCGCGTTTGCGAATTTCACGCGATTGCCATGGACGAGCACGGCCTCCCGGTGGTGAGCGAGGCGCTCTGCACGGCGTGCGGGGATTGTGTCGAAGTTTGTCCGAAGGAGTTATTCTCGCTGCATCCGGTGAGCCACCGTCTGTGGGTCGCCTGCCGCAACCTGCTGAACGGCGATCTGGCCGAGGTGGAGTGCGAGGTCGCCTGCACCGGTTGCGGCCGCTGTGCCGCGGACGCGCCGGGCCTGATCGGCATTGTGAATTCGCTCGCCGTCATCGATTATTCGCGCAACGCGACAGCCACGCAGATGCCGATTCAGCGCTGCCCAACCGGCGCCATCGTCTGGATGGATAAGAGCGGCCCGATCCGAGGCCTGGAGGCGCGAAAGATTACGCGCAAGTCGCCTCTGCCGGTGGAACTGGCGGAGCTGCCGCTGGTGAAGTCGGAGAGCGCGGCAAGAGATCTGAGGATATAGGAGTCAATCATGGGCGCAAAGCGGAGTTTCCGGTTCCCCGGCGTGCGGCAGGCGATGGACGGCAACACGGCCGTCATTATGTGCGAGCGCGAGTCGAGCGACGCGGCCGGCGCATATCCGATCACGCCATCCACGCAGATGGGCGAGTATTGGGCGGAGGAGTCGGCCAAAGGGCACATCAACATCTCGGGCCGTCCGTTGATCTTCATTGAACCCGAAGGCGAACATGCCGCGGCCGCCGTGACTGCCGGTCTATCGATGACCGGGTTGCGGGCGACTAACTTTTCGTCGGGGCAGGGCATTGCCTATATGCACGAATCGCTCTACGCGGCTTCGGGCAAGCGCCTGACCTACGTTCTGAACATGGGCTGCCGCGCGATGACCAAAGCCACGCTGAATGTCCACGCCGGCCACGATGATTATCATTGCGTCGATGACGCCGGGTTTTTCCAGTTGTTCGGCAAGAGCGCGCAGGAAGTCTGCGACCTGAACATCATCTCTCATCGCATCGCGGAACTGGCGCTCACGCCAGGCATCTGCGCGCAGGACGGATTCTTGACAACGCATCTGATCGAGTCGCTGATGCTGCCGGAACGCGACCTGATCGCCGAGTTTCTGGGCCGTCCGGACGACATCATCGACACGCCGACGCCCGCGCAGCGAATTTTGTTCGGACCGCGCCGCCGCCGCATCCCGGAGCTGTGGACCGTCGACAATCCGGTGATGATCGGCACCGTGCAGAATCAGGACGCCTATATGCAGAGCGTCGCCGCACAGAGGCCGTTTTTCTTTGATCACGTTGCGGCGATCACCGACAAGGTGATGGAGGAATTTTACGAACTCACCGGGCGCCGCTATAGCCGCGTTTCGACCTATCGGGCCGAGGATGCCGAATATCTGATCCTCGGCCAGGGCAGCATGATCGTGACGGCGGAAGCCGTCGTCGATTATCTGCGGGAGACGCGAGGCATCAAGGCGGGTGTGGTGAATCTCACTATGTTCCGGCCGTTCCCGGGCGATCTTCTGGGTGAGATCTTGAAGGGCCGTAAGGGCGTCGCGGTGCTGGAGCGCGTCGATCAGCCCCTGGCCGTCGATCTTCCGCTGATCCGCGAAGTGCGCGCGGCGCTGGGACGCTGCCTGGAGAATGGCCGTTCCGCGAATGGGCATCTGCCTTATCCCGGCTACACGTCGTATCGAAAGCTGGAGGACATCCCTCCTCTCTATTCCGGCTCCTTCGGCCTCGGCAGCCGCGACTTGCAGCCCGAGGGGCTGATCGGCGCGATCGAAAATATGCTGCCCAACGGCGGCAAGAAGAATTTCTACTACCTTTCCATCGATTTCGCCCATGATCGTCCGTTCACGCCCAAGCAGGAGATTCACCAGATCCAGGTGACGGATTCGTATCCGGGATTGAAGGAGTTGGCGGTTCACGGCAGCGAGAATCCGAATTTGATGCCGGACAATAGCATCACCGTCCGCATGCATTCCGTGGGCGGCTGGGGCGCGATCACCACAGGAAAGAATCTGGCGATGACGTTGTTCGATCTGTTGGGTTATCACATCAAGGCGAATCCCAAGTACGGTTCGGAGAAAAAAGGCCAGCCGACCACCTACTATTTGTCCGCGTCGCCGGAGCCGATCCGCATCAACTGCGATTATTTCTACGTCGACGTCGTGTTGTCGCCAGACCCGAACGTCTTCCAACACTCGAATCCTCTTGCGGGCCTAAAGAAAGGTGGAACGTTCATCGTGCAAAGCGCCCACGAGAACCCCGAGGACGTTTGGGCACAGATTCCCGAACGCTTCCAGCGCGTCATCGTGGAAAACGACATCCGCGTGTTCTTCCTCGACGCCTTTAAGATCGCGCGCGAGGAGGCCAACGATCCTGAATTGCAGTTCCGTATGCAGGGCATCGCGTTCCAGGGTGCGTTCTTCTCCACGTCACCCGTGATGAACCAGGCGAAGCTCGATGAAATGACCTTGTTCCAGGCCATCCGGTCTCAGCTGGAACACAAGTTCGGCGCCAAGGGCGCGCGCGTGGTGGAAGACAACATCCGCGTGGTGCGCCGCGGCTTCGACGAAGTGCGCGAGATCGCGGCCAAGCAGATCGCCACGGGGAATGCCGGACAGCTCCGCAAGGCTCCGGACTTGCCAGTGCTGCTGAAGCACATGATCGGCAGCGCCACGCCTACCACGGATATTCATCGTTTCTGGGAACAGACCGGGAGTTTTTACGCTACCGGAAGAGGAAACGACAATCTGGCCGACCCGTTCATCGGTCTGAGTTGGATTCCCGCCGTCACCGGCTTGTTCCGCGACATGAGTGGCGTGCGCTTCGAGCATCCGGAGTGGATTCCGGAGAATTGTACAGCTTGCGGCTCATGTTACACGGTCTGCCCGGATAGCGCCATTCCCGGCCTGGTGCATTCGCCTATGTCGATTTTTGAGACGGCGGTAAGGGACGCTGCGAGCCACGGGCACACGGTGAAGCACCTGCCCCGCGTGGTGCGCGCCCTCGAGCCCAAGTTCCGCGCACGCATCGCCGCTGCCGGCGAAAAAGCAAATGTGACGCAGTTGCTGGATGAAACCATCGCCGAGCATTTCAGCACTCTTCCTTCCGGCGCGCCCGAAACGCAGGAGCTGAGGCAGGAGTTCAAGTTATTCCGCGACGCCTTGGGCGACTTTAGGTTCGCCGTGACCGCGCCGTTTTGGACCGCTCGCGAAAAGAAGCAGAAAGGCAGTGGAGGTTTGCTATCCATCACAGTCAATCCGTCCACATGCAAGGGCTGCATGGAATGCGTCAAGGTCTGCAACGACGACGCGCTACGGCCGCAAACCCAAACGCCGGAAAGCCTCGCGCTTCTGAAAAACAACTGGCGTTTCTGGCAGGATCTGCCGACCACCGGCGCGGAATTCAGCCGAATCGAAAACCTGGACGAAAAAATCGGCGCGCTGCACACGCTGCTGCTCGACAAGAAAAACTATCTCGGCATGGTGGGCGGTGACGGCGCCTGCCTCGGCTGCGGCGAGAAGACCGTGGTGCATCTGTTCACGGCGACCGTCGAAGCGCTCATGCAGCCTCGTGTGGCCAAACATGTGGAAAAGATCGACGACCTAATCACGAAGCTCGACCGCCACATCCGGTTGAAGCTCGCCGGGACGCTCGACTTGAGCGACGCCGGCCGCGTCGATGAGGCGCTTGCGTCGTTGCACGACAAAGACGTGACGCTGGCGTCGTTCTCGGAAAAACTCGACGCACGCCGCTCCGGCGCGACCATCGATCCGGAATGGCTGCACTTCGTTACGCAGTTGCTCGCCAAGCTAAAGCACCTTCGCTGGCAGTATACCGAGGGCCTTTCGCGCCGTGGCCGCAGCAGCATGGGCATGTTGAATTCCACCGGCTGCACCTCCGTATGGGGATCCACGTATCCATTTAATCCGTATCCGTTCCCCTGGGCGAATCATCTGTTCCAGGATTCCCCGTCGCTGGCCATGGGCATCTTTGAGGGCCATATGGCGAAGATGGCTGAAGGATTCAGGGCCCTGCGCATGGCGGAAATCGAGCTGAACGAAGGCTATCGCAAGGACAAGCACGGCGATTTCTTCACCTACTTCAACTGGAAAAACTTCAACGACGACGAGTTCCATCTGTGCCCGCCGGTTGTCTCCATGGGCGGCGACGGCGCGATGTATGACATCGGCTTCCAGAATCTGTCGCGAATGATGATGTCCGGTAAGCCGATCAAGGTGTTGATTCTCGATACCCAGGTCTATTCGAACACCGGAGGCCAGGCGTGCACGTCCGGATTCACCGGCCAGGTGTCGGACATGGCGCAGTTCGGCAAAGCCGCGCAAGGCAAGGAGGAAATTCGCAAGGAGATCGCCCTGGTCGCCATGGCGCACCGCACCACGTATGTGATGCAGAGCAGCATTTCAAATACTACACACCTCATCGAAGGCTTCATCGACGGTCTGAACACCCGTCGCCCGGCGCTGTTCAATGTCTATAGCCCCTGCATGCCGGAGCACGGCATCGCCGACGATCTGGCCGAGCACCAAAGCAAGCTGGCCGTGGAATCGCGCGCATATCCGCTGATCCGCTACAACCCGGACAAGGGAATCCTGCCCGAAGAATGCTTCGATCTGGAAGGCAACCCGGCGATGGATCAGGATTGGCCGACGTACAAGCTGAAGTACATCGACGAGAAGGGGAACCCAGCGGAAATGGACGCGTCTCTGACCTTCGCCGACTTCGCCGTGACGGAAGGCCGCTTCCGCAAACAGTTCCGCACCATCCCTCCCGACGCCTGGAATGACAACCTGATTCTTCTCGCCGAGTTTCTAAGACTCGATGCCGAGGATCGCGAGGGAAAGTATCCCTACATCTGGGCCGTGAACCAGAAAAACCGCCTGATTCGCGTAATGCCGGCCGAGCCACTGGTACGATCCTGCGAGGACCGGCGCAACTTCTGGCGTATGATGAAGTCTCTTGCCGCCGTGCGGCCCGCCCTGACGCCGGAAGCGGCGGATCAGATCCGAGCCGAGTTCGCCCAGACGCTGGCATCGCGTCTCAATAAAATGTTGACGGGGGGCAATGCGCTCGGGAGTGCACCTGCGCCCACCGCAGCCGTGGCGGCCGCTCCAGCCGCCGCGAAACCGGAGGAGCCCGCCGCTGACGGCTACATCGCGCCGTGGATCGAATCTAATCTGTGCACGTCCTGCAACGAGTGCATCAACATCAACCCGAAGATCTTCGCTTACGACGCGGATCAGCACGCTTATATAAAGGACGCCAAGGGCGGTCCCTACAAGGACCTGGTCCGAGCCGCGGAAAAATGCACCGCCCAGGTGATTCATCCCGGAACACCTGCGAATCCGAGTGAAAAGGACGCGGCCAAACTAAAGTTGCGGGCCGCAAAGTACAACTAGCATGGGCGTTCTCGAACTCATCGGCGGAAGAAGGCTCTGGCGCGGCGTGCACGTGCCGGAGCACAAGGAGCAGACCTGCCGTCTGCCGATCCGGCGCCTGCCGTTTCCACCGATGCTGGTGGTGCCTCTTTCGCAGCACACCGGAGCACCGGCAAAGGCGATCGTCCGCGAGGGCCAGGAGGTGGTCCGCGGCGAACCCATCGCCGACGCCGACGGTTTCGTCTCCGTTCCCATGCACGCGCCGGCCACCGGACGCGTGGAGCGGATCGCGCTCGCGCCCTCCGCGCGAGGCGATCTCACACCGGCGATCTTCATTCGCCCCTATGCTTCGGCGAGCCAGGAAGTCCTCTACGGCGCGCCCCAGGACATCGGGCAGATGACGCCGGAGCAGGTGGTGCTCGCGGTCCAGGCGACGGGCGCGGTCGGCCTGGGCGGGGCGGCCTTTCCCACGCACGTAAAGCTGAAAGTCCCCGAAGGCAAGAAAATCGACACGGTCGTGGTGAACGGATGCGAGTGCGAGCCCTATCTCACCAGCGACCATCGCGTGATGGTGGAGCATCCCGCAGCCGTGTTGCACGGCGCGCGCGTGGTGCTGCGGGCCATGGGAGCGCCGCGCGCTATCGTCGGCGTCGAGGACAACAAGATGGATGCGGTGGAGGCGTTGAGTAAGGCCAACGGCGCCGCGACCGATATCTCCATCGTGCCCGTAGCAGCCAAGTATCCGCAGGGCGCGGAGAAGATGCTTATCAAGGTGCTGCTGAACCGCGAGATTCCCACCGGAGGGCTGCCCTCCGATATCGGCGTGGGCGTCTTCAACGTGGCGACACTCGCGCAGATCGGCGAACTGCTTCCGCGGCGCCAGGGCTTGATCGAGCGCGTCGTCACCGTCTCCGGACCAGGTGTGAACAAGCCGGGTAACTATCTGGTCGCGTTGGGCTCGCCCGTGCGCTGGGTGCTGGAGCAGGCCGAATGCACGGATCGTGCTTCTTCGGTAATCCTGGGCGGCCCGATGATGGGCGCGGCCATCGGCTCCTTCGACGTTCCTGTGACCAAGGGCGTCACCGGGATTTTGGTGCTCACGAATCGCGAATGGAACCAGCGGATTTATCCATGCATCCATTGCGCCTCCTGCGTCACCATCTGCCCCATGCATTTGAATCCGTCGCAGCTCGGGATGCTGGCCCGCAAGGAACGCTATGAGGAAATGGCCGCCGAATATCATCTCAACGACTGCTTCGAATGCGGATGCTGCAGCTATGTGTGCCCCTCGCACATTCCGCTGGTACAGTATTTCCGCGTCGCCAAGCAGGCGAACCGGAAAGCGAAGGCGCGCGCATGAAAACCACCATCATTGAAGTCAGCACTTCGCCACATCTACACTCCGGTCATTCTGTCGACGTCATCATGCGCAACGTGGTTTGTGCGCTGCTGCCCGCTTGCGCTTACGCGGTCTGGTTGTTCGGCATCAGCGCTCTGGCGTTGATCGTCACGACGACCGCCGCCTGCGTAATGACCGAGCACGTCCTCTGCCGGATGTCCGGGAAGCCAACCTCGGTAGGCGATTTCAGCGTCGTCATCACCGGAGTGCTGCTGGGCCTTGTTCTGCCGCCGGGGTTTCCCTTGTGGATGGCGATCGTTGGCTCGTTCATCGCCGTCGCGCCTGGCAAAATGCTGTTCGGTGGGCTGGGGTTCAATGCCTTCAACCCGGCGCTGGTTGCGCGAGCGTTCCTGCAGGCGGCATTCCCTGTCGCGATCACGTCGTACACGCCTGCGCTGGCAATGCATCGCTTCACGGAATTGATCCCCACCACGCTGGCGTGGCCGTTGATGAAAGCGCCACCGCTCGCCGAATGGATCGCCAAGGTGCGCATCGATGCGTTCTCCGGCGCGACGCCACTGATGCTGCAGAAATTCGAGCATGTTTCGAGCGATCCCTGGACGCTGTTCTGGGGCCAGCGCGCCGGGTCAGCTGGCGAATCCTCGGTGGTGCTGATTCTGCTCGGCGGCGCGTATTTAGTCGCGCGAAAGATGATGGACTGGCGGATTCCCGTGGCAATGCTTTCCAGTGCCTTCGCATTCGGTGCTCTGTTTCATCTCTCGCGCCCCGATCTGTATCCGAGCCCGTGGTTCGTGCTTTTCACGGGAGGCCTGATGCTAGGCGCGGTGTTCATGGCCACGGATCCAGTGGCCTCGCCGGTAACGCCGCTCGGGATGTGGATTTACGGCATCCTCATGGGCCTGATCACCGTCCTGATCCGTTTCCTTGGAGGCCTCGCCGAAGGAGTTATGTATGCCATCCTGCTGGGCAACGCGCTTTCTCCGTTGATCGATAGGTTCACGCAGCCGCGGCCCTATGGCGCGCCGAAGAAGGTGGGGATATGAATCCGTCGGCGCCCACTTCGAGCGGCTTTCCGATGGTCCGCACGCTGACGACCGTTTCTCTGTTGTGCGGCCTGCTGATTGTGGTTACCGAAGTGAACACGCGCGTGCGGATCCGTCACAATCAGGAAACGATCATGCAGGAGTCCATCGCGCAGCTCCTGCCGGGCGTTCAAAAGCAGATCATCTATCAGGTCGAGCCCTCGGGCGATCTTACAATCGCCTCCGGCTTACAGGGCGAAGGGCGTAGATTGTTTGCCGGATACGATGCCGGCGGGCGTTTCCTCGGCGTTGTCATCGAGGCCGCCGACCGGGGCTATGCCGACGTAATCTCCGCGATGTACGCCTACGACCCCGACAAGAAAATTATCACCGGATTCAAGGTTGTCGACATGCGGGAGACTCCCGGCCTGGGCAGCCGAATTCAGTCCGACCCCGAGTTCATCGCCAATTTCAAGGAACTGGATGCAAGCGAAGAACATCCCATCACAGCGGTTAAACACGGAACGAAGAAGAACGCCTGGGAGATCGACGCCATCTCCGGCGCCACCATTTCCTCCCGCGCGGTGGGCCGCGCGCTGCAGGCGAGCGTGCAGGCGACAACCCCCATCGTCGCCCGCAATCTGGACCGCATCAAAAGAGGCCAATAATGAGCGAAGCACTATCCTGTCACCCCGCCGCGCCAAAGAGTGAAGTGGCCGACAACCCGTTTCTCAACGGACTATGGAAACAGAATCCGGTCTTCGTCATGGTGCTGGGCATGTGTCCGACGCTCGCGATCACCAATAGCGTCCGGAATGCCGTCGCAATGGGCCTCGCGACCACCTTTGTCATGGTCTGCTCGAATGGCTTGATCTCCTTGATTCGCAAGCTCATCCCGAAACAGGTCCGCATCGCCACCTACATTGCGATCATCGCCACCTGGGTCACCGTGGTCGACTATCTCGTCAAGGCCATCAGTATCGATGTCTACAAAGCACTCGGCGCCTACATCCCGCTCATCGTGTCGAACTGCCTCGTGCTCGAACGTCCTGAAGCCTATGCGGGCAAAAATCCAGTCGGCAAGTCGATGTTGGATGGCCTCGGCATGGGCCTGGGGTTTGCCTTCGCTCTCACCTGCCTGGGCACCGTCCGCGAAGTGCTGGGCGCAGGCACATTCCTCGGAGTGCACCTGTTCGGAAAGAATTTTGAGCCTTGGGTGCTGTTCCTTCTGCCGCCCGGAGGCTTCATCGCCCTCGCAATGTGGCTGTTGACGTTTACTCTTTGGCGGGAGCGACAGACCAAACTCCGCCGCGACGTTCAGCAACCGGAAATCGTACCGGCCGTGGAGGTAAATTCATGAACGAGTCGTTGACCCACATCTTTCTCGACGCGTTTTTGATCAACAATTTCGTCCTTTGCGTGTTCCTCGGCATGTGCTCGTTCCTCGGCATGTCGGGCAAGTTTTCCACCGCTTGGCGCATGGGCGTTTCGGTGATGTTCGTCATCACAGTCAGCAGCGTGGTCTCCTATGGCGCGAACCTGCTGCTGGTCCATTTCCACGCCGAATACCTGCGCATCATCGTCTATATCATCATTATCGCCGCAACGGTCCAGTTGACCGAAATGTTCATCCGCAAGAAAAGTCCGGCGCTTTTCCGCGAACTTGGCGTGTATCTTCCCTTGATCACCACCAACTGCGCCGTGCTGGCCGTGCCTTTGTTTCAGACCTCGCGGAATTACAATCTGCTCCAGAGCACGGTTTTCGCGATTGCCGCCAGCGGCGGATACTGCGTGGCCCTCAGTCTCTTGTCGCTGGTCCGGGAACGCACCGACCTCGGCGATATTCCCATCCTCGGCCGCGGAACCGCCTTAACTCTGGTCCTGGCGGCCATCCTGTCGCTGGCGTTCATGGGTTTTGCCGGCATGGGGAACGGAGGCTGATATGGAGACGGTGCTGAGTTTTCTCAGAGCCGCGCTTGGATTCTTCGTCGTCATGGCGGTTTGGTTTCTCTGGAATTCCTATGTCCGCCGCAAATCCGGAAGCCACGGCGACCACGATGTCCTCGAACACATGACGCAGGGCTGCGCCGGATGCCAGAATCAGGGCCGTTGTCACAACCGGAAGGAGCATTATCATGAATCTGCATGAATTCGACATTAGCCGCCTCTTGTCGGCGAAGCTCGTGAGCAGCGAGCGGATCACTCCCAACGATTGGGAAGCCGAGGTGCGCCATCTGGTGTTGAAGGTGCCCGAAGGCATTCACTACCTGGAAGGCCAGAGCATCGCTGTGCTTCCGCCGGGCCCTCCCGAGTTTGGAAATCCCTATCATTTTCGTCTCTATTCCATTGCCAGCCCTCGCGAAGGGGAGAATCAAACCGAAGACACCATCTCGATCTGCGTCCGGCGCTGCTTCTACATTGACGAAGTCAGCGGCGAGCGCTATCCAGGCAAAGCCTCCAACTTCCTCTGCGATGCCAAGCCTGGGGAGATGATCCGGATCGCCGGTCCCTACGGCATCCCGTTCCGGGTTCCCTCCGACGAGAACTGCAATCTGCTGATGGTCGGCGTCGGTACGGGCATCGCGCCGTTCCGCGCCCTCTGCAAGCATATCTATAGCGTTCATAAAGGCTGGAAAGGCAAGGTGCGGCTGTTCTACGGAGCCAAGACCGGCATGGAACTGCTGTATCTGAACGACGTGAACAAGGATCTCGGTCTTTATTACGACGAAAAGACTTTTCAGGCGTTTGAAGCCTTGAGCCCGAGACCGGCATTCGACTCTCCCCCCGCGCTCGACCGCGTGCTGATCGAAAATTCGCGTGAGGTCTGGGAGATGGTGCAGGACCCGAAGACCTACGTGTATCTCGCCGGCCTCCTGGAAGCTGCGCACGATTTCGAGAAAGCAATGTCCATCGCCGCCGGCTCCGCCGAAGCCTGGCAGGACATGCACATTCAACTGATGGCCGAAGGGCGCCTGTCAGAGCTGCTGTACGAGTAGATTTACCCGCTGGGTCTCAGGCCTGCGCGATACATCCGGGCCGCATTGCTAGCGTATTTCGGGAGTCACTTCGATCGCATTTATGCAGGCGTAGTTGTCCACCGGGATTAGGGAAATCACCAGTTTGCCCTGCGCATTCGGCTGCAAGTTGCGGAACGTGCGGTCCACCGCCCGGTCCGTGCCGCCCGCTTCCTTATAGACGTCGAAGTTGTGCGCCAAGAGTTGGCCGTTGGCCAGGATGTCGAAGCGCCGGCTTCCCAGCCCTCCGCCGGCGGGCTTGTTCGGCCCGAACCAAGCCTCGGAAAACTTCATCGTGACGGAATAGGATCCTTGCGCAACCGGGATCACATAGGTGATGTTCCCAAAGCGCTCCCCTCGGTACAGTTCGGGATCGTCGGTGCCCGCGGCGAATCGAGCTCGCTGAAGCAGCTGGCCGCCGCGATAGTAGCGGTCCGGCATCCACATGTCCCCCCGCTTGTCCAGGTACGCCTGATCCCGCATCGCAATACGAATCGGGCGCTGTCGGCCCGGTATCCCGGGCAGGATCTCGATGGCGTTGATGAACGCATCCCGGACCCTGTGGGTGAATCGCAAATGCAATTTTCCGTCTGAGGCAGGGGAAATATCCTTAAAAACCCGCTCATCGGCGACGCTGGCCCCGTGAGCGTCTGAGATGACATCGAAATAGTCGAGAAGTGGCTTGTCGTTGGCCTCGACCCGGAATAGCCGACTCGTTTCTCCACCGCCGCCGGAATTGTGTTCGCCGTAAACTGTTTCCGCGAAGTGCAAATGCAGTTCGTATACGGCGGGTTTCAGCGGGATGTCGTATTGAAAATCTCCTTCCCGGGAATTTTGATAGATAATCGAATCCCGTGTGCCGTCGATGACGTGGCCGGGCGCCGAAACCACCCAGCCGCCGGTGACATAGCGTTCCGGCTCCCAACGGCGTCCCAGTTGATCCGTGAACGGAGCTTTGGCTCCGGCCAGGAATCGAATCTCCTCACCCTGTGGGATCGCGACGGGCAGCGTGGAACCTGCCGCGGGGCGCAACGACGGACGCACGGCGATGTAAGTCAGCGCAAAGGCCGCGATCAGCCCGGTGCCCACCAGAAGGGCCATTTGAAGCGGGGCGCGCGGGGTACGGCGCGAACTCTCGGCGATGGCCGGCTCGACGATCACCGGCGGCGCCACGGCGACAATCTCGGTCGTTGCCTTGAGTGCCGGCAGCGGGTTCGGCTCTGCTTCCACGAACTGCGGCACATATTGCCCCGAAGGCAACACGATGCGGATCCGGTGCGAGGAACCCTCCTGCTCATAGTACTCACTTAGGCGCTTCCGGAGCCGGTGAGCCTCCACCCGGACTATCGAATCCCGCTTCTGATCAAAATCCGCTGGCCTGCCTAGGGCCTCCACTGCGATGTTGTATTCCTTGACCTGGTCCGCTTGCCCCTCGAAGTACTTGGCACAGACATAGGTGAGCATGTGTGCCAAACCAGGCGCCCGATTGAAGATCCCCGAGGCGAACACTGCCTCGAGCTCGGCCTTCTCCTCGTGCATGCGCACTGTGGCGGACATAGGAACGTGGCGCGGGTTAGGATGATCCCCCTCGCATAAACCTCATGGTTTCTAAACTTCGGGGATCAGTATACTCGATTGTACCCAGCCCTGGCAAGGCGTTAACATGCGAGTAACATTATTGAAAACATTAAGTGTAACCCCGATAACTAATCAGAATCCATCATATTAACCGCTTTAGCCTTTCTTTCCGTCTAGTCTATCCATATTATTTGAAGAACGTGTTTCAAACGTGCATGAGCCTCTGAATGTTAGAGGGCTACGACTCCCGGGTTGGGGGTCAAGTTGGATTAAGAGCACTTTGGTTAGTCGGTTTCATTTTGGGGAGAACAAAACACTATGTTTGAAATCCTGAGATCCAAGGCGATCTTCTCGTCCCGCAATTGCGCCGTGGCGGCGATGCTGCTGGCGGCTGTCCTTTTCAGCTTGTCGGCCTTCGGCCAGAACGCCGCCGGTACCATCAGCGGAACCGTCATCGACGCCAGCGGCGCGGTAGTCCCTCATGCGGACGTGGTGCTGACCGACGAAGGAACCAATGCCAAGCGCGACACGGTGTCCAACAACTCTGGCTTCTTCAACTTCGCCGCGGTCCAGCCGGGCAGCTACTCCGTGACGGTGACCGCCAAAGGTTTCCGCCCCTGGGAGCAACGGACGATCATCATGACGCAGGGCAATAATCTGAACCTGCCTAATATCTCCCTGCAGGTCGGTTCGGAAAAGCAGGAAGTCCTGGTCGTCGGCAACGAAGTAGCTGTGCCGACGGATACCGGCGCGGTCAGCCACACCTTGAATGAGCACATGATTACGGAACTCGCGATACAGGGTCGCGACGCAGCCGAGCTGATGAAGATCATGCCGGGCATGGGCAACGCCCAGGGCCTCTCGCAGTCGATGTTTTCAAGTCTGGTCACACAAAGCAACACCGGGCCGATCGGCACGATGACGGCGCAGGGCGCTCAGCTCTACGGCGGCCTCACGATGATGTCCGACGGCGCCAGCCTTCTGGATCCCGGCAACATGGGAACGCAGACCGCGAACATCAACCAAAACCAGATCCAGGAAGTCTCCCTGTTGACCTCGGCCTACGGCGCGGAGTACGCGAAGGGCCCGATTGTGTTCCAGGCTCTCGGAAAGACCGGATCGGCCCAGTTCCACGGCGGCGGTTATCTGTACGCCCGCAACGGCGTATTCAATACGACCGACTCCTACTTCAAGGCCAACGGCGTGGCCAAGCCGGATGATCACTACTACTATCCCGGCGGCGATTTCGGCGGCCCGGTGATTCTTCCCTGGACGCATTTCAACAGGAATCACGACAAACTCTTCTTCTACGCGGCCTACGAGTACATGGACCAGCACCCCGCGGGTAGCATCAATCAGCGCTTCATCCCCACCCAGCAAATGATGCAGGGCAATTTCAGCCCGACGTACCTGGCCAGCCTCGGACCGAACTTTGCCAACGGCACGTTCGGCAACAACGCGGTGGCGCCTTGCGCGACCCCTACTAGTTGCACGCAGGGGGCGTATTTTCCGGGCGGCATCATCCCGCCGACGATGATCGACAAGAACTCGCTGGCTCTGTACAGCACGATGCCCCAGCCGAATACCAATCCGCAGTCCAACCCGATCGGCGCGAACTACACGCAGTTGCTCAACTTGCCGATCAACCGCTGGGAGTTGCGTTTGCGCGGCGACTATAACATCAGCCAGAAGACCAAGGCCTTCTTCTCCTGGAACCGCCAGGACGAAACGGACTTGAACCCGAACAACATCTGGTGGGGCACCGGAAATGATCTGCCGTATCCGACGCAGATGCCGGCCAACCAGGTCTCCAACGTGTACAGCGCGAATGTGACCCACATCTTCTCGCCGACCTTAACCAACGAGGTGGTGTTCGCCGACGCGACATTCCTCAATCCCATCGCACTGGCAAATCCGGCGGCCGTGAATCCGTCGAAGATCGGCTTCAGCATGACCGGGCTATTTACCAATCCCTACACACCGCAGATCCCCAACACAATTAGCTGGAGCAAGGCGGCCCCGGGCTACTTCGCGCCGACCTTCGGCCAGGCGTTCGAGGGCGGAGATTTCGGCAAGCTGTCGCAGGCGCCGAACCTGGCCGACAACCTGACCAAGGTCGCGGGCACACACACCCTGAAGTTCGGTTTCTACTGGGATTACTCACGAAACTTTCAGGCTGGCAGTAACTTCCAAAACTCCAACCAGGGCACCGTCGAATTCGAGACCTACGGCGCGAATACGACCAGCAACGGTGCGGCGGACTTCGTCACTGCCCGCATCGCCGGCTTCTTCCAGGCCGACAAATCGCCCGTGCAGGACGTGCGCTACTATCAGTATGCTTGGTATGCGAACGATCAGTGGAAGGTAAGCCGGCGCCTCACGCTGACCTTGGGTCTGCGCTTCGACCACCTTGGAAACTGGGTGCCGACTAACAATAACATCGGGTTGGCGGTCTGGGACCCGGCCAGCTATAACAACACCTCTTCCGCCCCCGGCTTTACTGGTTTGTTGTGGCACGGAATCAACAACAAGATCCCTCTGTCGGGCGTGCCCTCTTATCCAATCAACCTGGAACCGCGCTTCGGCGCCGCGTACGACGTGTTCGGCGACGGCAAGACGGTTATCCGCGGTGGCTTCGGGATCTACCGGTATCAGGCTTCTGCTAACAACGTCTCGAGTGCCAATTACAGCGCGCCGTTGGGCGTTCAAAGCCAAAGCACTACGTGGAACTGTTGCATCGGCTACAACTCGTTCAACCAGTTCTCGCCGTCGCTGGGCGCGCCCGGATTAGGAAGCGCAATCAACGGTGTCGATCAGCAGGGCGATGCCCGCACGCCGTACTCGATGACATACAACGTCACCATTTCGCAGCGCGCGCCGTGGCGGTCTGTTTGGGAAGTCCAGTATTCCGGCAGCGCCAGCCGCCAACAGATTCTGGATGGCACGCTTTCCGATCAGAACCTGATTCCAATCGGCGCGTTCTTCAAGCCCGACCCGATTACCGGCCAGATCGTGAGCCCGTATAGCTCCTCGTTCAACTCGAACGACTACTATCCGTATCACAACTACACCGGGATCCAGTTGTTCTCGCACGGTGGCTACACCAATTACAACGCCTTCATCACGACTTGGGTGAAGCAGACGGGCCGCATGACCTTTACCACCAACTACACGTTCAGCAAGGTGATGGGAACGCGCGACGGCCAAACGTTCAACGGCAATCAGGCTGGCTCGGCGGAGTACCCGTATAGCGTTGCGGCCAATTATGGTCCCTTGGCCTACGACCACTCGCATATCTTCAACGCCGCATATGTGATCAACCTGCCGAGTCCGATCCACGGGAACAAGATCCTGGCGGGCACGGTCAATGGGTGGGAGTTCTCGGGGATCACACAATGGCAGAGCGGTCCGCCCCTGCAAGCCAACACGGGAGCCAACAGCAATGCCGCGTTGAACGCCAGCTACGGAAATAACGCCAATGGACCTACGAGCGCGCAGACGTACTTGGGCACCACCTCCATGGCGCTGTTACCTGTGTTGACCTGCGATCCGCGAATGGGGCTGAAATCGGGCCAATACTTCAACCCCAGTTGCTTTACGCCGCCACAGCCAGGGCAGGTCGGCCAGATCGTCTGGCCGTACATCAAAGGTCCGGCGCTGTTCAACAGCGACCTTTCGCTCTACAAGAACTTCCAGGTCAAGGAGAAGCAGAAGATCCAGTTTCGCTTTGAAGCGTTCAACTTCCTCAACCACCCGCTGCCTGAGTTCAATGCGACCGGCAACAACGCCGACGTTCAATTGAAGTTCAGCGACTCGGCTGGTAACCTGACGACGACGAATCAAAACCACAATACCACCGGCGCCCCGCTGTTCACGGTAAACCGGCGCGTGATTGAGTTCGCGATTCGTTACATGTTCTAGGGTTCGGGTCACCTGGACCAGCGAAGGGGCGGAGCGATCCGCCCCTTTTTCTTTTCTCATTTATCCTGGAACATGATGAACCGACGCAGCTGGGTACCGGTAGTCGCGCTTGCCGCTGCCTTGGCCGCCCTGCCCGGAGCCTCGCGCGCGCCGATCTTTTTTGAGCTCAGATCGATCCCCTTCCAACTGGAGAACGCCGAGACCGAGTCCCGCCATCTACCCGCAACCATGGCCGGCGGGGTAGCGGTTTTCGATTACAACAAAGACGGTCGGCCCGATATTCTCTTTACCAACGGTGCCAACCTCGCCACGTTAAGAAAAGATGAGGTTAAGTTTTCAAATCGCCTCTTTCGTAACGACGGTAACGGGGTATTCACCGACGTTACAAAGCAGGCGGGGCTCGCGGGAAGCGGTTACGATATGGGGATCGCTGTCGGCGATTTCGACAACGATGGGTTCCCTGACATCTTCATTGCCGGCGTTCACCACAACACGCTGTACCGCAACAACGGCAACGGCACATTTACTGATATCACTGAAAAGGCGGGATTTAATAAACCCGACCCGCAGTTTGGCCCTCACTGGGGCGTGACTGCCGCCTGGGTGGATGTCAACGGCGATGGTCTGCTGGACCTGTTCGTGGTGAACTATGTGCGCTGGAACTATGAAAACGAGCCCAAGTGCTGGCACGAAGATCTGCCGGAATATTGCAATCCCCGATCCTACCAGGGATTGCCGAACGCTCTTTACCTCAATAAGGGCGACGGGACGTTCGAGGACGTCTCCGAAGCATGGGGGATCCGCAAGCACATCGGCAAAGGCATGGGCGTGGGCATCGCCGACTATGATCGGGACGGAAAGCCCGACATTTTCGTCGCCAACGATACCTTTTACACCTTCTTGTTCCACAATCTGGGAGGAAAGTTCGAAGAGGTCGCATTCCCGGCAGGCGTCGCGTTACCGGAAGATGGGAACTTTATCGGGGGCATGGGCCTGGATTTTCGCGATTTCGATAACGACGGTTATCCCGATATCTGCTATGTAGCGCTCAGTAAACAGACGTTTCCGCTGCTCAAGAACATGAACGGGCGCGAGTTCCGGGAAGTCACTGTCGAAACCGGGATGCGCGCCCTGACGCTGCCCATGGCAGCTTTTGGAGCCGCCTTCTACGACTTCGATAACGACGGCTGGAAGGATCTGTTCATCACCCGGGGCGACGCTGTGTCGCGGCCTCTGCCCGGAACTGAAGTAGACCAGCACAATACGGTGTTTCGCAATCCGGGGCCCAAGGGCAAATGGCAGGCCTATACAGAGGAAGCGGGTTTTGGCGCTGCGGGGATCGCCCGGAATCGTGGCTGCGCCTTCGGCGATCTGGATGGCGATGGGCGCGTCGATATTGTGGTTACGGCGCTCGCGAAGCCGGCACAAATCTGGATGAACCGCAGCGAAGGAACAGGGCACTGGCTGGATGTTTCGCTCGAGGGAACCAAGAGCAATCGCGATGGCATCGGCGCGGTGGTCAAAGTCACCACCAAGAGCGGCGTCCAGTACAATCACATGACCACCAGCTTCTGTTACGCGTCCTCCAGCGACGGCCCGGTGCATTTCGGCCTTGGCGTTGACGACAAAGCCCAGGCCGTGGAGATCCAGTGGCCCTCCGGGACGGTGCAGACGCTGGAAAACGTCGCCGCGGACAGGGTGACTAAGGTGAAGGAACCGGGCGCGAGACGCTAGCGGTCCGCGTCCGGCCCGAGTTTCTTCCCCTGCATGTACAGCCGGTCGACAATGTCGCGCTCTCTCTGCCCGTCTTCCGGACGCTGCAGGCGATAATACAGTGCCGCCAGTTCGATGTGCGGGCGAAGCCACTCCGGCTCCACCGAGATGACTTTCTCAAAGTCGCGCACCGCGCCGGCGATGTCTCCCTTGGAGCGCTCGACGCGAGCAAGTTGATAGCGCGCCAAAGGTGACGCCGGCTTCAGATCCAACGCACGCTGGGCGTGAATCTGCGCGCCGTCGACATCGCGCTCCAAGTTCAAGACGGCGGCCAGCGTCACATGAGCGTCGAAATCGTCGGGATTTTCCGCCAGAGCCTTGGCCAGATCCGCCTTCGCACCCGGAAAATCCCCGAGATATTGCTTGATGCGCCCGCTGAGGCTGTACAGGCCTTTTCGATTCGGCTCGATCTTCCTGGCCTCTTCGGCGAACACATGCGCGCGCTCGAACTCCGCCAAGGCGAGGTAGGTATCCGCCGCCAGGAAGCAGGCGTCGATGCTATGCCCCTGCTCCGCGACGTTCACCACGCGCTTGATTCCCTCGAGCGGCCTGCCCGCGTGGATCAGCGCCGCCCCAAGCGTCCAGGCGATGTTCAAATCGTCGGGATGGGCGGCCTCGAGAGGCAGCAGCAGCGCGGCGGTATCTTTGTCGCGGCCGAGGCGCGAGTAGGTGTCCCCGAGCAAGACGGCGGTGCGAACCTCCGTCGGGTCGGCCTTTTGAAGCGATTCAAAGCCCTCCTGGGCGCGCCGGAAATCGCCTTTCTTGTAATATGCCAGCGCGAGGTTCAATCGCAGCCCTTTGTTGTCGGGCGCCTTCGCCAAGGCCGCATCGTACTGCACGATCGCTTCGTCATAGCGGCCAGCATGGGAAAGCGCCGCGCCTAAATTCGCATGCAGTTCCACCGCGTCGGGGCGAATCGTCAGCAGAGCCTGATAGTTGGCGATGGCGGTCGCATCGTCGCCGCGCTGTTGGGCGGCCACCGCGTCGCGGAACAGCTTTTCGGGGCTGGGCGATTGCGCCAGCGCGACGAAACAAGCCGAAATGGCGAGCCCTAGCCTGCGCATCTAGCTTTATAATAACGGCAATGAAACTTTGCTTGGCCCTTGCGTCGGCAATGGCTGTCTCCTTGCTCTCGCAGTCCTTCGAGGACCTTGCGCGCAAGGCCGAATCGATGGTCGATCAGGGCCCGGCGCAGGCCGCGGCGCTCTTCAAGCAGGCTCTGGATCTGCGTCCGTCGTGGCCGGAAGGGTGGTTTTACCTGGGCGGGGCTCTCTACCGGCTGGACCGCTATACAGAGGCGCGGGACGCGTTCCTGAAAGGGCTCGATTTATCGCCCCAAAATGGCATGGCGTGGGGTTTTCTCGGCATGACCGAATACGAACTGGGTGATCTCAAGAAGGCTGCCATCGACATCGATAAAGCGGAAAAAATCGGGCTCGGACCGAATCTCGGTTTCGAGGCGGCGGTGCGCCAGCGCGGCGCGATGATTCTGATTCGTTCTTCGCTGTTCGATCAGGCGATGGCCCAATTGCAGCCGCTGGCCAAGCGAGGCGAAAACTCCGCGCAGGTAGTGGAAGCGGTCGGCTTGTGCGCGCTGGCCGTGGCAGCGGAGCCGGAGAAATTGCCGGAAGCTCGACGCAAGGTCGTCGACATGGCCGGCGCGGCGATGTGGGCTGCTACGAGCCAGCGTCCGAAAGACGCAAAAGATGGATTCGCGGCGCTCCTCGACAAATATCCGAACGAGCCAGGCGTGCATTATGCGGCCGGGCTGTTTCTAATGGACTCGGATCAGCAGGCGGCGCTGGAGGAATTTCATAGAGAGCTGAAACAAAGCCCGAATCACTGGCCCACGATGCTGGTGACGGCGTTCTTAGAGACGCGCAGCGGCCAGCCTGACGTGTCCCTGCAGTGGGCGGATAAGGCCCGGCAGCTCGCGCCGCAGGGGTATATGTGGCTGTGCGACGCGGAGACAGGCCGCGCGCTGCTGGCCAAGGATCAGCCGGAAAAAGCGGTGCCGTATTTTGAGCGGGCAGTGAAGCAGCAGCCGGACAACGCGCAGACGCATTTCTATCTGGAGCAGGCATATCGCCGGGCGGGCCGCAAGGAGGACGCGGCCAAGGAGCGAGCGGAGTTCACGCGGCTGAAGGCTCTGCAGGATCCCCTGGCGGTGCCGGGGATCGGGACCAGCCGGTAGCAGGCAGGGCGGGCGCTTTCGCCTGCCTATCGCTAATTATCGGAAAAGCTCCGGAGAGCGGTTTCCAGATCCACATCGAGCGCGACGATGCGGTCCATGTGAACGATTTCGAAGGTTTTCACAACGCCGTCATGAGCGCCCGCGATGCGAAGAGTGCCTCCGGCTTGTTCCATCGCCCCGCCGCAACTGATCAGCATGCCGATACCGGCGCTGTCGATGAAGTCCAGCTCAGCCAGATCGACGACGACTTTGCGGGCGCCGTCGGCGATGAGGCGCTTGATGGCCGTTTCCGCGTAGCTCAGAGAATTGCCGAGGTGAAGGCGGCCGGAGATCTCGACGACTGTCGTGCCGGACTCGGTAACTCGCGTCTTGATGCTGTTGGTCATCGGCTCGGATGCCCCTACACAATAACACGAAGCCCTGCGCTCGGACGTTCTATCTTGCGGGGATCGTCAGCGACCCTGCCACGTTCAAGTTCGGATCCAGAACGATAATGCGCAACCCCTGGACAGCGTCGTTCAGGGCGTGATCCTGCGAAAGAGGAATGCCTTCCTTGAGCGCGGAGGCGTACTGGTCCTTGGTCAGGCTTATCGGCAGCGTCGAGATCATCGGGTCGCCCATCGGCCCACTGGCGCCCATATCTGCTACCAGGTACGTCACGCTACCTGTGTAGCTCCCGGCGGACTCGGTCAGCATCAGGCTGGAGGGATCGATGCGGAACTGCACTTTGACGGCCTTGGGGTCGGCCCCGGGGGCGAGCATTGCGCGCAGGCCGATGGAACGATCGTCGCCCACGCCCTGGAACGCGGCCTTCAGAACGAGCAGGTTGCGCTGGTTCCGGTCCCTGGTGTCCGGGAACGCGTAGTAGCGCTGCCTGGTGCGGATTTTCAGTCCCTTGCGCTCGCAAGTGACGCGGACCTTGTGGAACTTCGAATCCCAGCTGTCGGCAGGCGTCTCATACGCGATGGAATAGTTGTGCGTCGCGTCGCGCGTGACCTCCTTCAGCACGGCGCGAATATCCTGGCCCGTGTATGCCCAGCCGCCGTTCATGCCGGCGAACTCCTCCGCCTCGCGGGCCATGTTCGCATTAGGGTTGACGGTGTAGGTGGCCGGGTTCACAGCCACGTTTGCCGTGGCCAGCGTCACCGCCAGGTGGGGCACATAGAGCGCACAATCCACGTTATCTCCGTTGCAAGGCAGTTTCGGATTCCAAACGTACGGCATATTGCTGGTCACCCAGATGATGTCCCGACGCCCTGGGAACTGCAGCATTTGGTTGGCGAGCGTCTCCAAGGCGACGTAGGTCTTCTTGACCACCATCTCGTTGTCGTTCATCTGCGCGGGACGAGCGTGAATGTCCCCCTTCATGGCCTTGTCGAGCGTTTTTTCGAAGCTCTGCGTCCACGTCTTGTCGTCATCCGCGCCCTTGCTGATGCCGTGAATTGCCTGGAGGTTCCCTTCCATCGTCAGGACATAAAAATAGAGACCCTCGCCGGATTCGAGCTGCTGCAGAGATTTGCCGAGCAGATGCCAGGTAGCCAACTGGTCCGACTGAACCTCGTTCAGCAGATCGAACAGGATTACCGTGGTGTGCGGCGGTTTCCCGGCGCGATTGGAAAATTCCTTTGGGCCCGGCGCCATGGAGGCACCGTTGAGCTGGAAGAATGCGATTTTCTGCGCTTTACCTTGATCGGCAATCTGAAAATCCGAGGCCTTCAGGTCCAAGACGGGCTCGCCGTTCGAATCCACTGCGGCGACGTTGAGGCGAACGAGGGTGGCGGGCGTCTGCGCGAAAACCCCGCAGGCGGCGAATACCAGGCCGAATGTCACATTTCTGGTCCACGACATGAACATCTCCTCTCTTGCTAACGCGGCGGCTCGGTGATCTCGATCACCCGGTCAACGGCCACGTCTAGCAACACCTGTTTGCGCCCGCTCGGCCAGGCGATTTGTATTTCCTTCGCGGTCTTCGACGCTCCCAGTCCGAAGTGCACGCGCGGGTCGCTCGAGCTGGCGTAACCGGTGCTGGTGGTCGCGTGGTTGTATTGTATCGAACCGTTCGCCGCCGTCACTTTGATCTGCGCGCCGAGCCCCATGCGGTTGCTCTTAGTGCCGATGAGCTTCAGCAGCACCCAGTGATTGTCGTTCTTCGTCGTGTTGTGAAATACCTTGGCCTTGCTGTTGAGGACACTAACCACCAGATCCATGCGGCCGTCGTTATCCAGGTCGCCGAAGGCCGCGCCGCGGTTGACTGCCGGCTTCTGAAACTCGGGCCCGGTGGTGGAAGTCACATCCTGGAATTTTCCGTTGCCGAGGCTGCGGAATACGGTGTTCGGCTCTTCGTACTGGCGCTGCGTGAAGAGCGCGACGTTGTCGATGACGTTGGCACGCGCGACGTACAGATCCTTCCAACCGTCGTTATCCAGATCGACCATGGCGTTGGACCATCCAGACATCTGCGCCGTCGAAAGGCCGAGGCCGGCCATCGCCGTGGCCTCGGCAAACTGCCCCCTGCCGAGGTTCTTGAACAGAGGGAACGTCTGCTCCTCGATCGCGGTGATCCAGAGGTCGGGCAGGCCGCGGTTGAACAGATCGCGGAACTCGATGCCCATGCCGGAGATCACGTTGCCGCCCTCGGTGAGGGCGACGCCCGCTTCATCGGCGACTTCTTCGAATTTCTTGCCGCCGACATTGTGAAAAAGCTGGTTGGGTAGATCGTCGTTGGCCACGGCGATGTCCATGAATCCGTCGCCGTCGAAATCCGCGACGGCGACTCCCATCCCGCGGCCCGGATGCGCGGCGATGCCCGTCTCCACCGAGACATCGGTGAAGGTGCCGTCGCCATTGTTGCGATAGAGCGTGTTCGGCAGGGGCTTATAGAAGCGCGGATTGCAGAACACGCGGTTGCCGTTGATGGAACAGGGCTGTTCGTGATCCGGATCCCACTGGCAGTAGTTGGCGACGAACAGGTCGAGCAGGCCGTCGTTGTTATAGTCCACCCAGGCCGCGCCGATGGACCACATTTTCTTGCCGTTGAACATGCCGCCGGCGACGTGCGCCTTAGCCGCGATGTCGGTGAAGGTGCCGTCTCCATTGTTGTGGAACAACTGATTGCCGTTGATGTTGGTGACGTAAAGATCCGGCTTGCCGTCGTTGTCGAAATCCCCCACGGCGACGCCCATGCCGTAGCCGTTGCCGGCGACGCCCGCCTTGTCGGTAACGTCGGTGAACGTCAGGTTGTGATTGTTGCGGAACAGCCTGTTCTTGAACCTCGGGCCGGTTTTTTCGAGCGACGGCATATCCGCGCCGTTCACGAAATAGATGTCGGCATAGCCGTCGCCGTCGAAGTCGAAAATCGCAACGCCGCCCACCAGCGCCTCCGGCTGATGTTTCTGCGGCGTCGGGCTGCTATCGCTGGTGAACGCGATGCCCGCGGGCTGCGAGATTTCCTCGAACGCGATCGGGCCGGAGGGGTTGGCTGCGAACAGGGCGATGGGCAGGCACTGCAACAAGCGGCGCGCGATCATCCTATTTCGTACCGATCGTATACTTCACGCTGTGCACGGCGCTGGAGTTCCCCTGCATGGCCGTGATGCGCAGCTCGCAGTCGCCGGGCTTGGCGGCAGTGTTGATCACCATCGGAATGGCTCCGGTGGAATCGGGGGCGGGCAGATCCGCAACCTGCTTGGCCAGAACCGTCCCATTCAATAAGAATTCCGCCTGGATCTTCGGCTTGTCGGAAATCGACGCGTCGGGATAGACGATGAAGAATACGTAAGGATTCGCGGTGGGCGCGATGTTGGTTTCCAGCGCGGGAATCACGCGTCGGCCCTGGTCCGGCGCGGGCTGAAACTGCAGCGGATCGGCGGCTTCCACTTTTCCCTTTACCGGCTCCACGTTTTGCACCAGCAGCACGCTGCTGAGGCCGACGCCCTTGTGCTCAGGGCTGTCGAATTCGATCTTGCCGGTGCTGGCCCGGCCGGCCTCGCGGTCGAGCGCGGCGATCTCCACGGAGTAATGGCCAGCCGGCAGAGAAATCGGATGGGTGAACGTGATGCTGGTGGACCGCGCCTTGGCCATATTCTCTTCGGGGATCTCGTAGGGCGAATCCTGACTGAACTTGTCCACCACCTGCCCGTTTGCATCCTTAATCAGGGCCAGCACGGCGACGTGCAGACGATACCGCTTCAACGCACCCAAGGGAGTGGCCTGAAGGTTCGCCACCGGGATCTCAAGAACCAGATCGTTCTGCGAGTTGGCCGGGCGCGGCCGGAACTGATACGCCGCGGCTCGAAAGTCAAAAAAATGAGGGGGCTTAGGCACGTTGAGCGCGGCTAGTCCGGTCATTTCGAACGCTTCCGGAGGGCCGGCCGTGCCGAGCGCGGGCAGCGCGAAATAGCCCGTGCGGCTCTCCGCCTTCCAATCCGCTTTAATAGGCTTTACTTCGATGGTGCGCAGTCGACCGTCGTACTTATCCGAGGCCGGGTGATAGATGATCTCGTAGTGCGTGTCGACATCCTCTACAAGGCGCTGGAAGGATTTGCGCAGGTCGTTGGTGCTGCCGACCAGAAACCCGCCGGTTCCCTCGGCCAGGGCGCGGAGGCTGGACTGCGTGTCCGTGGTGCGGACCGCGTCGGCGACGTAGTCGCCCTGGTGCATCTTGTCCTTCATCTGCGCCGCGTTGGCGTTCATGGCGGTTTGCGTGGAACTCACCGCTGCGGCATGCTTCAGCGCGGTGGTCGACGCCTGGCTTTGATCGAGTTCGGCGCTGAGCCCGTTGACGTCGACGCCGTAAATGGTGACGCCGGCCTTATTGGCCCTGTCAACCATGGCCTTGAACATCTCTGGATCGCCGACGGTGGCCAGGCCGGGGCACATCAACAGCACTGATTTATGTCCCGGGAGCGGCGCGAGCTGCTTGACCATGGCATCGATCTGGTCCATCCCGCGCATTCCTTCGATGGCGCCGAATTGGAGGCGCTGTCCGGCCAGATCGCCACGCTGGCGGTTGGCCGAGGTGCTATTCTCTACCTCGGCGGTGTTGAAGACCTGCTGATTCAGCTCGCCGCCGGTCACTTCCATGGACGCGCTGACGGTTCCGCCAGTGGCAGGATTGCCAACGGTGGTCACCTGGATGGTGGCGATATTCGGCGAAGCGTTCATCACCGCCGTGGCCACACTGGCGAAATCCACGTTGGTGCCGACGAATGCCCGGTTGGCCGCATCCATGATTTCGCTTCGGTTCCGCGTGAATTGTTGCAGCGGGGTGAGCCTATTGCCGAGGTTGAAGACGCCGACCCAATCCTCGGGCTGCATGTTGATCTTGAGAAAATCCTGGACGGCATGGATGGCCCACTGCTTCATGACCGGATCGAGATTGGAGAAGACGATGCAGATCAGATTGACGGCGCGGAGGGGACTTCCGGCAGGTCTTGCCGCGGGCGAAGGGGCCTGGGCGGAGGCGCTCTGCGGTTTGGTGTCGGACTCGCGCCCGAGCACGAGTTTAAAACTGCGGATGTCCTGTCTCACGCCGTCCTCGAGAATCTGGATGTCGCCGGGTTTGAGGTTCTTGACGATCTTTCCCTTGCCGTCGCGGACGGTCACGTCGAGGAGCACTTCCTGGACCGACTGGCGGATCGTGAGTTCCTGGTCGCGTGGACTGGCGTCTTGCGCGCCCGCCGGCGCCGCCAAACTCAACAAAAACGGCGCGATCAGCAACGGGGCCGCAACAGTCTTCATGGCAACCAATTTTATCACCCGGTGGGAGGCGTGGCGATATAATGCTCGAATAGGTTTCATGAGGCGAGGCCGCTCGGTTCGTCGTGCCGGTTGTGGGCTGATGCTGCTCGCTCGGGCGCTTTTCGGGGACGTCGGGGAGGAATGCGCCGTCTGCCATCCCAAAGAGACGGCGGCGTATCAGAAGTCGCGCATGGGAAACTCCATCGCACCGCCGGCGCCGCTGGCGGGCGAAAAAATCATGCGTCCGTCGCAGCGTGTGGAGATTTCCATTGCCGTGCGAGACGGCCGCATGATCCATTCGCTTAACGAAAACGGCCTGACGGCGGAATATCCCATTGCGTATCAAATCGGCGCGGGGAAGGTTGGCCACACGTACGTCGTCCGGATCGGCGAGTTTCTGTTTGAGTCGCCGGCCTCGTGGTACCGCACGACGGGATGGGATTTGTCGCCCGGATACGAGCGTATGGCGGCGGTGGATTTCGACCGCCTGGTCGATTCCGGCTGCATGTTCTGCCACGCCGATAACGGCAAGTTCGTGGGAAGCGATGGCCGCCGGTTTTCGGGTGAGACGCTGGAGCCAATCGGGTGCGACCGCTGCCACGGGTCCGCGGCGGCGCACATCGCCGATCCTTCGGCAAGGAACATCGTCAACCCGGCGAAGCTGAGTGGGCGCGCTCGCAACAGTGTCTGTGAGCAGTGCCATCTGGAAGGCGTGACCAGGCTCTTAAATCCGGGCAAGAAGTGGGGCGATTATCATCCGGGCGAGCCGCTGGAACAAACCGCGGTCACCATCCTGCTGACGGAAAACAAAGCGGGGGAGAAAGAGGAAATTAGCGCGGTCGCGCAGGCCGAGCAACTCGCCTTGAGCCAGTGCGCGCGCCAGAGCGGCGGAAAGCTCTGGTGCGCAACCTGCCACCATCCACACGGGGAGAGTACCGACCGCCAGAGAGAGATGCGCCAGATCTGCCAGTCCTGTCACTCGTCCTATGCCAACGCGGTGTCCAAGGCGACTCACGGATCTCTCACCGATTGTGTGAGTTGCCATATGCCGAGGCTGACGCCGGACGATATTCCCCACACGGCTTCGACCGACCATCGCATCGTGCGCCGGCCTGCTCCGCTGCCCGACGGAAGCGCGGCCGGGGCGGAGATTTCCTTGTGGCAGGATCCTCCTGCGAAGGTTCGGGCGCGGGATCTGGCGGTGGCGGCGCTCACCATCGGAGGGCTGAGGAATCTGCCATATCTGCGAGCGGAAGGCGTGAAGCTGCTGGAAGCGCTGCCGCCGCGCGAGCGCGATGACGATCCGGCGGTGTTGTCGAGCCTCATTTCGATTCGGCTGAAGGATCGGGAGCCGCAAAAGGCTCAGGAGTTCGCTCGGAGAGCGATTCAACTCCAGCCGGATAGCGCGTTTGCGTCGCTGAATCTCGCGTTTGCGCTGCAAGATGGCGGCGACGAGGAGGGTGCGGAGAAACAGCTGCTGGAGACCATCAAGCTCGACCCTTCCCTGCAGCAGGCCTGGACGGCTCTGACTTTCCTTTATGAGAAGCAGAAGCGCGAGAGCGACCGGGCCGCGCTGCTGGACCGGTTCCTGGGATGGAATCCGCAGAACATCTGGTTCCGGCAGTTGAAGGCGATTCTGGCGAGGCAGTAAACAAAGCGTTTCCGCGCGCGCCGCGATGTTCGGCGGGCGTGTTATCGTGTGTCTGAGAAATGAAGCTCCTGAGCCGCGCAGTTGCGTCTTTGCTGGTGGTTCTTGCCGCTGCAGTCGCGCAAACGCCCGCCTTTGACGAACTGGCCGTCCAGGCCAATGCGGCGCGGCAGGCCAGCGACGTTCCCAAGGCCATGGGTTTGTACCGCCGAGCGCTGGAAATCAAGCCGGACTGGCCCGAGGGATGGTGGTTCCTGGGGACGCTCGCCTACGACAGTGACCGCTACGCGGACGGCGAAAGCGCGTTTTCGCAGTTCGTCAAGCTGGACGACAAGAACCCGATGGCATGGGGCTTTCTGGGCCTCTGCGAGTTTGAGACGGGCGGGTATCAGCGCTCGCTGGAACACATCCGCCGAGCGTTTGAGATCGGTTCGGTAGAGCCTTCCATTGAACAGGTGCTCCGGTTTCACGAAGTGCTATTGCTTGACAAGTTAGGGCTCTTCGACCAGGCGATGCCGAAGCTCCGGCCGTTTGTGCGGCGTGGGACGAAGAATAACGTGCTGCTGGCGGCCATCGGACTGACGGCTCTGCGCCGGCCATTGTTGCCGCAGGAAATTCCAGCAGCGGAACAGCCTCTCATCGCGGCAGCAGGGCAGGCAGCATACTTCTGGATGGCGGGAGAGGACGGAAGCACCGCATCGGCATTCAAGATCCTGCTGGAGAATTATCCTCAAGCGCCTGGGGTCCACTATCTTTATGGCACTTATTTGCTCGCTTCCCGGCCGGCGGAGGAAGCGTACGCGGAGTTTAGACGGGAACTGGAGGTGAATCCGCATAGCGCCGATGCGCGTGCCACGATCGCGCTGCTGATGGTGCGGGCGGGAGGAGAACCAGCGGCGCTGCCGCTGGCCAAGCAGGCGGCGCAGGACGGACCCTCGTGTCCGATGGCACAGTATGCCTACGGACTGATCCTCGGCTCGGCCGGCAATTTCGAGGAGGCGATCAAGCGGCTGGAAACCGCTGTGCGGCTCGATCCATCGAGCGTTGAGTACCATATGGGCCTGGCAGGCGCGTATTCGCGGGCGGGCCGCGCGAAAGATGCGCGGCGCGAGCGCCAGTTGTCGATCGCGTTGGCAAGGGAGAGCGATGAGAGTGGCTCTCGGTAACATTCTGGCCCTGGCGGCACTGCTTCCGGCGGCGCTGGTGGCGCAGTCCGAGCATCCGTGCGCTGCGTGTCACCCGGCGGAGACGGCATCCCAGCCACGCACCCTGATGGGCCGGGCCATGGAGACGCCGGGCCACCAGGAACTGCTGAAACAACGCCCCAAGTGGAGTGTCGACGCCAATGGTTATCACTACAGCATCGAAAGCAAGGACGGCGTCAACATCTATACGGTGACCGACGGGTCTAGTAAGCTGTCCCTGCCGATCCGCTATGCCTTCGGAACCGGAGCGGCCGGACAGACGTTCGTGTTCGAGCATGACGGGCGCTATTACGAGAGTATGGTGAGCTACTATCAAGGCCTCGATGGCCTGGCGATCACGGTGGGCAGCGAAAAGCTGAAGCCGAAGAACCTGGTGGAGGCGATGGGGCGCGACATCACTGGGAGCGAAGCGCTGCGTTGCTTTGGATGCCACAGCACCAATGGAGTGAGCCAGGGTAGGTTGACCCTCGATACGATGCAGCCGGGGCTGCAGTGCGAGCATTGCCACCCGGGTGCGACCGCGCACATGGAGGCCCTGAATTCGGGCAAGGAATCGGCGATTCCGAAGAGGCTCGGGAATCTCTCCGCTGAGGACATGTCGCAAAACTGTGGCGAATGCCATCGGACATGGGAAACAGTGGTGCGCATGCGGACCTGGGGCGAGGTGAACGTCCGCTTTCAGCCCTACCGGCTGGCGAACAGCAAGTGCTTCCTGGGGAACGACGACCGGATCAAGTGCACCGCGTGTCACAATCCGCACGCCGACGTGGTTCGCGACGACGCAACGTATGACGTCAGGTGCCAGGCGTGCCATGGCAAGACGCGTGTGGCTGGAAAGGAGATGCGGAAGCCGTGTCCAATTTCCGAACGCAATTGCGTGAGTTGCCACATGCCGAAGGTGGAAGTGCCGGGCGGTCACGCCATCTTCACCGATCACCAGATCCGCGTTGTTCGCGCCGGGGACAAATATCCGAATTAGTCTGGAGGCCTGATGCATCGTCAATGGTTGGGAATCGCGGCCGTTCTTATGGCGCCGGCCGCGTTTGCGCAACCAGGTCCGGCCACTCGCTCCACCGAGCAGACTGTTTTCTTCTCAGGCGATGTGGCGATGCCGGATGGATCGAAGCCATCGGAGCCGGTTCGCATCCAACGGGTGTGCAAGGGCGTGGCGCACGACGAGACGTGGACGGATGCGAAGGGCAGGTTCAGCTTTAAGGTGGCGGCCGGCGCCGACTCCGCCACTCCGGATTCCTCGCAGGCGCCACGAAACTCGGATTTGAGCCGGCCCATTGGCAATTCGACGTACTACTCCAATCCGGTCACGACGGCACTGCGGGATTGCGAGGTGCAGGCGGTGCTGGTGGGCTACTGGTCGGACCGGGTCAATATCGCTCTGAAGAATACGCTGGGGGATACGCGTCTCGGGACGATCGTGTTGCATCCGGTGACGGGAGCGCGGGGGTTGGCGGTGAGCGCGACCACGCTGGCGGCCCCTTCGAGCGCGGCGAAAGCGTATGAGAAAGGGCTCGCGGCCATGCGCGAACGAAAGTGGGATGCGGCCGAGAAAGAATTCACCAAGGCGGTGACCGTGTACCCGAAGTACGCGATCGCCTGGTTCGAACTCGGCAGGCTGCGGCATGTGCGGAACGATTTTCCGGGCGCATTGGAGGCATGGAACGAAGCTTTGGAGAGCGATCCGCGCTATGTGAAGCCGTACGAGGGGCTGGCCGTGCTCGTCGAGCAGCGGCAGAACTGGGTAGAGCTGGAAGCCATCTCAACCAAGTGGATTCAACTGGACGGCGAGAGTTTTCCGGCTGCTTATCTGTATCGCGCGATATCGAACGCTCAGCTCGGAAAGATCGATGACGCCGAGACCGCCGCGCGCAAGGGCCTGGCGCTCGATAAAGAACACAAGATTCCCCGTTTACACTACGTCTTGGGTCTGATCCTCTTGCAGAAGCGCGACTTTGCTGAAGCGTCCAAGTGTCTTCGGACATACCTGGAGCTTTCTCCGAACGCCAAGGATGCGGCCGGCGTTCGCGCGGAACTGGCAAAGCTCGAAGCGGGTGGTGGACAGTTGAAGTAGGGAACGACTCGCTCGGAACCGCCAGGTACCGTCGTCCTAATGCTCGCTGGTGGAACTGCCGAAATTTCAGATAGGACATGATCTCTTCCGGCCTCTTGAATCCCCCGCGCGTGGACTCGGCTGTCTCGAATCTTCCAGCCAATCTTGCGCGAGCGGGGAGAGTCTTGGTTTCGATCCGCTTCTGGTGGTCTGTCTGCATCTTGTGGGCGGCTATCCATGCATGGGTGGGCCGAAATTCGATGAATCCGGATGGCCTCAGCTACCTGGACCTGGCCACCCAATCGCTGCAGCGCGGGCCCTTGGAACTCGTCAACGGCTACTGGAGCCCCGGGTATCCGGCGATTCTGGCGGTGGCATTTGGACTCGTTCGTCCTTCACCCGAATTCGAATTCCCTCTGATCCACTTCGTCAATTCTCTGATCTTCGTTGCCACGCTGGCGTGCTTTACGTTTTTCGTCCGGTCCTGGCTGGCGGCGGATTTCGATGCCACCGGAGAGGGAAGGAATTCGAACGTGCACGTCGTCCCGTTTTCCTTTGGACTGTTTCTGTGGGTGACGACGGAGTTCATCTCGCTCGACTCCGTGAGTCCGGACATGTTGGTCGCAGCCATGGCGTTTCTTGCCGCGGGAGTTTGCTGCCGCATTTCAGCCGGGAGCCGCAGTTGGGGCGAGTTCGCCGTCCTGGGGGCTGTTCTCGCCCTTGGATATTACGCCAAAGCCGCGATGCTGCCTCTGGCCTTGCTCTTGTTGGGCATTCTGTTTGTTCGCCCTATTTGGCCCGGACGCGCCCGCCTGCGAATCGCCGTCGCCGGTGTGGTGTTTGTGCTCGTGGCGTCCCCGCTGGTCGCGCTCCTCAGCATGCGCAAAGGAGGTATCAGCGTTGGTGAATCCGGGCGATTGAACTATGCCTGGTTCGTCAATGGGCTTGCCGCCCAAGTTGGTTGGCTGCCGGATACCGATCCCTCTCATGGCAGGCCCGTGCACCCGCCGCAAGAGCTGTTCGACAAGCCCACCGTACTTGCTTTCCCGACGCCGATTGATGGAACGTATCCGCTGTGGTACGACCCTTCCTACTGGTGCGCGGGCGCAAAAGTCTATTTCGACCTTGGCCAGCAGATAGCGGCCTTGAAGGCGAATTGGTCGGTTCTTTACGAGATGCTTCACATCACCGTCGGCCTTGCGATGGGAGTGCTCATGTTCCTTCTGGCGACAAAACGCAAAGCGCCCGTCAATACATCCGGCGGCCGTTTCGCTTGGCTCGTCCTCTGGTCCCTTGGAGCGTTCCTGATCTATCTGGCTGTGCACCTGGAACCCAGATATGTTGGCGCGTTCTACGTGCTGTTCTGGCTGGCGGTGTACGCGCGTTTGTCCTGCCGCGTGAAGCCGGGGCTGGCCGCCCTCCTGATGGCCGTCGTCCTCGGTACGCTGTTCGTTCCAGCCTCGATTGTCCTGGCGGCGACCACGGCGCAGGAGCTGCGCACGCGAGCCGATCGTCCCGATGACATCGTCGTGGCCGATGCGCTTCGCGCCGCGGGCGTGAGGCCGGGAGACCGGCTGGCCGTGATGGGGTATTCGTTCAACGCCTATTTTGCCCGCCATGCGCGAGCACGCGTGGTCGCGCAGGTGATGGATCCAGAATCGTTTTGGCGTCTGAGCCAAAGTGATTTGGCGGTGCTGACCCAACGCCTGGAACGGATCGGAGTAAAGGCCATCGTCGCCCATGACCGGCCAGGCGCGGCAGCCTCCCCCGAATGGCGGAGCGCGGGGCAGAACACAAACTTTCTGCTGCTGAATCCCGGAAAGTAACCCTATTTGCCCTCAGTGGATCAGGCGCAAAGGGCGTGTAACAGGATGTGACGCAGGTATGCGATGATCAACATTTTGGTCCTCCACTATGCCACGCAAACTTCTCTTCCTCCTGCTTGCCGTCTCATCCTTCTTCTCCAATGCGTTCGCCGCGCCGCCGGAAGCAGGGAGAAAGGCGAAGCTCGTCGTGGCCATCGTCATCGACCAGTTCCGCTATGACTACCTGCTCCGCTTCCGGGCGGATTACAACTCCGGCCTCGATCGCTTGCTAAAACAGGGCGCTGTATTTACGGATGCGCACTATCCCCAGGCTCTCACCGTCACCGCCGTCGGCCACTCAACCTTCCTGAGCGGCGCCACACCTTCCATCAGCGGCATCATCGCCAATGAATGGTTCGACCGTGAAACCAACTCCCAGGTCACCAGCGTCCTCGATCGAAAGAGCAAGCTTGTGGGAGGCATTGAAGGCCAGCCCGGCTCGTCGCCCCGAAGGCTTCTGGTGAGCACCGTTGGCGATGAAGTAAAAATCGCCAACCCCGAATCGAAAGTCATCGGAGTTTCCATCAAGGACCGTAGCGCCATCCTGCCTGCCGGTCATCTTGCCGACGGAGCCTACTGGTATGACCCGGATTCGAACAACTGGGTGACCAGTTCCTACTATCGCGAGACTCTGCCGGATTGGGTAGTCAAGTTAAACGACGAAAAAATCTATCAGCGCTACATCGGCGCCAAATGGCTGCCGCTTGACGCCAAGAATGATTCAGCCACCCCCTTTTGCACCATGGTGGCGGGCGCGGCAGAGCGCTTCTGTGGAGGTCTGGAGGCGACTCCGTGGGGTAACGAGATGATCGAGGATTTCGCCGAGCGCGCCGTCGCCGCGGAAGGACTCGGGTCTCACGCGGGCACGGACATTCTGGCTGTCAGTTTTTCCTCGAACGACTACGTCGGTCACGCCGTCGGTCCGGATGATCCCGCCGTGCGCGATATCTCCATCCGCACAGACCGATTGCTTGGAAAACTGCTGGACTTCCTCAACCAGCGCGTCGGCGCGGAGAACACGCTCCTGGTGCTCACTGCCGATCACGGCGTCGCGCCGGTGCCCGAGGTCAAACGCTCCCATGAAATCCCCGGCGGGCGTCTGAACGACGTTGCCATCATTGCGAAGATGAATGAAGCCCTGGTCAAGCGATTCGGCCCCGGCAAATGGATTCAGGCCGGCACGACCAGCATGCCTTATCTGAATCTGGAGCTGGTGCAGAAGAAAAAGCTCGATCCAGCCGAGGTGGAACGGGTTGCAGCCGACACCGCCCTCGCCGAAAAACACATCGCCCGGGCCTATACACGGCATGACCTCGAAAGCGGCCGCGTGCAGCAAGACTCGATCGGACACGCCGCCAGCGTCGGATTCTATGGCCCTCGCTCCGGCGATCTGTACGTGCTCCAGGAGCCGTATTATCTCTTCGATGCCTCCGGCACCTCGCACGGTACGCCCTATAATTACGATACTCACGTGCCGGTCATTTTCTTCGGCCCGTGGATCAAGGCAGGAACGTATCCTGGAAAGATCCTGGTGAACGATATTGCCCCAACGCTCGCCGCCCTGCTGGGTGTAGCGCAGCCGACAGGCTCTATCGGCCGGGTGTTGGCGGAGATGCTTCCGTAGTCGCTCCAGCGAAGCAGGAGAAATTAGTATTTCGCCTGTGCAGCGGTATTTCTTGCTCTGTCGCCACGTGCGCGGCGGTTTTCCCAAACGAATCCGAGTTACGACGTGATTTTCATGCGAAATATGCTGCTCGACGTGGAAGCAAAGCGCTGCATTTCGAACAGGGTCGCGCGGCATATGCAGCCCAATGGGTATTTAATCATGGGCTCGGCGGAGACGCCGATCGGATTATGCCCGTTAGTTCTAGACTCGCCGGATTGGGTAGTCGGTGGTGTATCGTCTGGCGTGGGATTCGGATTAATCCTTATTGTCGGCGATATCTCCATTTTGAGTCCGAGTGGCTTGCAGTTATTTGTAAATAAAAGAGATATTCCTCTTGCCTGGTGCTAATTTCCAGCAGGTGTGGAGGGTAGCATATGCCATTGAAGAAGACCTTGGGAACAGCGATTGCGATCCTCGGCCTGGCCGGCTCGGTTGCCTGCAACTTTGAGCAGAGGTTCAGGTCGCCGCTCAACAACGGGTAGCCATGAAAACCAGGGACGGATCAGACCGTCCCGCTGCTTTGGGCGACAGGCACCGCGATTGTGTCGATTACCTCTGCGCCGCGATGCCTTTCTGTTCCGTCACCACGTGCTCGCCGGCGGCGACGCCCTTGTGCTCCTCGGTGATGCCACTGGGCCATTCGATGACCACCCGATCCGCCTTGTCGCGCTTGCCCAGGCCGCAGGTCAGCGTCAGCTCGGATTGCGACAGATAGCTCGATCCGGTCTTCACCATTCTTGACTGCGTTCCGTCCGGCGTGAAGACGCGCACCACCGCGCCGATGCCGTCGCGATTCGACTTTGTGCCGGTAAGGCGCATGCGCAGGGAGCGGTTCCTGTTCTCCACGTCGTTTCGATACAACAGCGCCGGGCCGCGATTGGTGGTGAGCAGCAGGTCGACGTCGCCGTCGCGGTCGAAGTCTCCGTAAGCTACGCCGCGAGCGACCTTCGGCGCTGCGAAATCCGAACCGGCGTCGGCCGCAACATCGTGAAATACACCGTGGCCGTCGTTTAAGAACAAATGCGGAGGCTGCGCGTAGCCGACGTTGCGGATGGCGCGCGCCGTTTCATCGATGTGCCCGTTCACGGCCACCAGGTCGAGCCAGCCATCGAGATCGATATCGCAGAACGCACATCCGAATCCCAGGCTGTTGCGCGAGGCTTGCCCGATGCCGGCCTTGCCGGACATGTCACCGTAGGAACCAGCGCGGCCGGGCTTGTAGAGCGCCATCATCTCGTTATCGAAGTTCGTAATCACAATGCCGGACGAGCCGGAGTTGTCGTAGTCGGCCACGTCGACGCCCATCCCCGCGCGAGCCTTGCCGTCCTCGCTGAAGGCCACGGCGGCGCGCACGGCCACATCCTCAAAGGTTCCGTTGCGCTGGTTGCGATACAGCTTGTTCGGCTGCGTGTCGTTGGCGACCAGAATGTCCGGCCAGCCATCATGATCGTAGTCGAGCAGGGCGACGCCCAGCGATTTCGACGTTGCGTCGAAGATGCCGCTTTTCGCCGTGACGTCTTCGAACGTGCCGTCGCCTTTATTGCGGAACAGCCAGCAGGTGGAGCCGTGATACGCCTCCGGCGTGCAGTACGATTTGCGCCTGCCGTCAACCGAGCAGTAAATGTCGTGCTCGGGGGACCACTTCACGTAGTTGCAGACGAACAGGTCCAAGAAGCCGTCGCGATCGTAATCGAACCACATCGCCGACGTGCTCAGCGAAGTCCGCCCGCCCAGGCCAGCTTTGTCGGTGACGTCGACGAACGTTCCCCTTCCTGTGTTCTTGAATAAGCGGTTCTGGCCGAAGGCGGTGATGAAAATGTCCGGGAAGCCGTCGTTGTTGTAATCGGCGACGGCGACGCCCATGCCGTACATCTCCACGGCGAGGCCGGCGCGCTGCGTGACGTCCGTAAACGTGCCGTTGCGATTGTTGTGATAGAGCCGCAACGTTGTGCGGCGTTTCTTGTGGCCGGGCCAATCCATGCCGTTGACCAGTAGGATGTCCAGCCAGCCGTCGTTGTCGTAATCGATAAAGGCGCAGCCGGAGCCGAGCGTTTCGGGCAGAAACTTAGCATCGAAGGCGCCGCTGTTGTGCTGAAAATCGATTCCCGTTGCGGAGGTGACATTTACCAGTTTGAATCCCAGTCCGGCGGCGCCGCTCGCAAAAGGAGCCGCAAGCAACGGCGCGCCGAGCATGAATTCCCGCCGCGTCATGTAATACTGGCCAGACCGTTGCGAATCGCATAGACCACAAGCTCCGCTGTGTTGTGAATCCCTAGCGTCTGCATCAGGTTGGCGCGATGCACGGCCACGGTATTGGCGCTCAGGCCGAGCACCAGCGCGATTTCCTTATTCGACTTGCCGTGCACGATCAGTTGCAGCACTTCGAGCTCGCGGGTGGTCAGCGATGGCGGAGCTTCGTCCTTGGGTAGGGCGGAGAGCCTCGGGTCGAGAACGTTTTCTCCGGCCGCCACTTTCTTCACGGCCTCCACCAGTTCCAGGTCCACGGCGTTCTTCAGGAGATAGCCGCGAGCGCCGGCTTCCAGGCACGTGCGCACGTAATTCGCTTCCGCGTGCATGCTGAGGATCAGCACCGCAACCTCTGGCGCTGCCTTGTGGATTAGCCGTGTGGCCACCGCGCCATTCATGCTGGGCAGGGCAAAATCCATCACCACGACGCGGGGCTTCAGATCGGACACGAGTTGGACAGCTTCATTGCCATCGCCCGCTTCGCCGACAATCTCGATCTCCGGATCGTCTTCCAGCATGCGACGGAATCCGCGGCGGACCAGGATGTGGTCGTCTACCAGGACAACCGTGATCTTTGACTCAGGCATGTATCTTGTTCACGCCATGGGAACCGTGAATCGCACCAGGGCGCCTCCTCCATCCTTCTTCAAGAATTCAATCGTTCCACCAATCAATTCCACCCGCTCGCGCATGGACGTCATCCCCATCCCGCGCTTGCCGGTTTGCTGTCTGAAACCTATTCCATAATCCTCTATTTCTACTACCAAAGTCTCGGGGCGGAATCGCAGGCGGACATCCACCTTAGGCGACTTGGAATGTTTCGCCACATTGTTCAACGACTCCTGCAGAACACGATACACATGAATCGCCACATCGCGGTCCAACGGCCGGCTTTCTCCTTCCTTTTCATAGCGAACGGCGATCCCGGTCTGCTTCTCGTATCCGGCAAGATATAAATGTAGCGCGCCTTCAAGGCCCGCGTCGTCCAGCACCATGGGATGGAGCGCCTGGGAGAGTGTCCGGATCTTGTCCAGCGTCGACTGGATGATCTCCCGGACTTCGTCGAAGTCATCGCGGAGGGTTTCGTCCAGCGGAGGAATTCGCTTGCCTGCCCGGTGCATCATGGCGCCGATGGCGGTGAGAATCTGGCCGAAATCGTCATGCAGTTCGCGGGAAAGGGATCGGAACGTGCTCTCCTGCATGGAGATCAGTTGCCGCGCCAGTTCGCTGCGTCGTTCCGAGAGCGCAGCCACTTGGGCGAACATGCGGGGTATCCACCGCATCAGATAAAGGCTAGGGCCTACGATCAGGACGAGCATCGCAGCCAGGAAGATATACGCATTTCGTTCGGCGCGCGCGTAAATCCGCTCGGTTTCCTTTGCCGCCTGCTCTTCGCTCTCGTTATTCTGCACCAGTAAGCGCGCAACGGCGGTGTTCAGCGCCTCCTCCCGGGCTTGTAGAGACAACCGGATACGAGTGCGGGCTTCCGCCTCTTGACCCTGTTCCGCCATGGCGAAGATCCGTTCAAGGCCGTCCCAGAACTGATCCACCGAGCCAGAAAGGTATCTCCGCTGGTCCGGGGTTGCGCGCGAGACCTTTTCCTCACGGGCCAGCGCGTCCGCCAGATCCTCTTGAATGCGCTTCATTTGGCCCTTCCAGGCGATGAGTGGATACGGCTCGCTTTGATCGAGCATGTCTCGCATCGTTAGAGCCAGTGAATTGAGATTGTTCTGAATGCGCAGCAGCAACAGCGAATCGGCGCGATTGCGATCGATCTGCTCCGCCTGCAACTGCCGCAGTGAGCGCAACTGGACCACAGTATAGGTGGAGTAAATCGCGGCCGCCAGCAGTGTGACCCCCAAGCCCGCAAGCAAGCGAAATCTCGGCGACCGGCGCGTATCCATTTCTAAAGGTTACGCGTATCGGCGGCTTCGCACGAATAGTACATATCGATTATTTTCGCGCGTGCGTGCTCGTGCAATACTACGGGGCAAATGGTCACAGCGCGTGGGGTCTTTTTTGTCTCTTTTTTTACGTTTGTTACCGCTGTAGCGTTGGTCTGCATTCCTCCGGTTCCCCTCTCGGCAGACACCGGCGAGGCTCTTGAACATCATCGCAACCTGGGCAAGGCATTTTTTGAAAATCCAACCACGCACCTGGAGGCGATTGCCGAATTTAAGAAAGCGCTGGATCTGGCGCCGGATTCGACGCGCGAGAAGCTGAACTACGCGCTCGCTCTGCTGCATGGAAACCGCGTGCCGGAGGGCGTCGCGCTTCTGGAACAGGTGCAGAAGCTGGATCCATCGCTGCCCCACACATGGTTCAATCTTGGGATTTATTACAAGAAATCCGATCAGCCGGAAAAGTCACAGGCGCAGTTCGTACAATTAGTCAGGCTCGTTCCCGATGAGCCGATTGCGCATTATCAACTGGGGACCGTTTATCGCGCGGCGGGACGCGCCGAAGACGCCATTCGGGAGTTTGAGAAAGCGTCGAGTTTGAATCCTCTGCTCGCGGGTGCGCGATTTCAGCTCTATAACATGTACCGGCAGGCCGGCCGGCGCGAGGATGCCGCCCACGAACTGGCGATTTTCCAAAAAATCAAGAAGGACACCGAAGGCGCGGCGATCCCGGAAGATGTCGACTGGTGCAATTACGCCGAGATTTACGATCCACCGCGCGCGTCGACGGCCATCGCGGGGAAACCTGTTTATGAGGACCGTATCGTCGCCGATGCCGCGGGAATGGTCGCGATCGATGCGGCGGGCGACGGGCACACGGATCTGATCGCGTGGTCCGGCGGCAAGGCGCGGCTTTATCGCAACGGTGTCGAGCCGGTGTCCGATTCGGGCCTTGAACAAGTCTCGGACGTTGTTTCTGTCTCGGCGGGCGATTTCGACAATGACGGATTGGCCGACCTCTGCGTTCTGACTGGTTCTGGCCCGAAGCTGTTTCACAACGTGAGGGGCCGCTTCGCGCCTTTCGACGCCGCTCTGCCGCAGCGCCGCTTCGAACAGGCCATCTGGATCGACTACGATCACGACTATGACCTGGACCTGCTGCTGCTCGGTGGTCAGCCGGCGCTGATGCGCAATCAGGGCAAAGCCGGATTTGAGGACAGGGATTTCCCCTTCGTCCCAGCGCATTTCGCTGGAGCATATAAGCTGCGCGCGGTGCCCGACAGCAAGGCGTTCGACCTCGCGGCGTTTTATTCCGATCACGCGCCGGTTCTTTATGTCGATCAACTTGGCGGACGCTATATCGTCACACCATTTACAGGACCTGGGCCCGCGGATCCGCTCATTGAGGGCGATTTCAATGGCGACGGCCTCCTCGATCAGGCCCGAATTGCGGGCGGAAAGCTGCACGTGATGATCAATCGCTCCGCGCCGCAGCGATATATTCGCGTGCGCCTTACCGGCGTCAAGAATCTCAAACTCGGTGAGGATGCGTTGGTAGAGATCAAAGTTGGCGCTGGATATTGGAAGCGAACGTATCACGGCGTGCCACTGCTGTTTCCCGTGGGGGCGAATCCGACGGTCGATGTGTTGCGCATCACTTGGCCCAACGGTCTGATTCAAAACGAAACGAATCAGGCGACGAATAAAACGCACAACTATGAAGAGGCGCAGCGGCTCTCAGGTTCCTGCCCGATGGTCTGGACGTTCAATGGACATGAGTTTGAGTTCATCACTGACGTTTTGGGTGTCGCGCCGCTGGGCGCGAGCGACGGAGAGGGTTCGTATTTTCCGGTGGATCACGATGAATGGGTGACGATCCCCGCGCGTGCGCTGCACCGCACGGGCGACCGCTATGAGGTCCGTATAACGGAGGAGCTGAGCGAAGTTTCGTACCTGGATCAAGTGGAGTTGTACGCGCTAGATCATCCGGCGAATAAGGAAATCTTCACCAACGAGAAGTTCAAGGGCCCACCGTATCCTGAGTTCCGGCTGTACGAAGCGCCTCGGCGGATTTATCCAAAATCGGCGCGCGACGATCAGGGCCACGACGTTCTTTCGCGGCTCCTGAAGCGGGATCGAAAGTATCCAGACCAATTCAAGCGGACCAAACTTGGCGTGGCCGAAGTTCACGCACTGGAGTTGGATTTTTCGGGCGCGGCGGCATCGGGCGAGGCAGTTTTGTTGGCTAGCGGCTGGGTCGACTGGCCGGATGGCAGCACATTTCGCGCGGCATCGCAGGAGAAAAAGGGCGGACTCGTCATGCCCTATTTGCAGATGCGTGACGCGTCGGGGAAATGGGTCACCGTCAATGAGGACATGGGAATGCCGGCGGGCAAGCCGAAGACCATCGCCGTGCCGCTGAATTTTATTTCCTCGAGCCGGCAAGTCCGCATCGTCACGGATCTCTGCGTGTATTGGGACGAGATCTTCCTGAGCGAAACCGCCGGCCCCGCAGAGGCGCATCAGCAGAGGCTTCCGCTCGCCTCCGCCGATCTGCGCTTCCGCGGATTCTCCGAATCAGTGATCGATCCGAAACGCCAGCAGCCGGACACGTTCCTCTATAACAACGTCGATACGCCGTCCTACTGGAATCCGACGCCGGGCATGTACACTCGCTACGGGGACGTGCGCGAACTGGCCGATCGCGTCGATGACAAGCTGATCATCATGGGTTCCGGCGACGAACTGCGCCTGCTGTTCGACGCAGCGTCGCTGGCGCCTCCGCCAGCGGGATGGACGCGCGATTATCTCTTGAAGGTCGACGGCTGGGCCAAGGATCGAGACCCGAACACGGCGTTTTCGCAAACCGTCGAGCCTCTGCCGTTCCATGGAATGAGCCGCTATCCGTATCCGGCCAACGAGCATTTTCCAGATGATGAAGCGCACCGGCATTATCAGCGCGAGTACAACACTCGGCCGGCTCTGCACCTGGTCCGGCCTTTGACGAACTCGGGAGGTTCGCAGTGACCTTGCTGATCGGACTGCTCCTGCTGAATGCCGCTTATCTAGCCGCCCTTCCGGCAGCGAATTTGTTCTACATCGGGAACATGTTCCTGCATCTTGGGCTCGGCCTGGCGGTGTGCGGGTGGCTCATCTGGAAAGGCCGGGCCAGCGCCAGAATTCTGCCGCTTTTGATTGGCACGCTCATCGGCGCGTATCTCATCTACGGCGGTGCGACTACGGATCATTACAAGATTCTGTGGGCGCACGTCGCATTCGCCGCCGTTGGACTGGCGCTCCTGAGACCTCGCGCGAGCCTCGCGATCGCCGCTCTGGCTGTGGCTGCGTTGGGGCTACGCTTCGGCCTGCCGAAGGACCGCATTGTGAATCCGAAAGTGGTTCCCACGGCGATGACGGAGGAAGGCGAGGGGCCGAAGTCACCTTTTTGGCCTTCGTCGTCGCGCACGAGTGTCGGCGGAACGATGCCCTCTGACTTCTTCATGGAGTCGAAAAAATGCGGCGAATGCCACAAAGACGCGTATGAACAGTGGCAGGGATCGATGCATCATTTCGCCTCGTTCAACAACGTGTTTTATAAGGCCACCATTCTGCATATGCAGGAACTAAGCGGAACGCAGGGCAGCAAGTGGTGCGCGGCCTGCCACGATCACGCGGTGTTTTTCAACGGTCGCTTCGAGAAGCCCATCAAGGATCAGCTCGATACGCCGGAGGCGCAAAATGGCTTGGGCTGTATGTCCTGCCACTCCATCGTGCACGTCGGCAGCACCATGGGCAATAGCGATTTTGAAATGATGTATCCGCCGATGCACGGATTGGCGTCGAGCAACAATTCTCTGATCAAGGCCGTGGAAAAATTCACCATTTACCTTAATCCGGAGCCGCATCGCCGCACGTTCATGAAGGCGTTCATGCGCGAACAGCCTGCCGAATACTGCTCGGCATGTCACAAGGTGCATCTGGATCAACCGGTGAATCATTATCGCTGGCTGCGCGGCTTCAACGATTACGACAACTGGCAGGCTAGCGGCGTTTCGGGGCAGGGCGCACGGTCCTTTTATTATCCGGCGAAGTCGTCCACGTGCTCGGATTGCCACATGCAGCAGGTGCGCTCAAGCGATCCCGGGAACCGGAACGGCATGATCCATTCGCATCGCTTTGCGGCGGCGAACACGGCCGTGCCGACGGTGACGCGCGACGCGGTGCAGGAAAAAGCCACGGAGGATTTTCTCAAGTCCGGTTTTATCACCGTGGACCTGTTCTCGGCCAGCCCCGTTGAAGGGCCCGCCAGAGGCGACGTGCTCATGAAACGTCGCGCCAACGATAATCCCGCGCTTGCTTCGACGTTTGCCGTGGGTGAGGAAGCGGAGCAGTCCGGCCCTGTGATGCTGCGTGAGGTGGGCAAGATCGCCGCGCCGCTCGATGCGCCCGGCGTGGCATTCGCTCCCGGCAGCGAGGTTCGCGTGGACGCGGTGGTGCGCACACGCAAGATCGGACACTTTTTCCCTGCCGGTACCGTGGACACGTTCGACGTTTGGGTGGAGCTTTCGGCGCACGATGCCAAGGGCCGCGTGATTGCGTCCAGCGGCACCGTGCAGGAAGACGGCAAGGGCCGCGTGGATCGCTCGGCCCATTTCTACCGTTCTTATTTGCTCGACGGCCAAGGCAACGAAATCACCAAGCGCAACGCCTGGCAGGCGCGCAGCGTATTTTACGTCCGCCTGATTCCGCCCGGCGCGGCGGACACGATTCATTACCTGATGCACATTCCGCGGGATGCCGAAGGGCCGATCACCATCGACGCCAAGCTGCACTACCGCAAGTTCATGGCGAGCTATACGCGTTTCGTCTTCGGTACGCGGAAGCCCGGCCTTGCGGACGTGGCTTATGACAATCGCGAATACATCTACGATCCAGCGAAGGTGCCGACGCTGCCCATCGTCACGTTGGCGTCCGCGTCTGTTACTGTGCCCCTCGGAAAACCCGAGTGGAAGCCTGTGATCCGCGCGAAAGATCGCGAGCGCTGGAACGATTGGGGCATCGGACTTCTTCTGCAGGGCGATTTGAAAGGCGCGGAGTTCGCCTTCCAGCGCGTAACAGAGGCTGAGCCCGGCTATGCCGACGGCTGGCTGAATGTTGCCCGCGCGCTGATTCAAGAGGGCGAAATCGAGGCCGCGAGACCATACATTGCGAAAGCGCTGGCGCTTTCACCAAAGCTGGCGCGCGCGGAATTCTTCCTGGCCGCGGCGCAGAAGGCGGAGGGCGATTACGATGGAGCGATCGCATCCTTGTCCGACGTGCGGCGGCAGTATCCGCGGGATCGCGTGGTACTGGATCAGATCGGCCGCGTGATGTTCTTGCAGCGGCGTTACGCCGATTCGGTCACCGTGTTTCAGGATGCGCTCAGCGTCGATCCCGAGGACCTCCAGGCGCATTACAATTTGATGCTCTGCTATCGCGGCCTCGGCCAGAAGGAAAATGCCGCGCGCGAGGAAAAGCTGTTCCTCCGTTTCAAGGCAGACGAATCCGCGCAGGCCCTCACTGAACAGCCACGTTTGCGTAACCCCGAGGAGAACAATGAACGGCAACCGGTTCACGATCACGACACATCACCTGCTTCCGCTGGCACTGCTGTTTCCCCTGGCCGTCCTGCGGCCCGCCGATCAACAACCCGCGCCAGCTTCGAATAGCGTTCAATTTACCGACGTCAGCTCGGCGGCGGGTATCCGCTTCACGCATAACGCCGGCCGCAGCGGTAAGAAGTGGCTACCCGAGACGATGGGACCCGGCTGCGCGTTTTTCGATGCCGATGGCGACGGATGGCTTGACGTGCTGCTGGTCAACGGCAGGGACCTGATTCCCCGCGGACACCGGACGCCTGCCGCGCTGTACCGCAACAACCACGACGGTACGTTCACGGACATTACCAAGGGCAGCGGCCTGGACATCGATATCTACGCGATCGGCGTCAGCATAGGCGATTACGATAACGATGGCCGGGACGATGTTTACATCACCGCGCTGGGCGGCGACCATCTGTTCCACAACGAAGGCAATGGCCATTTCAAGGACGTTACCCGTGAGGCAGGCCTCGGCAATGCCGCATTCGCAGCCAGCGCGCTATGGTTCGATTACGATCGCGACGGCAAGCTCGACCTGTTCGTCGCCAACTACGTGCAATGGACCCAGCAGAACGATCTGTGGTGCTCACTGGACGGCTCGACCAAATCCTATTGCACGCCGGAATCGTACAAAGGGACGTCGTCGAAGTTGTATCACAACCTCGGCAACGGCAAGTTCGAGGATGTGACCGCCAAGGCCGGACTAGCTGACCCGACGAGCAAGTCCCTTGGCGTCGCGATGCTCGATTTCAATAATGATGGTTGGCCGGACCTGTTCGTCGCCAACGATACGCAGCCGAACAAACTCTACCGCAATCTGCAAAATGGGACCTTCAAAGAAGAAGGACTAACTGCGGGGGTCGCGTTCGGAGAGGACGGCGTGGCGCGCGGAGCCATGGGAGTGGACGCCGCCGATTACGACCGCTGCGGGCGCCAACATCTGGCGGTGGGCAACTTCGCCAACCAAATGATCGGTCTGTATCACAACGAAGGCAATGGGCTGTTCGTCGACGAAGCGCCGCGCTCGCCCATCGGCCGCGCCAGCTTGCTTAGTTTGACCTTCGGATTGTTTTTCTTTGACTACGATCTGGACGGCTACCCTGATATTTTCGCCGCCAATGGCCACATCGAGGAGCAGATCGGCCGCGTCCAGCCCAAGGTGCAGTATGAGGAACTGCCTTTGCTGTTCCACAACGCGGGGGGAGGAAAATTCCAACCCGTGAACGCGTTTTCCAAGCCTCTGGTGGCGCGCGGCGCTGCCTATGGCGACTTCGATCATGACGGTGACCTGGATATTCTCGTCGCCGTCAACAACGGCCCGGCACGCCTCTATCGCAACGACGGCGGCAATAAAAATCACTGGCTGCAGATTCGCCTGGAGGGCGTGAAGAGCAATCGGGACGCCATTGGGGCGGTGGTGAAGGTGGGCCACCAGACTCAGATGGTGCACAGCGGCTCATCTTATTGCTCGTCCAGCGATCTGGCGCTGACCTTCGGGCTCGGTGCGGATACGACAGTTCCTTCGGTGGATATTTACTGGCCCAGCGGCGGTCATCAAAGAATGAACGGCATGAAGGTAGACCAGCGTCTAACTGTCCGGGAGCAATGAACGAAATTCTGACGTTGTCCGGGGTCGCGCAGGCGGCGCTGATCCGCGACCGCAAGATCTCCGCGCGCGAACTGTTCCGCCTGCATCTGGACCGCATCGCCGAGGTGAACCCAAAGATCAACGCGGTGGTCGAGGTGCTGCTGGAGACCGAGCCCTTGCCGGGTCCCTTCAGCGGCGTGCCGTTTTCGATTAAGGATTCCATCGAAGTGGCGGGTACGGTGTGCAGTGCAGGCACGCTGGGCTATCGCCACGCGCTGAAGTCCACGCACGATGCGACGTTGGTTGCCCGTTTGCGGGCTGCCGGGGCGGTGCCGGTTGCGCGGACGAATCTACCTGATCTTCTGTTCGCTTTCGAATCCGACAATCTCATTTACGGGCGCACGAATAACCCCTACGACCGTTCGCGCACCTCCGGAGGCTCCAGCGGAGGCGAGGCCGCGCTGATCGCTTCCTGTGGGTCGCCGTTCGGGCTCGGAAGCGACGCTGCGGGCAGCGTGCGCCTGCCGGCTCACTATTGCGGCATCGCGAGTCTGAAGCCGACCTCAGGCCGTCTGGCGCGTACGGGCCACGTGCCTCCGGCGGGCGGTTGGGTCGAGATGCTATGGCAGATCGGCCCGATGTCGCGTCACGTGGAAGATCTCTGCGCGATGATGCCGATCCTGCTCGGCGCCGATGGTGAGGATTTCACCGTCGTTCCGATGCCCTACGAAGGCGTTGCGGTGAAGGACTTGCGCATCGCGTATTTTACGAGCAACGGCTTCGCCGAGCCAGATGCCGGGACGCAGGCCGTGGTGGAGGCCGCAGGCAAGGCTCTGGGCGCAGTGGAACATCGGCCACAGGGCGTCGAGAAGAGTTATCAGACTGAGATGATGCTGCTCGGCGCGGACGGTGGCGATGGCGCACGCTCGTTCGTCAAGTCCGCAGGAAGCGATCGGACACATCCGCTGCTCGACGGGTGGCTCGCCAAACTGGAGGAGTATCGCACCGACGCGCCGGGGTTTGCCAATTACTGGAGGCAGCTCGATCAGTTTCGCGCTGGGATGTACGCTTCTTTGAGTCAGTTCGACGTGATCCTCTCGCCCGTGTCGGCGAGCCCCGCGGTGCCGCACGGAACGTCGATCGAAGAAAAGACGTTCAAAGGATTCAGCTACACGATGACGCACAACTTGACGGGCTGGCCTGCGGCCGTGGTGCGATGCGGAACATCGTCCGCCGGCTTGCCTATCGGCGTGCAGATAGCAGGCGCGCCCTGGCGAGAGGATATTGTGCTCACGGTAGCGCGCCGGCTGGAAGAAATTTTCGGCGGCTGGCAATCAGTACGTTAAGCCGAACCCATACGGATACTGCGCCGACCAGGTGAACGACAGTTTGCCGGTCGGCTTATAGGCGCCAAACAGGACGTCAGTGATTCCTTCGCCCTCGGTTCCAGGCAGAAACGCGGCCATGATTGCATCGGCGTCGTTGATAATCGGGTCGAGATTGATCGGACGGCCGGAGAATACAATCACCACCACCGGGACGCCGCTGGCCTTCATCCTCTTCACAGCGTCGATATCGCCTTGCGCAAGATTTAGTTCCTTGCTGTCGCCAAAGCCTTCGGCATAAGGAGTCTCTCCGATCACCACCACGCCGACGTCGCCGCGCCCGGTGGAGAGCTTCGCGCCCGTTTTTCGCATGGCTGCGCCGACGGTGGTGCCGCCGGGGAGCACATCGGTACTCTTGCCCTGCCAGGTGATGGTCCATCCGCCACATTGATTGCCGATGTCGTCCGCGCTCTTTCCGGCCAGATGAATGGCAACAGATTTCTTGAGCGGAAGTACATGGTTTTCGTTCTTTAGCAGCACCATGGACTCGCGAACCGCCTGCCGCGCGACGGCGCGATGCTCGGGAGTGCCGAAGGCGTAGTTCTTGGGCGACGGCTCGGCCGTGCCTCCAATGAGACCCATCGCGAATTTCACGCGTAGAATTCGCAGCACGGCGTCGTCGATGCGCGACATCGGCACCACGCCTTCCGCCACCAATTCCTTTAGATCCTTGATGAATTCGCGATAACGCTCCGGAACCATCCCCATGTCCATGCCCGCGTTGATAGAAATACCGATGGCAGTCTTGTAGTCCTTCGTAATCTGATCGATGGCGTTGTAATCGGAGATCACGAAGCCCTGGAACCCGACCTCATTTTTCAAAAGCTCCGTGAGAAGGTGCCTGGAGGCGGAAACCTTGACGCCGTTCCAACTGGAATAGGAAGGCATGATGGTGCCGACTCCTTCCGGAACCGTGGTCAGATAGCCCTGCAGATGGATGCGGCGTAGCGTGGCTTCGTCGACGCGCGCATCGCCCTGGTCCAGCATGTTCTTGCCGAAGCCTCCCGTGCCGAACGTCGTGCCTCCGTCGCCTAAGTAATGCTTCGAGCAGGCGAGCACCGCGTGCGGATCGTTGAGGCCTTTGCCCTGCAGCCCGCGAACGGCGGCGGCGCCTAGCTCCGCCACCAGCTTCGGATCTTCCGAGAATCCTTCATACGTGCGGCCCCAGCGGACATCCTGAGGCACCGCGACGCAGGGCGCGAACACCCACTGAATGCCGGTGGCGCGGACCTCTTCCGCGGTGATCCTGCCGATCTTTTCCACCAGCGCCGCGTCGCGCGTCGCACCGAGGCCGATGTTGTGTGGAAACACGACCGCGCCCAGTACGTTGTTATGCCCATGCACCGCGTCGACGCCGTAAAGGATCGGGATGCGCAGGCGGGTCTTCAAAGCCTGTGCCTCGAAGGAGGTCGCCATGTTGGTCCAGGCCTCGCGGCTGTTGCCTTCCTTGGGGTCGGAGTCGCCGCCACTTAGGACGGAGCCGAGGAAGAGATTCGCCACGTCGGCAGGGTCCTTCAGGTACTGCGAATCCGCCTGCGTCATCTGCCCGATCTTTTCGTTCAACGTCATGCGCCCCAGCAACTCCTTCGCTTTCGCGTCGAACGAGGACAACGGCACGGGTTTGGTTTGGGCCATCGCAATGGAAATACCTACAACAAAGATCAAATGCTTCATTGAAGGACTCCTTTGTCCCTTCACGATAGTATCGAAGGCGGAACTACTTGCGCACGTAGCCGTGAGCGGCGGTTCGCTTGCCGCCCTCGCGGTGGGCATCGTCTGAAAGCGCGTGCACGCCGGAGGCATCGATCCAGCGATTGTAGAAGTTGAACAGGGCGCAAACGGTGATGGCGTAGTAAATCGCGTCGTCAGCCCAGCCAACCGCGTACAGAGGCTTCATATCCTCCGGAGTGATCTCAGGTGAGTGGTGATTCACTTTGGAGACGAACCGCAGAAGGGCCTTTTCTTTTTCCGGAAGGGGCGAGGCTTCGAGATCTTCCAGGACATTCCTGACCAATTCCTCGCTGCCCAGAAACTCCGCCGCGACCGCGGCGTGCGCTTTCAGTCAAAACGGGCAGTGGTTCTGATACGAGGTGTAGGCCGCGATGAGCTCCCGCAACCCGGGGCTTAAGGGGGCGTCGCCGTGCATGATCCCCTGCGTGAATCGCGCCAGATGATCCGTGATCTCCGTGCGAAACGCAAACATATGCCAGATTTGGGGATATTCCTTGCCTGCGGATTGCATCATGCGGATCGTGTCCGCATAGGGGCCGGGTTTGGGATTCGCTTCGACCCCGGGAAGGAACATGGGCTTCATAGGCATGAGGCAAAATGTACGGCTTTTGCGCTCTTCGAGCAATAGTTGAAAGATATTAAAGCGGTGCTCAGTTCGCTCCCGCCGGTACGCCGCGCGGGTCGGGCTTGACCGGTTACAGGGTGCGTATAACGAACCTTAATATCCCGGGATGCAGACCGCCTCCGCGTCCGGTCGTGGGAGGAGGCGCCGGCGGAGGTGTTCCGGCAAAAACGTGTCATTTTTTTCGAGCGAATCGTTCGATCCCCAGCCTGGCCGCGTCCGTCATGCGGGCGATGGCGTTGGCGCGCACACCGGCCTCAATGGCGGCATCGAACGTCATCCCATCGATGTGATACAGCAGGCTCTTCGTCAGGGCGATAGCCGACGCGGGCTTGGCGGCTATCGCGTTTGCGTATTTTTCCACTTCAGTCTCAAACGCGTCGCGCGGAATTGCGCGCGTGATCAGTCCGATGCGCTCCGCTTCCGCTGCACAGATCGGTTCGCCGGAGGCTAAGAGATCGAAAGCCTTCTTTTCGCCTACCGAACGCCGGAGGATCGCCATCACCATGGCAGCAACGAATCCAATCTTCACCTCCGGGTAGCCGAAATACGCGGATTCGGAGGCCAGAATCACGTCGCACGCCGTAGCTAATCCGCAGCCTCCTGCGAGCGCCCGCCCATCCACCGCGGCGATCACCGGCTTGGGATGATGCCGGATCGCCAGCAGCAAACCGGCCAGATCGTGCGCCGTCGCCAGATGATGCAGCACGCCGGCCTCTGCTGTTCGGTCCAGGGCCTCAAGATCCGCTCCGGCGCAGAAGTCTTTGCCCGCGCCGGCTATCAGCACGACGCGTACCTGCTCATCCTCGGCGGCTAGAGCGAGCGTGTCCTTCAACACTTCGATCAGCTCATCGTTCAGCGCGTTGCGCTTGTCCGGCCGGTTCAGCGTGATGCGTGCGATTGCGCCGTCGGTTTTATACAGGATCGGCATCGATTTCCATCCGCAGCAGCGCGGAGCTGTATGTCTTACCCTGAGGATCGGCCTTCAGCGAGAGCGTGCCGCCTCCGTCCAGGCTTTCGTGCAACAGAAAATTGAGCGCGTCCAGATTCGGCAGCTCATAACGCTCGACTTTGCCGATACAGACGCCGGCGAAGTGCTGCTTCACGCGCTCTGCCGTCACCTCGCGGACAAGGATCGGATAATACTCCGGCTTGCGCGCGATGATGCCGATGTTGGCTGTGTCGCCTTTATCACCGGAACGCGCGTGCGCAAGGTCGACTAGTTTTCGCTTGGCCATAACGTCACCTCCGGTGTGACCGCGCTCTTGGGGATTAAGGCGGGCCAATACGCGACGATTTCCTCGACTCTCGGGCGTCCCGAACCAAGTCCTGTCACTACCGGCGGCCCATTCAGGGCCAGAGGCGCGATCTCTTTCGTGAAGCGCTCAACTGCGGCGCGATTTTCACTCCGCACGCCAATCCGCATCACGACTTCGGCCAACTGCGCGGCGACTTCCGGCGATGGCTCAGCCGACGCAATGCCATGGCAAGCGTTTGCGCCCACAAATTCCGTTCGGATGGCGTCAAAGCGCAGGCCCAGATGCTCCAGGCGCTGGCGCAAGATGCGATCCGCCGCGCGCGCTTTGGCATACGCGTCGGGCCAGGCGTACACCATCGCGCCGGTGGCCTTGAACCCCGCGGAATAACTGATCGAAACTTTGTAAAACAGCGTCTCCGCGCGGCCGCGAATGCCGGAGAACCGCACGCGATCCGGTCCGGCTTGTTCCAGATGGATCGTCGTGAAGTCGGCGACACAATCGGGAGTGATGTATTCCTTCGGGTTGCCCATTTCGTAAAGAAGCTGCTCTTTTGCCGACGCGACCGTGATTCGTCCTCCCGTGCCCGCGTGCTTGGTCAGACAGAAGGAGCCGTCGGGCTCCGCTTCGACGATCGGATAGCCGACATCCTCCATATGCGGAATCGTCTCCCAATCCATCTGGCAGTTTCCGCCCGTCGACTGCGCGCCGCATTCAATGACGTGCCCGGCAATGGTTCCCGCGGAGAGCCGATCCCAGTCGCCCGGCTTCCATTGAAACTCGTGAATCATCGGCGCCAGCGCGAGCCCTGTATCGGTGACACGCCCGGTGATGACGATCTCCGCGCCTTTGCCCAGCGCATCGACTATTGGCCACGCCCCGAAATAGACGTTGGCGCTCTGCACGTTAGCGCGAATCGCAGACAGCGGATCGCCCGTCTCCATATTCTTCAGCTCGATGCCCCGCGCAAGGAAGGAATCGAGCCTGTCCATGATGTCGTCGCCGGAAACGGTGGCGACGGCGATGGAGATTCCCTGGCGCCTGGCTGCGTCGAGCACGGCGTCCTTGCACGCCACGGGATTTACGCCGCCCGCGTTAGCGATCACGCGGATGCGGCGCTCCTTCAAATCGGGCAACACCCGGGCGATCATATCGACGAAATCGCGCGCGTAACCTGCTTGTGGATCGCGAGACCGCTGCTTCTGCAGGATCGACATGGTCACTTCGGCCAGATAATCCAGCGTCAGATAATCGATTGGGCCGCGGCGCACCTGTTCTACAGGCGCTTCCAGCGAATCACCCCAAAATCCCTGTCCATTGGCGATGCGGATCATGATTCAGAAGAGCAGGGGCTTTGCGTCCGCCAGCGGCAAGCCGTTCAACTTCGCCGACGGATCGATTCCCAAGCCAGTATAAATAGTCGCGCCGATCTGCGCGGGAGTGACGGGACAGTCTCTCGGCTCGGCGCCGATTCTATCGGACGATCCGATCACGGTGCCGCCTTTCAGAGGCCCTCCGCCCATCAGCATGGTCCAGCATTGCGGCCAGTGATCGCGCCCTCCGGCCGGATTGATTCTTGGCGTGCGCCCGAATTCACCCGTCGCGATCACCATCGTCGAGGAGAGCAGTCCGCGATCGTGGAGGTCTTCGAGCAAGGACGAATAGGCCATGTCAAACATCGTCCCCACGACTTCCTTGTAGCAATCGATCGGGCTGAACGGCCTCGACCCGTGAATATCCCACGTCAGCTGATCGAACACGGTTTCGAACATATTGACGGTGACGAATCGTACGCCCGATTCCACCAGTCGGCGCGCCGCCAGGCAGCTTTGACCGAAGCGATTGCGGCCGTATTTTTCGCGAAGCTTCTGTGGCTCGTGCGAAAGATCCACCGCAGGCGTCACGGGAGCGAACGCGTCGCCCAGATACGCCGCCGATTGCCCGTGAGGCATGTTTCCGCCGGTGTTCCCGATCGGACCCGGCAACATCACGTGCGCCGAACCCGTCAGCTTCGAAACCACGCAGCCGTAGTGCGGATGCTCCGGGCCGCCGTCGAACAATCGTCCGGTTTGCATCAGCTGATGGCCGGTGTCGTGGACAGGCGCGGCTTCGTGATGCAGGCTGCGGATCAGTGAAAACTTGTCCGCATGGCGCGCCGTGCGCGGAAAAATCTCCGAAATCTCGATGCCAGGAACATTCGTGCGGATCGGCCGGAACGGTCCGCGGATTTCCGCAGGAGCATCGGGCTTCATGTCGAAGGTGTCGAGATGAGAAGGCCCACCCACCAGCATCAGGAAGATGCAACTGCTTGCATGCCGGGGCGCTGCAGGAAGATCCGGCACTCCGAGGCCGAGAGCCACAATCGAGCCTGCGCGCAAGAAATCTCTCCGTCGAACCATCCGTTTGCCTCCGGCGAATCGATTCTATCACTCTGCTGCTGCATCCCGGTCAGGGTGGACCGTCGTAATCCGGGAAAACCCCTCGCGTTCCGCCGGCGCGATCAACCTCTTGGCCATGTTCAGGATCACTTCCCCGGGAACAACGCGGCCGCGTAGCCGGTTCCTCCGGATGCATTCCTGCGCTGGAACATCGAAGAACACGGCCTCCACAGAGGCGTTGAGTTCAGCGGCGATCTTGATGTAGGGACGCCGTTCGCGAGGCGTCAGGTTGGTGGCGTCGATATACGTTACCGGACGCTTTAGTTCGAGCCGATGCTTGAGCAAATTTCGCAGGATGCGGAATACGAGGGGGTGAAAGGTCTGATTATCGGGGTCGTCGGAAAGCAGTTCGCGCAGCGCGTCGCTCGAAAGAACACCGTGCTTTCCGGAGACCCATGTGGATTTGCCGGACCCTGGCAGCCCGACAAGGAGAATAATCCGTGGCCTGGTAGACGTGTCCGCCAACCGACCACTGTACCGAAACTAAACCAGATTCGGGATCTTGATGATCTTTTTCTGGATCGCGTACTGCACGAGCTGCGCTTTGTTGTGAATATCCAGCTTGCGCATCAGGTTGAACTTGTGGGCTTCCACCGTTTTCACGCTGAGGTTCAGATCGCAGGCGATTTCCTTCACCGAATTGCCCTCGGCCAGCATCTTCAGCACTTCGCGTTCGCGGGTGGTCAGCGTGGCGAAACGCGGCAGGCGGTTCGCGGACTTAATGCGGCTGCGGAAATCGTCCACCAGTTGCGACAGCATGCGCGGGCTCAGGTAGCTGCCTCCGCGGCAAACATCGCGCACGGCGGCCACCAACTGCTGGCTCGGGCTATCCTTCAATACATAACCGCTGGCTCCGACCTCCATGCCTTCGACGAGATAGTCTTCGTCGTCGTACATGGTGAGGAACAGCACTTTGGTTTCGGGCCGGTTCTTCTTGATCTGCCGAGTGGCTTCGAAGCTGCTCAGGCCAGGCATGCCGATGTCCATCAGCACCACGTCCGGGCGCGCTTCGTTGGCTTTATCGACGGCATCGCCGCCATTGGAGGCTTCGCCCACCACTTCCATATCGGTCTCGGCCGAAATGAGCGTCCGGATACCTTGACGGAACAAGGTGTGGTCGTCTGCGAGCATGATTCGAATTTTCGCCATATCGTTTGCCTGACTTCTCCCTGCCGAAAACGTTGGGCCTGAGTTCTACCTGAAATTTGCCCTTATTTTGCTATCGGCAGTTCTATCGAAATCTTTGTACCCCTTTTTGCGCCTTCCATCCGGCTTTCCACGTAAAACTCACCGCCCAGCAGGGCAACTCGTTCCCGCATGCCGGACAAACCGAAGGAATCGCGCTTGGCCAGTGCTTCCTGCACGTTGAAGCCAACGCCGTTATCCTCTACAACCAGCCGCAATTTACCATCGGCGGTTGCCAGGGAAATGTTTACATTGGTTGCCGCTGAGTGCTTGCCGATGTTGTTAAAACACTCCTGCACCAGCCGGTAGGAAATGATTTCCAGTTGCTGCGGCAGCGTCCCCATTTTGGATAACTGCAACTTCACGCGGCACGGATGCAGCCTCTGAAAACGGTTCACTAATTGCCGCAGCGCCGCGCCGAGGCCTAATTGTTCCAACACCGCAGGACTCAGCGCCGCTATCAAACGGCGCATTTCCAGAATTGTGCGCTCGGTCAAGTCCCGAGCCTCGCGCAGCTTCCCCCGCCACTCGCCTTCGCTGTCCGGCAGCGCCTGCTCAATCAATTCCATCTGCAAGCGGATGCAAAGAAGGCTCTGCCCGGCTTCATCGTGAAGCTCGCGGGAAATGCGGCGCCGCTCCATTTCCTCCACGTGCAGCATGTGCTCCGCCAGACGGCGAACCTGCTCTTCCCGCTGAGCCAGATCTTCCATCAGCCTGGCCTTTTCCGCCGCCATCAGGCAGCGCTCGGCTGCGGCGGCCAACAGTTCCTGCTCGCGCGGCAGCCATTCGTACGCTTTTGTGAACCCGAACTGCATCACACCGGCCGTTCGGCCATCGGCCGCCAGCGGAATCGACCAGCAAGAGCCGAAACGCTGGTGCCACGTTTCGTCGAGCAATACTTCGGATCCAAGCGTATCGCCCGTCAGATGCCGCGGATTCGACAGCTTCTTGATCAAGCCCGAGCGATTGGGGACCGACAGTTCCGTGGTGCTTGGGAGGCCGGCTTTCAGGACCCAGGCCGTCGATTCGTCGTCCAGCAGATAAAGCCGGCCGGCGTCGGCCCGGCATACATGCACCAGCGATTCCAGGAACCGCCGCAACAACTCGTCCAGGTTCCGCGATTCCAACTCCACGCGGAACAGTTCATAGAACGCCTGTGTCTCCGCCTCGCGAACCTGATAGTAGGCGTTGTTCAGCGTTAGTATCACGCAAAAATGAAGCTGCTCCCGGACCCACTGGAAGTTGGAGTTTTCGTCGGGATTCAACGTCTCGAGCACAGGAGAGAGGATCTTGTCGTACTCCTCCAGCGCCTCTAGGATGGCGCTCGGCGGCAGGTTCAGTTTGGCGAGCCTTCGCCCGTTGTACTCCACCTGCTCGATGAACTTCAGCGGAGGCTGCCCGCGCGAGAGAATCCGCGCAGCCGCGCCCGGCGTGATCGCTGCCAGCGCGAGGCGTTGCCGTGGCTCGAATTCCAGCCCGCGCAACCGGTTCAGGAACTTACGGTCAATCTTGTCGGTATGCGGTTCCAACAGCACTGCCAGCCGATGCAAGTGAACTCGCAACTGGTCGCTCAATACGTCGGCGGCATCAGCTAGTTCGGGCGAAATCTGCGCAGTCTGCACTCTGCGCTTTATCGGCAGTCTAAGGGGTTCTCTTTAGTACCGCAACCACGTCGCTCTGCCCGTTGGCGACCGCCAGATCTAGAGCCGTTTGTCCGTTCTTATCCCTTATCGACGCGTCTGCTCCGCGCGCGACGAGCCGCTCCACTACGTCGTCCCGTCCGTACGATGCCGCCCGATGCAGAGGCGTCTGCCCACTCTGGTCGCGAGCGTCGATTGCCGCGCCATGATTCAGAAGCGCCTCCGCACAGTCGGCGTTTCCCGCCAGAGCCGCATCGTGCAGCGCGGTCGCTCCTTCTGAATTGCGGGCATTCACCTCGGCCTTGTGTGCAATGAGCAATTCGACGATCTCCGCGTGGCCTTTCAGCGCCGCATCATGCAGTAACGTCGTTGCGCCTAGCGGCTCCATGCGGTCGAGCAGCAACCCTGCCACATCCGCCTGGCCCCGCATCACCGCGTCGCGAAGCACGCGCGCCCTGTTGATCGCCGCACCTTTACTTAGAAGCAGACCCATCGTCGCGATCTGCCGGTTCCGCACCGCGCCGTCCAGAGCGGTCGCACCGTCTTTGTCCCGCGCATCGATCTTGGCCCCGGCGTCGAGCAGCAGCCGGGCGGTTTCGACTTGCCCCTTAGCCGCCGCAGCGTGAAGGGGCGTCGCGCCTGTCTTCGGATTCGCGCCCGATGCGTCGGCTCCCTTGGAAATCAACAGCCGTACCATCTCCATAGTCCCGCGCGCCGCGGCCTCATCGATGGGAGCCGATCCGCTGCCATCGCGGGCATTCACGTCCGCGCCATGCGCGATCAGCAGTTCCGCAATACGCATCTCGCCCTGCCTTGCCGCCAGATGCAAAGTAGCTCCGGTGATTCGCGCCCCGTGAGCCAGCAGAATCTCTACGGCCTCCACGCGGTCCATGAGCACCGCATAATCGAGTGGAGTCGATTGCCCCTCGGCGTGCGGTGCGTTCACGTCGGCCCCGGAGCGAATCAGGAATAGGACGATCTCCACCTCGCCGGCCCAGGCTGCGTCGTGCAGGGCTGTGCCGCCGAGTGAATCGCGGGCATTGACAGGAGTTCCAGCGGCGATGAGCGCTCGCACCTGCTTCAGGTCGCCGGCGCGAGCGGCGCGATGAAGTTCATCGACATCGGACGCGGCCAACAGCCCGGCGGCGAACAGCAGCCAGATCCGCATGAGGGCACCTCTACGTTAGGGACGAATCCCCTGAAGCACGCCGGGGTTTCAGCCCCGCCCCGTCAGGGCGGGGATCCATCGTTCCTTCTGTTGACAACCACATCGCCAGGGCATTCTGCTACTTCTGGCTCAGTACTTGATCGAGGATGGAAGAAAACTCAGCCGATTCCAGGCCCGACTGGTTCCACTCGCGGGCGATATATCCGTTCGGATCGATCACGAACAGATGCGGCGTGTCGAAGGTGGGATTCTGCGGCGTCGCGCGGAAGTACGACACGGCCACCTGTCCCTGATCGAACAGAAACGGCGTCGTCGACTTCGTTTCGTTGATGTAGGCCGCCACCGTATTCTGATTCTCCGGCGGCGCGATCACGATCGACCAGACATCGACCTTGTCGCCGTACTTCGCCTTGATGCCCTCCAGTTTTTTCGACAATTCCTTGCAGTGGGGGCAATCCGTCTTCATAAAATCGAGCAGCAGCCAGTGGCCGCGCGCGTCCAGAATATCGTGCGACTGGAGCCGTGAATCGGGCAGCGCGAAGCTTGGAGCTCTCCTGCCGGACGGCTTGGGGGCGGGAGCAGCCGGACTCGCCGCCTGCTCGGCTGGCTTTTCCGGAGCCTTTTCGGCGGTCTTTTCAGGGGCAGTGGCCACCGGAGCCTGCGAGCACGCGCTCAGCAGAACAACCGAGGCAATGGAAATTGCAGTTTTCATTCTTTTCTACTTTCCGCCCCCGGCCGGAGCATTGTCAAACAACAGTCACCGGGTCTTCGGCACGATCTGAATCTCAAACAGCTTCGGCCACCACTTGCCGGTGACGAACAGCCTGCGCCGGGCCGCGTCGTAGGCGATGCCGTTCAGTACGTCAACGCGCCCGCGGCGATCCTCCGGCGAGAGCAGGCCCGACAAATTCACCTTGCCCAGCACCCGACCATCGACCGGCGAAATCCGCAGCATCTTGTCCGTCTGCCAGACGTTGGAATAAATCTCGCCGCCAACCCATTCGAGCTCGTTCACCCGCTCGATTGGTCCTTCGCCATCATGCACGGTGATGCGCGGCCGCCTCTCCTGCAGCGTCACCCCGTCCCAAACGCGAATCTGCGCCGATCCATCGCTCATATAAATCAGCCTTCCGTCGTTCGTTAGCGCCCATCCTTCGCCGTTATAGATAAACGTGCGCTTCTGCCGCATCGTTGCCAGGTCATAGACGAATCCCAGCTGCGTCCGGTAGGTCAACTGCACGATCTGATTGTTCAGAATCGTGATTCCTTCGCCGAACAGGTGCGGCGCCAGCTTGATCTCCTGCACCACCTCGCCGGTTTCGAGCTTGATCTTCCGCACCACGGAATGGCCCTCTTCGCCGGTGCTCTCATAAAGGAATCCGTTGCGAAACTCCAGCCCCTCGGTGAATGACGTCGAGTCGTGCGGATAGACGTGTACGACCTTGTACGTATACTCAGGAGTCGCCGCGCAGGCCAGCGCGGCGAAGAAGAATGCAAGCCTCATTTCGACCCTGCCAGCCGCTTCAGCGATTCCTGGTATGGCGAGCGGGCTACCCCTCGCTCAGTGATGATGGCCGACACGTACTTGGCCGGCGTGACATCGAAGGCTGGATTCTCCACCGCGATATCCTCGGGCGCGACATGCACGCCGAACACGTGGGTCACCTCCGCGGCCGACCTCTGCTCAATCGGAATCTCGTCGCCCGACCGCAGCGTCAAATCAAAAGTCGATACTGGAGCGGCCACGTAAAACGGGACGTTGTTCTCCTTGGCCAGTACCGCCACCGAATACGTGCCGATCTTGTTCGCCACATCGCCATTGGCCGCGATACGGTCCGCGCCCACCACCACGCAGCCGATCCGCCCCGACTTCAGAAAATGACCGGCCATGTTATCGGTGATCAGTGTCGTATTGATGCCGTCCTGTTGCAGCTCCCACGCCGTCAGCCGCGCGCCCTGCAGAAACGGGCGCGTCTCGTCGGCGAATACGTCGATGTTCTTGCCGGACTCCGCTGCCGCGCGAATCACGCCCAGCGCGGTACCGTAGCCGGCCGTCGCCAGAGCTCCCGCGTTGCAGTGGGTCAGCACCGTCTTGCCGTCCGGCACCAGGGCCGCGCCATTAGCGCCGATCGCACGGCAGATGGCGATATCGTCCTCGCGGATGCTCTTCGCCTCCTTGATCATGAGCCGGACGCGTTCGGCCTTCGGCACGCCCTCCAAAGAGGTATGGAGCGCGCGCATCCGTTCGATCGCCCAGAAAAGATTCACCGCGGTCGGACGGGTGCTGGCTAGCGTCTCGCAGACGCGATCGAAATCCGCGTCTTCCTGTACGCCCAAAGCCACGCCCATCGCCGCCGCCACGCCAATCGCCGGAGCGCCGCGAATTACCATCGACCGGATCGCCACCGCCACTTCCACGTAGTTGCGGCAGGTTACAAATACTTGTTCCCTCGGCAGGCGCGTCTGATCGATCATCACCACGCCCGCATCTGTCCACTCAATTGTTTCAACCATTCAAACCTTTTCCGTTTTGATTTTGAAGCGCACTCCCGCCAGAACCCCTGCTAAGGCGCTTCCCGTGAAGGCAATCATGCCCTCATAGTCCGCGAGTCTATTCCGTAGCCAAAGATTCTCGCCCCAGGGAGCGACATCCATCCGCTTGCCGTTGGAAAAGGCAGCATGTGCTCCCGCCCATCCGCTCACCATCGTGACAATGAAGAAAACCAGGCTGCCGAACAGCCCGGCGCGCACGAACAGCGCTCGGTTGAGCCGCGACCGGTACGCGATCGCGGCAGCTGCAGTGCCGACGAGGGCTCCCAGAACAAGTTCAACGACGACGATATAGATCGCCAGGGCCGAGTTGAAGAACAGCATCAATCTTGATTTTCACACGAATGCGCGCCTGCTACCCTAAAACTAGTGATCCGCAAGCGATTCGAATGGAAACTCCGCGACCGCACCCTGCAACTGGGCGACCGCACCCTCGTCCTCGGCGTCCTCAACGTCACCCCGGACTCTTTCTCCGACGGAGGCACCTATCAGGACCCCGACCGCGCCTTCGCCCACGCCATTGAACTGGAAGAACTTGGCGCGGACATCATCGATATTGGTGCCGAATCCACCCGCCCCGGCTCCGCCCGCATTTCCGAGCCCGAGGAGTTACGCCGCCTCGTCCCGGTGCTCAAGCGCCTGAAAGGCAAGCTGATGATCCCGATTTCGGTCGATACCTATAAAGCCGGTGTGGCCGAAAAAGCGCTCGACCTGGGCGTGGAAATCATCAATGACCCCAGCGGCCTCACCTTTGAGGCCGAACTCGCGCGCAAAGTCTCGAACGCCAACGCGGGGCTGATCCTGAATCACATGCGCGGCACGCCGGATACCTGGGCCAAGCTGCCGCCGCTCAAGGACCTGATCCGCACGATTCGATCCGAACTCGAGGCTGCCGCGCACCGGGCAACGCTTGCCGGCCTCGACCGCAAGCGCATCGTGGTGGACCCTGGCATCGGCTTCGGCAAGCGCCGCGAGCAGAACGCGGAAATTCTGGCCCAGCTCAGCGAACTGGCGCGCCTCGAGTATCCCGTGCTGGTTGGTCCTTCGCGCAAGCATTTCTTGGCCAAGGAATCGACCGATGCCACTGAATTCGCCACCGCCGCCGCCGTTACCGCCGCGATCCTGAACGGCGCGCACATGGTTCGAGTGCATGACGTGAAAGCCATGAAGGCCGTGGTCGAAGTGGCGGACGAGATTCTTCGCGCCGACGCCGCTAACGCCGCTGACAAGCCGGACAGTAATGTGTCCCACGGCTCGCTACGACGGCCTTCTTGATGAGCGTGCCGCAGATGACGCAAGGCTCGCCCTCGCGCCCGTACACCCGATGCAGGGCCTGAAAATCGCCCCTGTTGCCCTCGGCGTCCACGTAATCGGAGATTGAGGACCCGCGATGCTCGATCGCCAGCACCAGCGTTTCGATCATCGCCCGGTGAAGTTTCGCCACGCGCGCCGCGCTCAGCCGTGACGCTCTAGCCAAAGGATGAATCCCAGCGGCGAACAGCATCTCGTCGGCATAAATATTGCCAATCCCCGCCAGGAACGCCTGATTTAGCAGCAACGCCTTCACTCGCGTCTTTCTCGCCCGCAGCCGCGCCGTGAACTCCCCTAACGAAATCTCCAGCGGCTCCGGACCGAGCCGGCGCACCCGTGCGTCGCCCCATTCGATGCTCCCGAACTGCCGCGGATCGTCGTAAAGAAGCACGCCATCGTCCAGAGTGAATACGCCGTGCGTATGCTTCCCCTCCACACCGGACGTGAGCAATTTTCCCGTCATGCCCAGGTGCATCACGAGCACGCCCTGGTCGAGCGCCACGACGATAAACTTGCCGCGCCGCTGGACGGCTTCAATCCGCCGCCCTGCAACCTTCCGCGCCAGCGCCGCGCGGTTTCCCGGTGTCACGTGCTTCGATGAAAACCGAGCCTCGACGATGCGCCGCCCTGTCAGATGTGGCGCAAGCGTCCGCACCACAGTCTCGACCTCAGGAAGCTCGGGCATGGGCTAAGTCATCACGGCACGTCGATCAAAATATCGTCCCCGTCCACTCTCACCGGGAACTTCGCGAGCTTCACGTTCTCGTCGTAGTCGTTGACGCCCGTATTGCAGTAGTAAGCCCACTCGTGCCACGGGCAAACCAGCTTGTCTCCATCGATGTGGCCCTGACCCAGCGGACCTCCGGCGTGCGGGCAAATCCCGTCGAGCGCGCTCAATTCGCCTCTGACGTTGCAGATGGCGTATGTGCCCTCGCCCACTTCCGCTTCCATCACCGAACCCGGCGGTAGCGCCGATAAGGATCCCACCTTCACAAGAGCCATACCTGCTTTTGTACCACGCCTACAGCTCTTCTTCTGGAGGTTTCTTGTGTCTTGGCTTCCGTTGGTCCTTCGGCACAATCAGCCGCGAAGCCTTCACCGGCCCGACGCGTTCTCTCGCGATGGCCCGGACCTCTTTTTTCTGGTCGAATTTCGGTTTCTTCTTTGCCATGCCTGTGGGCCATACCCGCCTGTGCTACATTAAAAAAGAAGGAGGCCGCTAATGAGATCTATCGGCATGCCTGAGCTGTTGGTTATCCTGGTTGTCGCCTTGTTGCTATTCGGCGGCAAGAAAATTCCCGAGGTTGCCAAGGGTTTGGGCGAAGGCATCCGCAACTTCAAGACGTCCTTGAAGGGCGAAGAAGACCACCCCGACGATAAGAAGCCGGCATAAGCGCTTCCTGGCGCCGCTTTCAGTGTTAGCGGACCTCAATCGGCATTCTAAAAACAATACCCCGCGTTCGGCGTTGCGGCCGCGCGGGGTTTTGTTTTACTTGAAATTGAGCAAACTCACTTCTTCGCTTTGGGCGGAACGATCGCGTCCTTCACAGCCTTCGCCACGCGGAACTTCACGACCTTCTTCGCCGGAATCTTGATCGCTTCGCCGGTCGCCGGATTGCGGCCAATGCGCGCCTTGCGATCGACGCGGACCAGACGCCCGATGCCGGGCAGAATGCTGACGCCACTCTTCTTGGTTTCCTTAATCGCCAGTTCGGCATATGCCACGGTGAACGCTTTTGCTACCTTGTTCGGTACCTGCACCGCCGCCGCCAGCTCTTTAATCATCTGCGATTGAGTCATCTTTGTTGCTGCCATAATGCTCCTTTTTTGATTCTCCCGTATGTACGATGCGCGCCCGCGCGCCTTGAATAAGCGCTCGAGACCCGCATTTGCAACTAAATGATATAGGATCGGCAAACCCGCTGTAAAGAGAAATATGCGTGGAAAGCCCGATTTTTCAGGGTTTTTTCACACACCGATGCGTCGGGCGCCACGCCCGCCGGGATTTGCTACACTGCACGTGTGAGGCAAACAAAAGGCGAATGAACGACTTACGTCTCCTCATCGAACAGATCAACCGCAAGTACGATGCCCGCCCGCTCGGCTCGCCGCGCCGCATGCCAGTCGAAGAATTCCTTCCGGGCGAGGAAATCGAGACGCCTCTTGGCCGCCATTTTCAAACGGAACGCCTCTGGGAACATCATCGCCGCCACGGGAGCGCCGATATTGGCGCGCTCGCGGCGCTGCCCCATGATCTTCTTTCGAGCATCGGTGAAATGCCCTCCGCGCCGCCGGAAACATGGGCGTTTCTCGATACGGAGACGACCGGATTATCAGGCAGCATTAGCACCTGCGCGTTCCTGGTCGGCGTGGGACGCATCGCGCAGGATGGCTTTCGCGTCCGCCAGTTCTTCATGCGCGGCTACTGCGAAGAGGCTAGCCTTCTCGATGCGCTCACGGCGTACTTGCAGCAGTTCGACGTGCTCGTCACCTATAACGGAGCCAGCTTCGATCAGCCCCTGCTCGAGTCGCGCTACCGCCTGCATAGGCTGAAATCGCCGTTTATGCGCCTGCCGCATCTCGACTTGCTCTACGGCGCGCGCCGCCTGTGGAAGTTCCGCTTCGACAGTTGCCGGTTGGTGGATCTCGAGAATCAGGTTCTCGGCTTCGAACGCGAAGGCGACATCCCCGGTGCGATGATCCCCTACGTCTACTTCGAATACCTCCGCACTAAGTGGATCGAGCGGCTAGTGCCGGTGTTTCATCACAACCAGCTCGATATTCTTACACTCGCCTGCCTCACAGGCATCGTTCCCGGCGCGTTCAAGGACGGGAACACGTGCACCAACGGCGCGGAACTGACTGGCGTCGCCCGATGGCTCGCCGAAGTCGGTGAGCTTGCCCAAGCCCTGCCGCTATTCAAGAAAGCCATCGAGGCCGGCCTCGCCGACGATCTACTGTTCCGCACGCTATGGGACATCGCCAGGCTGGAAGCCAGACAGGGCAATCAGCCCGAGGCCCTGGCCGTCTGGGCCGAACTCGCCGAATCGAGAAACCCCTTTCGAGCGAAGGCGCTGGTGGAACTCGCCAAGCATGCCGAGCACGCGGAAAAAGACTACGCCAAGGCGCTGCGATTCACCGAGAACGCAATCGACCTCGATCCGACCTCGGAGTTGGAGAAACGCGAGCAGCGCCTGCGAAAAAGGCTCACGCCAAGTCGCAAAGCCCGCTAAGTGTTTTGCGTTCTTGGCGTCTTAGCGTGAAATCTTACGATTCTTTCTCCCTATCAAAATCCCCGAACGTTTTCCCCTCGCTCGCCAGTTTTTTCAGCAGCGGCGCCGGAGCCCACAGTTCCCCGTGCCTCCGCTCGAACTCCTCGATCTTGGCCAGAACGTTCTTGAGCCCCACGGTATCCGCGTAGAACATCGGCCCGCCGCGCCAGGCCGGGAACCCGTAGCCATTTAAATACACGATGTCGATGTCCACTGACCGCAGCGCAATGCCTTCCTCCAATATCCGCGCGCCCTCGTTCACCAGGGCATAAATGGTCCGCTCGATGATCTCTTCATTGCTCACCGGTCGCCGCACGATGCCCGCTCTCTGCGCGATGTTTTCGATGAGCGCCGTCACCACTAAATCGCCCGAAGGCTTGCGATTTTCATCGTATTTGTACCAGCCAGCGCCGGTTTTCTGCCCGTAGCGGCCCATTTCGCACAGTTCGTCCGCCACCAGCGGCACGCGAATCCCGGGCTTTTCCAGGTGCTTGAACTCCTTGCGAATCCGCCAGCCCACGTCCAGACCCGCCAGGTCCCCCATCGCGAGCGGCCCCATCGCCATACCGAAATCGTAGAGAGCCGTATCCACCTGGTCCACCGCCGCGCCCTCCTCCACCAGGAACTGAGCTTCGCGGCCGTAGCAATGGATCATGCGGTTGCCGATGAATCCGCGGCAATTCCCGGCGAGCACGCCGACTTTTCCCAACTTCTTGGCCAGCGCCATCGACGTGGCGATCACTTCCTTGCTGGTCGCCTTCCCGCGCACGATCTCAAGCAGCCGCATGACGTTTGCCGGGCTGAAGAAATGATGTCCGATCACCATCTGCGGCCGCGACGTGGCCGAGGCGATCTCATCGATGCTCAGCGTCGAGGTGTTCGACGCCAGAATGCATCCCGGCTTGGCGATCCTGTCGATCTCGCCGAAAATCTGCTTCTTCAGCGCCATCCCTTCGAACACAGCCTCGACGATGATATCGGCCTTGTCGAAACCGTCATAAGTCAGCGTAGGCGTGATCAGATCCATCCGCTGCTGCATCACTTCGGCGCTGAAGCGGCCCTTGCTCACGCTGTTCTGATAGTTCTTGCGGATAGTCGCGATCCCCTTGTCGAGCGCTTCCTGCGTGGTCTCCTTCACGATCACCGGAATGCCCGCGTTGGCGTAGTTCATCGCGATGCCGCCCCCCATCGTTCCCGCGCCGATCACCGCTGCCCGGCGGATGTCGTACGTCTTCGTCTCCTTGGGAATATCCGGAATCTTCGCCACCGTACGTTCGCCGAAAAACGCGTGGATCAGCGCCTTGGACTGAGTCGAGAACAGGCATTGCTGAAACAGCTCCGCCTCGCGCTCGCAGCCGTCGGCGAAACTCAGCCGCGTGGCGGCCTCCACGGCGTCGATCGCCGCCAGTGGAGCCATCTGCCCGCGCTTGGTTCTCTTCGCATGATCTCTTGCCACGCTGAAGACCGTTGCGTTCTTGGTCGCGTCGGCGAGCTTTTCGCCACGCTCGCGTGTCTTGAGCGCGAGCATGCCGGCAGCCTCCCGCGCGAACGCCACCGCGCCCGCGAGCAGATCGCCATCGATGATTTTATCGATGATACCCGCCGCCAACGCCGCCTTCGCGTCGACCGGCTCCCCGAACGCGCACATCTCCACGGCCTTTGCCACGCCCGCCAGCCTCGGCAGCCGCTGCGTGCCCGCCGCTCCTGGAATAATGCCGAGCTTCACCTCCGGTTGGCCCACCTGCGCCGAGGCGGCCGCTACGCGGTAATGTCCCGCCATGGCGACCTCCAGGCCCCCACCGAATGCCGTGCCGTGGATCGCCATCACCACCGGCTTGGTCGAATCCTCAATCCTTAGCAGCGTCGGATAGAGCGCCAGCCGCGGCCTGGAGCCCGACGTAATCTTGCCGAACTCCCGGATATCGGCCCCGGCGATGAAGGTCCGCCCCCCGCCGATGATCACGACCGCTTCGACTTCCCGATCGGCGCCCGCCTTCTCGATCCCCTCGAGGATCCCCTCGGGAACTCCCGGGCTCAAAGCATTCACCGGCGGATTATCGATCGTGATGATGGCTACATTGCCGTCTCTCGTATACTTGACGAGGTCGCTCATGTTTGGAGAATCCCTTTCGTGGACAAAATCGCTTTACCATCGTATAAGATCGCCGGGCCGGCCGACATGGATCGCATCCTGCGGGCGGCGTCGATCATCCATACGGAAGATGAAGTTATGGCCACTCGCGGCGCTGCTGATCCTCGCCTTGACGTCGAACGGGCAGGCGGTTTCCCCCGAAAAGCAGCGCGAGATCGATTCCTTTGAAAAGGTCTGGACCACCATCCGCGACAAGCACTGGCAGAAGAACCCGGGCGGACTGGACTGGCAGGCGATCCACGCCGAGTTTTACCCTCGTATCGTTGCCGCGAACTCGCCCGAGGAGTCCCTGGCTATCATGCGCGAGATGCTGGGGCGCCTGAAGCAGACACACTTCGGCATCTTCCCGGCGTCGGTCTACAACGACGTCGAGGCCGAAGTGGGGGGTAACGGCTCCCCGGGCATCGAGACGCGTGTTCTTGGCGGTCAGGCGGTGGTCACCAATATCGATCCCGCATCTCCGGCCGAGCGCGCCGGCGTCGAACGCGGCTGGGTTGTCGTCAGCGTCAACGACAAGCCTGTTGCTCCTCTCATTGAAAAACTCGCCGCCGATCCTAACATCCATGAACTGGCTTTGGAGCGAGCGGTCTTCTCGCGCCTCACCGGAATGGTTGGGGAGCGCAAGAAGTTCGCGTTCCTCGACGATACCAACGCCGTGGTGACCAAGGAACTGGAGCTGGCCCCCGAGCGCGGCCAGGCAGCCCGCTTTGGAAACCTCCCTCCGATCCACGTGTTCTTCGAATCGAAGAAAATCGGCCAAACCGGCTATGTGCGATTCAACATGTTCCTGGACCTGGTCCGCGTGATGAACCAGTTCGGCGAAGCCGTGCAAGACTGCATGAGCTGCGACGGCTTCATCATCGACCTGCGCGGCAATCCCGGAGGCATCGGCGGCATGGCCATGGGCATGGCCGGCTGGCTGATCGACAAGCCGGATCAGCGCCTCGGCACCATGTACTTGCGCGACGCGTCCTTGAACTTCGTCATCAATCCCCGGCCCGAAGTCTTCAGAGGTCCAGTGGCCGTGCTGGTGGACGGAAGTTCCGCCTCCACCTCGGAAATCTTCGCCGGCGGCCTGAAAGACCTCGGCCGCGCCCGGATCTTCGGGACCAAAACCGCCGCCGCGGCGCTCCCTTCCATTTTCGAACGCCTCCCCAACGGCGACGGATTCCAGTACGCCACCGCGAATTACATCTCCGAAGGCGGTAAGGCGCTGGAGGGCCTCGGCGTCACGCCCGACGTGGAGATGAAGATCACCCGCGCCGGCCTGCTGGCCGGTCATGATGCGGTATTGGACGCTGCGCTAGAGTGGATTAGGAAGCAAAAATGAAACGCCGTTATTTTCTGGCCGCCCTGATCGGCTTTACCACCCTCGGCTTTGCGCAGACCGAAGCATTACCCAAGCCCGAAACCATCCTCGACCGGTATGTCGAGGTCACGGGTGGAAAAGCCGCCTATGAAAAGCGCAAGAACGCCCTGGAAACCGGTACCTTGGAATACAAGGCGCAGGGCTTAAAAGGCAGCGTTACGCGCTATTCGGCCGAGCCCGCGGAAGAATATTCCGTGATTGAAATCGACGGCGTCGGCAAGATCGAAGCGGGCATCGACAACGGCATCGCTTGGGAAAAGAGCGCCATCCTTGGCCCGCGCATCAAGTCCGGAGCCGAACGCGTTCAAACCCTGCGTGAAGCCACGTTCAACGCCTCCCTTCACTGGCGCGAGCTGTTCCCCAAGGTGGAAACCGCCGGCACGGAGACCATCGACGGCGAACTGTGCTACAAAGTTGTCCTCACGCCCAAGGAAGGCAATCCGGAGACGATGTTTTTTGAGAAGAAATCCGGCCTTGCCGTCAAAACCATGACCGTTGCCGCCACGCAGATGGGCGACGTCCCCTTTGAGGCCACATCTGCCGAATACAAAACCTTCGGCGGCGTGACCATTCCCACCAAAATCACGCAAAAGGTCAGTGGGCAGGAGTTCACCATCACCATCCAGGATGTGAAGATCAATCAGCCCATCCCCGAAGGCCGCTTCGATCCTCCGTCCGACATCAAGGCCCTGCTCAGCAAATCCGCTGACAAAAAGTAGTTACTCGTCCAGATTCGGCGGTGGATCCGCGCTGCGATAGAATCGCGACCGGCAGCTCCGGCAGCGGAACGGCCACCGTCCCAACCTCTTCTGAATCAGGGCGTAGAAACCTTCGCTCTTGGAGCGCCGGATGTCGTGGGAGCCGCACTTCGGGCAGGGAAGATCCAGCGCGGTTGTTTCTTGTTTTTCCGCCATGATGAGTGCTGGAGGCGATCCCTCGTTAGTACCAAAATAACATGCGTACTGGATATTTTCTCCAAAGCAGGTTATAAACGTTACTTGGGCCCCTTCCTCCACGGTTTGTTTCAAAGCTCCAAGCGCCGCGCCGGATTTGTTGTCCTCACGGTTCTGGTCATCACCTATGGATGGGTCTTCTTCCGCGGCCCGCAAGGACTGCAGACGCTTCTCGAAAAGCGCCGCGAGATCCGCGAGCTCGAATACCGCAACGACGAAGCACGCCGCGAAAATGAGCGCCGCAAGGAGAAGATTCACCGCCTTGAGGAAAGCCGCAGTGAGCAGGAAATGCAGATTCGCAAGCAGTTGAAGCTGCAGAAGCAGGGCGAAACCACCTTCATTTTGCCCGAGTCGGAGCAGCCGAAGCTGGACCAGTCAAAGCCCGACCAGCCACAGATGGACCCGCCAAAGCCTGACCAGAAGTAGACAGTAATTCCTTCGCCCGCTGAAACAGCGTCTCCGCTCGCTCCGCCGATTTCGCCTCCACAGACAAGCGCAGGATCGGCTCCGTGTTCGACGCCCGTGCATGAACCCAAGCGCCGTCCATCAGAAGCTTCAATCCATCGCGGCGGTCCAGATGCGCTTCCGGCCACTCCGCGGCCAGCCTCTGGATCACCGTTCCCAGCCAGCCGTGCTCCAGGGTCACCGTCGCCGAGCGGCGGTGATAACGCGGCAGCGCGCCGGCCAGGCCCGAGGCCGTTCTTCTCGTCGACGCCATACGATCCAGCCACAGCGCCATCCCTGCGTAGCTGTCCCGGCAATACTGCACGGCGGGGAAGATTACGCCTCCGTTGCTGCCCTCGCCGCCAATCACGGCGCCACAGGCGAGCATCCCCTCCACCACGTTCGCCTCGCCCACAGGCGTGCGAACCACCGGAGCCAGATGCGCCGCAGCCACCTCGTCGATCACCATCGACGTAGTCAAGTTCACCGTCACTGGACCCGCGTGCCGCGCGAGTACCGCATCCACCGCGATCGCCAGCACGTCGTCGTTGTCGAGCACGCGTCCATTCTCATCGGTGACGGCCAGCCGGTCGCCATCCGGATCCTGCCCGAAGCCGATGTCGCAGCCGTGCTTCTTTACGAGAGCGGAAAGTTCCGTCAGCGTGTCCGGCCTGGGCTCGGCCACGCGCGGAAACGGTTTTTCAGGATCCACCGCGATGGCATGCAACTCGCAGCCTAGCTCATCGCGTAGAAACTGCGGCGTCATCACCGCGCCTGCACCATTCACGGCGTCCAGCGCCACGCGAAACTTCCTCGCCCGGATGCGCTCCACGTCCACTTGTGCCAGCACCCGGTCGAAATGTATCCGGATTGGGGCCTTCCGCTCCTCCACCACCGAACAAATTTCCGCATTGGAGGCCTCGCGAAAAGCGCTCTGGTGATAAATATCCAGCAACTCGCCCCGCTCGTAGTGATTGAAAAACAGCCCAGAGGCGTTAAACAATTTCAGGGCGTTATACTCCGGCGGATTGTGCGACGCCGTGATGGCCAGGCCACCGCGCGCCCCGATCACTCCGGTATATAGCTGGATCGTCGGCGTCGGCAGCACACCCACGTCGATCACTTCGCAGCCAGCGGCCAGCAGGCCACAGTGCACCGCATGCTGCAGCATCGGCCCCGTCGACCGAGTGTCGCGGCCTACTACCACCCGTCCCCTGCCGACGTATGTTCCGAAGGCCTGCGCGAACGCCCGCGCCAGCTGCGGCGTCAGGAATGGGCCGACGACGCCCCGGATGCCAGAGACACCGATCTTTAGAAGATGCTCACGAGGCATATTGCCGCACCTGGTCCATCAATTCCTGAAACAAAACGCGCGGGGGGCCGCCGCGATGCTCACAGATCACGCGCACCACGGGCTCGGTCTGGCTGACGCGGACATGGAACCACTTTACGGGTCCGTCTTCTCCTGGCCAGTCCACGCGGAGCCCATCGGTCGAATTGGCGCGCCCGTCCGCGTAGCGCCGCTCCAATTCCGCGAACAGCGCCGGAATGCGCCGCGGCTGCAGCGGGATTTGGCCCTTCAAAATCGAATACCGGGGATATCCGGCCAGAATCTCCGACAATTTCGCGCAGCGCTCGTGCATCATCGACAGCACGGCCAGCATTGACGCGATGCCGTCGTACACGAACCGGAACCGAGGCATCATGACTGCGCCCGTGCCCTCGCCCGCCACCGCGATCTCGTCCGGACGGTACATCGCCAGCGCATCGGTCGCCGCCTGCCTCCCCACAGGCACGCGAATCACTGTGCCTCCATGCCTCCCCGCGATTTCCTCCACCAGCGCCGTGGTCGACAGATTCGTGATGACCATCTTTCCCGCCGATCGCGGCAGCAGATAGTCGGCCAGCAGCGGCAGCATCATCTCTTCGGAGATGGGCTCGCCTTTTTCCGTCGCCATGGCCACGCGATCCGAGTCGATGTCGAACAGGAATCCCGCATCCGCGCCCGCGGGCTCCACCAGAGGTGCAAGCTGCAGGGCCACCGTCGACGCGGAAGTGTTGGGCTCATGCGCGAACGTCCCCATGCGCTCATTGATCAGCACGAACCGGAACCCGTAGCGCCCGTTCAACCGCCGCAGAATTTTCGATGACGTGCCGTTGGCGCAATCGACCAGAATCTTGTACCGCGTCAGAGCAGGGAAATCGAAGGCCTCCGCCAGATCATCCAGATACAGATCCAGCGCGTCCTCTTCCGCCAGCAGCCGGCCGATGTTCTTCCAATCGACGAACGCAAACCGCCGTAGATGATACAAGTCCAGCAGCTCGTCTGCCTCCGCCGTGGACAGATATGTGCCCGCTGCTCCCAGGAACTTCAGCGCATTCCATTCGGCCGCGTTATGGCTCGCCCCGATAGAAATACCTCCTGCTGCCGAATGCCTGCGAATCGCGTGCTGCAGCACCGGCGTCGAGACCAGTCCCAGGTCGATCACCTCGCGCCCGCACGCCAGCAGTCCGGCGAGCACTCCTTCGCGCAGCATGACGCTCGACGCCCGCGGATCGCGCCCCACAACGACCGCGCCCGGCCCCAGGAACGATCCGAACGCCGACGCGAAGTCCACCACGTGCTCCGCCGATAGACCGGAGCCAACCACGCCCCGCAGTCCGACCTCGGAGATGCGCACATTTTTTGGCATTACCAGACCCGGCACGCAGGATAGCGCACCATCGGCTGCCCGGTTCTGCACGCGAACGCCTGCTGAAACTCCTGCATGTTGGAAACCACACCGTTCACCCGGAACTCACTCAGCGCATGCGGATCCGACTGCGCCTGCAGCCTGGCGCTTTCCTCGGTGATGTTCTCGCACCACGCCTGGCCCCAGCCGAGGAAAAATCGTTGCGCGGCCGTGAATCCGTCGCGCTTCGGGGGCTCCTTGCCGTCGAGCGTCTCCATCAACGCCATGTAAGCGATCCGCAAGCCGCCGCTGTCCGCGGTATTCTCGCCCAGCTCCAGCTTGCCGTTCAGCTTCGCATCGCCCGGCCCGGTGAACGCCGAAAACTCTTTCACCAGGCAGTCGGCGCGCTGCTCGAACGCCTTGGCGTCCTGCTCGGTCCACCAGTCCCGCAGATTGCCCTGTGCGTCGAACTGCCGGCCCTGATCGTCGAAGCCGTGCGTCAGCTCATGGCCGATAATCGCCCCGATCGCCCCGAAATTCACTGCGTCGTCCAGTTTGTTGTCGTAAAACGGAGGCTGCAGAATCCCCGCCGGAAAATTGATGTCGTTCTCTTGCGGGTCGTAGTAGGCGTTCACCGTCGGCTGGCTCATCTCCCAGTCGCTCCGGTCCAGAGTCTTGCCGATCTTGGCCAGCTGCCGGTGCAGCTCGAACTCCCTGGTCCTCGCGTAGTTGCCGTACGCGTCGCCGCGCACGACCCGCACGGACGAATAATCGAGCCATTTGTCCTTCGTCCCCACTTTATTCAGAATGGCCCGCAACTTCACGAGTGCCTGTTCCTTGGTCTTCGGCGTCATCCAATCGAGCCCCTGAATATCACGTCCCAGCGCCTTTTCGAGCGCCGCTACCATCTCCTTGGTGCGCTTCATCCCCTCGTCGCCGAGTGTCTTTTCGACAAATCGCTCGCCTAGCGCATCGGGCAGCGCGTTATCGGTCTGATCCGTGCAGCGCTTCCACCGCGGCCGCATCTCTTTCGCACCCGACAAAATGCGCCCGTAAAAATCGAATGTCTCCTCCTGAAACTTCGTGGGCAGGATGACGGAACGGTCGGTCACGAGCGTCGCCGTCAGGTAGGATTTAATATCGTCCAGGCTCGACTCGACAATCACCGATTCCACCGCCCTCACGAACGGCGGCACGGACACGTCCAGCGTCTCCAGTCCCTTCGCTCCTATGCTCTCGAAGAATCTTTCCCAGTCGAACCCCGGTGAAAGCGAAATCAATTCCTTTACCGTCAGCCGGTGATAGACGGCCTGTGGATCGCGCCGCGCCACCGGATCCATCGACCCCTTGGCCAGTCTGGTTTCGATCCTCATCACCGCATCGGCCCGTTTCGCCGCGACTTCGGTCGGATTCCCCAGTAGTTCGAACAGTTTCAACAGGTGAGCCACGTACTGCCGCCGCAGTTCTACCGATTTTTCGTCGGCCCGGAAATAATAGTCGCGATCCGGTAACCCGATTCCGCCCTGATCCAGGCCCGCGATCATCTCGCTCGAATTCTTCGCGTCCGGCTCCGACGAAAACCGGAAGAACGGATTCGACCCCAAGAGATACAGGCTCGTCACGACCCCCGTAATCGCCGGCTTGCCTTCCATCGCGTTGATGCGGTCCAGGTCTGCCTGAATCGGCGTGAGCCCTTTTTGATCGATGGCGCGCGTGTCCATGCAGGTGGCGTAGAAATCGCCGATCTTCTGCTCGACGGTCGTGCGCGTGGGCTTGTTCGCCGACGCGGCTTCCAGAATGCCTTGCAGCACGGTCCGATTCCGCTCCTGCAGCGCGTCGAAGCGCCCCCAGCGCGACTGATCGTTCGGCACCGGATTCGCCGCCAACCAGCCACCGCACGCGAAGCGGTAAAAATTGACGCATGGATCCGCGCCCTTATCCAGCGCCCCCGCATCAAACCCCGACATTTTTTGAGCGCAGGCGAGCCCGCAGCACAAAAAAGACGAAAATACCATGAAGCGCACGATAATCGAACCCATAATCCAATAGTAAAGCTTCAGAGGACCACTCGCCGCGCCCCGGTTACGAGCCGTCTTCCGCAACCGTTCGAGTATAATTCAGCCGTGCGGCGAATCCTCGGATGCATGTTCGCGCTGGCCCTCAGCCTGCCCTTCTATGCCCAACAGGTCAATATCGAGCCGCGCATAAAAGCCCCAAGGTCCGACCCCGACAAGACTCCCGCCACGCATCTCAAGGTCGATACCAGCCTCGTCCTCGTGCCGATCACCGTGACCGACAAGCTCGGCCGCCCCGTCCTTGGCCTTGAAAAGCAGGATTTCCGGGTCTTCGACAACCAGGTGGAACAAACCATCACCCACCTGGCGATGGAAGACGACCCCGTCGCCGTCGGCTTCATCTTCGACATCAGCGGCAGCATCGGCGGAAACATGGGTGAGTATAGGATGGCCGCCCGCGAGTTCTTCAAAGTGGCCGACGATGACGACGAATTCTTTCTGGTGGAGTTTGAAAGCAAACCAAGACTGGCGGTGCCGCTGAGCCGCGACGCGGCCAACATCGACTACCAGATCATGATGACCCGGTCCCAAGGCCTGACCGCCCTGTTCGACGCGGTGTACCTGGCTACCAATGAGATCCGCAAGTCCAAGCTGATCAAGAAAGCGTTGATCCTGATTTCGGACGGTGGCGAGAACAACAGCCGTTACCGCCAGTCCGAGGTCGAAAGCGCTCTGCGCGAAACCGACGCGCTGCTGTACGCGATCGGCCCGTCGCCAGATAATCTCTCGGGAGACAATAACGGCGGCCTGTTGAAGCACCTCGCGGAGTTCACGGGAGGGCGCCTGATTGAGCTCCAGGGAACCGGTTTCGCGGACCTAGCGCAGAAGGTAATCATCGACCTGCGCAACCGCTATCTCATCTCGTACTCCCCCAAAGACAGCGCCAGGGACGGCAAATATCACGCCATCAAGGTCCAGTTGATTCCGCCGAAGGGCATGGGAAAGCTGACCGCCCACTGGCGCACGGGCTATTACGCCCCAACCCAATAATCGAATGTGGGGCGGGCTATTAGCCGACAGCCGCCCTCGGGGCGGCTTGGGCTTCGCGCCAACCCTACTCTTCAAACTCCGCCGCCGGCGCTGCCCGTTCGTTCACCACCAACCGGAACACGTCCGGACGAGCATAATGTCCCGTGACGTCCAGATCGTATTTCCCCTCGGCGATCTCATCGCGATCCAGATCCGCCACCAGCACAGCCTCGCCGCCATAATGTGGCCCGGCGAGCACCACGCCCTGCGGATTCACGATCACGCTCCCGCCGCGAATCGCCACTGGACCCGTAGCGCCGTAGTCCGCCGGACAATCCTTGCGCTCCAGATACTGCACTGCGGACAACACGAAGCACCGCCCCTCGAATGCGATGTGCTGCATGGATCTTGCCCACGTGTCGCGATCGTCCACCGTCGGCGCGCAATACAGCTCGACCCCTTTGGCGTACATCGCCATCCGCAACAGAGGCATGTAGTTTTCCCAGCAGATCACCGCGCCGACGCGGCCCAGAGGCGTTTCGATCACCGGCAGCGTCGAGCCGTCGCCCATGCCCCATACCAGCCGCTCCATCGCCGTCGGCATCAGCTTGCGATGCTTGCCCAGCATCTCGCCAGAGGGGCCGAAAAACAGGACCGTGCAGTACAGCGTGCCTCCGTCCCGTTCGATCACGCCGATTACCAGGTGAATCGCATGATCCCGGGCGATCGTAGCCAGCTCCTCCGCCGCCGCGCTGGGCAATTCCACGGCGCTTTCGAAGTAACGCCGGAACATTTTCCGCCCGTCCGCCGTCCGCGAGCCCACCCGCGCCCCAAAGTCGAGCCCCTTCGGATACCCCGAAACGAACGCCTCCGGAAACACCACGATCTGCGCGCCCTGCGCCGCCGCCTCCGCCGTTAGCGACCGAACCTTGGCAATCGTCGCCTCGCGATCGAATACCACCGGAGCCGCCTGGACCACCGCCGCCCGCACCATTTTGTTCAGCACCCCGAAATTATCCCACTCCGAGGACTGTGGGCCTGGTCAGACGTCCAAAAGACGCGCGCTTGGTAAACGTCTATCAAGGCTTCTTTTCCGTGCAAGTCTGGCCGCGCCGGAAAGTCTGCAATTTCGGCCACATAGTAGCGCAGATCGACGTAACCCATCATCGACCAGTCAAAGATATCGATAAAACGAAGGGTTACGTCTGACGAAGCGAGTTGATCAAGTGTTGCGATCCAATTACGTCCCCCATTCTCCGTTGTTGTAACTACGACGTTTGTTGCTAGGTGGTGACCTCTGTTGTCTGGGACGTCCGGCACGACTTGGAAGCCGTCGATTATTTTGGACGCTTCGCAACCACACGATTCGCTTAGACCTTCGATGACGATCGCTTGAAATATGCTGGGCTTAAGCCGGTTGAACCTCGCAACCGAGTCCCAATTCCGCAAGTCTGTGTTCTGCCAGTAGCGAGTATTCCAGATTTCGCGCAAGCACAGGCGATATTGCTGAAATAGTTCCGTGACGTCTTCAGTCATTGGACTCCCAAAACAAGACCGGGGTCATGAAATTATCCCACGCCTGGAGCCTTACTGGCGCGCCTTTCCGTCGTCCTTGAAGTTGATCGCAAAATAGGGCGAGGTGTAGTTCGGACCTTTACTCGTCCGCTGCAAGAACTCGGCGCCCTGCAGGTGGCCCACGCCGACGCCGATGTTGACGTGGCGGTTCAGTTCATACCACGTGTACGCATCGAATTCCCTTCCGATGTGCGTACCGGAGCGGCCGGTGGCGTCGCGCAAGATGACTCCGCCGGAGGTGTTATAGAGCGCGTCTGACGCCTGCGCCAGCCAGAAATCCAGATATTGGCCGGTGACCGTCCAGCGATGGCGCGGCTCAATGGTCAGGCCGGCCCGTTGCGCAATAATGTTCTGCCAGCCGAACTGGTCGGTAATCCCGAAGCGGTCGTGTGCCGTAGGATACATCGTGTCGAATGTGTTTTGCGTTCCGTCGGACGGGTTCCTGTCACCGGAAGCATAGTCGAACTGCCAGAACACACGAGGCTTCGCGCGTGCTTTATCGATCCTGTACGAGGCGCCTAGACTCGCCGCCCATGCCCGGATCCCGTTCGGACCGTCGGTCCCTCGCTCCAGAATCGATTCGACGGAATAATCCAGGCTACGCAGAGTCTGGCCCTTGAATCGCAGTCCGTAGGCGAACTCATTCTGCTTACCCACCGTCGGTTTCGCCGCCACAATGGCAACGGCCTGCTGTACCCTCCAGAGCGCGAACGGTTCCAGCGTCGAGTTGGGAACGACTTGCTCGATTCTGCCGTACGCGCCGTATATATTGTTTCCTTCCTGATGATGGCTGATACCTTCGGCCGAGGGCACCACCGCCGATGCAGCGAAAAGGCCCAAACGAAACTGGCTGTAATGCAGATTCGCCACCACGGCGTCGTACGAGCGCGCCTGGTTGCGCCACTCCGAGTTCGCGATGATCGTGTTGTTGTAGTTGATCAACTGACGCCCCACGCGCACGCTGATCCATTGCGTCTCCGGGTCCCCGAACTCGGCGTAGGCAAGCTTCAAATCCCACGCGTTCAGATTCGGCGGACCCAAGGGCGGTTCTTGCATGAACGGCCGCGCGTCCTGCATCTGCGCCACGAACTTGAGCCACGCGGCGGGCCTGATGTTCACTTGAAGGCGCGAACGGAGGAGAACGTAGGAATCGTTGTTATTCGAATTGAAGCCAATATCGTGATGACCCTCATAGCGGAACCGTTCTTCCCACCCGAACCAGATCCAAGGCGGGAGTTGGTCACTGAGCAGGCCCGCCGGGCGAACGTCCGGGAAATCGTACGGTGCAGCCTGGCCAAAGGTTCGATAAGCAGGGCCGTTAAGGAAGCTGAGCGGATTTGACGCCGGACCCGTTATGAAGGCGCCGGCATATCCGCTGGCGCTGTTGCGTGTCGTGACATCGTCCTGCGCCATCAAAGGCCTCGAGGAGAGTCCCAGGACGATTGCTAAACTGGAAGCAATAAATAGGTTAGGTGAAATTCTCACATTTACCTAAAAGTCTATCGAGAAATAGCGAACGCCCAATATAACCGATTCAGACTATCATACTCTTCCTCGGGTTCCTGTAGGGGCGCCACCCGGCGTGCCGCGTCAATCGCAGGGTCGATGGCCTCTTCTCAGCCCGCCAGCGTCTCCGGCGAAGCGATAAACCGGTATCCTACGCCCCGCACCGTCAGCAGATGCCTCGGATGCGTCGGATCGTCCTCGATGTACTTCCGCAGGCGCACAATAAAGTTGTCGATCGCCCGCGTGTCCGTGTCCTGGTGCAGCCCCCACACCTCGTCGAGCATCCGTTTCCGCGAAACAGGCTTCCCTTCGTGCTCGATCATGTATCGCAGGACATTCACTTCCATCAGCGTCAGCGGGAAAACATCGCTGCCGACGCGCAGCTCCAGAGCCGCGAAGTCGATGGTTTTTCCATCGAAGCTGAACTGGTCCGGCGGAACTGGGGCCACTGGCGCACTCGCCATCGACCCCACCAGCCAGTCCTTGCGCCGCAGCAGCCCGCGAATCCGCGCGATCAGAATGGACAGATCGAACGGCTTCGTCAGGTAATCATCTGCTCCCGCCGCGAAGCCCTTCAATACGTCCTCCGGATGTCCCCGAGCCGTTAGCATCAACGTCGGCACGTACTGCCCGGCTTGTCTCAGCTCGGAGATCACGGTGAAGCCGTCCATGCCCGGCAGCATCACGTCCAGCACCACCACGTCGAAGACCGGCTTGCCCGTCTTGAAGAGCTCCAAAGCCGCTTCTCCTGTGTCCACTACCTTCACCTGATACCCTTCCGCTTCGAGGTTGAAGCGCAGCCCTTCGGCCAGATGCGTCTCGTCTTCGACCACCAGAACGTTGCTCATGATTTTGCAATGGGAAGCTGCAGAATGAAGGTGCTGCCGTGCCCCGGCCCTTCGCTCTCCGCCCAAGCCCTTCCGCCGTGGCGCTTAGCTACACTGCGCACGATGTACAATCCCAATCCCGTTCCCTTCACGCGTGTCGCCAGCGAGCCCGGCGCGCGATGGAACCGTTTGAAAATCTGCTTTAACTCTGCCTTGGGGATACCCGGCCCCTCATCCCTCACCCGAATTCTCACGAACCGCCCATCAACCTTTTCCGCCTCGACGCTCACCGTCACCTGGCTTCCCGAATACTTTACCGCGTTGTCGATCAGGTTCGAGACCGCCGCGCGAACCTCGTCGGCGTCGCCCATGATCGTCGTTGCGCCGTCGCTCTTATACGTCACCGCCTCCGGCCCAAGCCGGTACAGGGCCCGCGCCCGGATCAGGGACTCCTCAATCACCTGGCTCAAATCGATGCGCGTGAGATTCAGTTTCCGCGATGCGCCCATGCGCCCCGTGCGCAGCACCTGCTCGATGGTTTCCAGCAGACGTTCGCTGTCGGCCAGCATGATGCGGTAAAACTCCTTCCGCTTCTCCTCATCGACGGCGCGGGATTGCAGCGTTTCCAGATACAGCCGGATGGACGCCACCGGCGTTTTTAGCTCGTGCGTCATGGCGTTGATAAACGCGTCGTGCTGCTCGTTGCGGCGGATCTCGCGCACCAGGAAGATGGTGTTCAGCACCACCCCGGCGATAATCACCGCTAAAAGAACGATGCCAAGAAACAGTAGGATCCCAGTCCGCCAGTTGAGAACCACCCAACCGATGTACAGCAGCAGCGTGACGAGAATTAAACCGGCGCCGAGCGCGATGAAAAACGCGATCGTCTTGCGCCGGCCCGCGAGGACCATGCCCTTATTATGCGACGATGTCTCCACAGACATGAAGCCGACGGAAAAATCGGTGCTGGCGCGCATGCGCAAGATCTGCATTGCGCTCTCCGGGACGCAGGAAAAGATCAGCCATGGCCACCCCGCGTTCGCCACGGCTAAGGGCATCTACGCCGTGCTCGAGAAAACCCGCGGCGAGCTATCGATTTGCGTGAACGTCGGCCGCACGACGCAGTCGATTTTCCTGGAAGATTCCCGCTTTTATCCGACGCCTTACGCCGCCAGGCATGGCTGGGTTTCGTTGAAGGTCCACGCCGCGCCGCTCGATTGGGAGGAAATCGCGGAACTTCTGCGCGGCAGCTACGAACTCCGGAAATAGCGGGACAATCGCATTATGAAAACACTCGTGCGAATCGTTCTCGCGTTGGCCGCGGCCGTGGGAGCGGGCTGGTACGTCTACCACCGGATTCCGGCGCCCCTGCCGCTTTTGTCCAGGCAGGAATTGCTAGAGGAAGTGCGCCAGGGCCACGTCCATGAAGTGGTCATTGAGGATCAAGATACGATTGAGGGCGTCAGCTCCACGCGCGGCGGTTTTCGGTCACCGTACCGCAAGGATCAGGACGCGAATCTCCCCCAGGAACTGCGCAACCTCGGCGTGATTGTGAAATTTGCGAGCTCGGGCGTCGGATTGTTCTAGGCCGCTTCGCGCTCGAACAGCGCCTGGTCCACTTTGGCCACGCGGACCTGTTCCACCACTCCCAGCGCTCGCAACATCTTCAGCGTGATCCAGGAAATGTCGAACTCATACCAGGCCAACCCGTGCCGAGCCGATGTCGGATGCGCGTGGTGGTTGTTGTGCCAGCCCTCGCCGAAGGTCATCAGAGCAACCCACCAGTTGTTCCGCGAATCGTCCTTGGTCGCAAAGCGCCGCTCGCCCCACATGTGCGTCGCCGAGTTCACCAGCCACGTCGCGTGCAGCCCGATGGTCACCCGCAGGAAGATTCCCCAGCAGACCAGAGAAATGCCGCCAATCGCGTACAAGATCCCGCCCAGAATCACCATCGGAATCCAGTGGTAATTGTTCAACCAGACGTAAAACTTGTCCTTGGCAAGGTCCGGAGCGTATTTCGCCATCGCCTTCGTGTTGTTGTGATTGGTCTCGCCCCACAGAATCCAGCCCATGTGCGCCCACCAGGCTCCATCGCGAGGGGAATGGGGGTCGCCGGGCTGATCTGACTTCTGATGATGAATCCGATGCGTCGCCACCCAGAAAATCGGTCCGCCTTCCAGCGTCAGGGCACCGCACACGGCGAAGAAATATTCCATCCACAACGGGCACTTGTAGGACCGGTGCGTATGCAGCCGGTGATAGCCCAGGCTGATGCCCCAGCCGATCGCCATCCAATACAAAGCGAAGGAGATCAGGAAGTTACGCCAGCTGAACATAAACAACGCGGCGACAGCTCCAAGATGAAAGGCAAAGAAAACCAGGGTTGTGGCCCAGTTCATGCGGTGGTTGGGGAGGGTGATTACTTGTTCGGTCATGGATTGAAAGGCTCGACATACCAACCTACCAGGGATTCGCTGAATGATTTGTAAGACTTATGTAATATCGCCGAGCAATAAGCTCGCATGAGGTGAACACCTTATCTCCCTTACTTTGAGACAGAATCTCGCGTCCTTTGTATTCTTTGCGACTTTGCGTGAGAAGTCCTTGAGGTCCCATGGCGTACCCTGAGGCAGAATCTGAATTCCGCCGATCTTCTTTGTAATGAACTGCCCCAACTGCGGCGCGGCCATGCGGCTCAAGGACGACGCCGATTACCTCATCTGCGATTACTGCGAGACGCCCCATTTCCCCGATCCTAACGATGACGGCGTGCGTGTCCTCGGCGTCGACGCCGGTTTCCCCTGTCCCGTCTGTACGGTCTCCCTCGTCCACGCCTCGGTCGCCCGCGAGCGGATCTTCTATTGCCAGCGCTGCCACGGCATGCTCATCTCGATGAATGTTTTTACCGAAATCGTGGCCGATCTGCGCTCCCGTCGCGAGATCACCGCCGACGTCGCGCAGCCTCCGGACTGGAAAGATCTCGACCGCCGCATCCCTTGCCCGAAATGCCGCGCCACCATGGACACGCATCCCTACCTCGGGCCGGGAAACATCATCATCGACACGTGCGAGCCCTGCGTGGTGAACTGGCTTGACTACGGCGAGCTCGACCGCGTCGTCCGCGCTCCGGACCCGGCGGTTCACTACACTGTGTTGACGCAGAAGGATCACGAGGGCTAGAGGGAGACAAAATATCCCGTCTGCTCCGAAACTCCACTGCTAGAATGGAATACGGGTCTCTTTTCAAACAATGAGTCACGTGATCGTTTTAGGCGCCCAGTGGGGTGATGAGGGCAAGGGAAAGATCGTCGATCTTCTTGCTGAGCGTTTCGACGTCGTCGCCCGTTACCAGGGAGGCCACAACGCCGGCCACACCGTTTATATCGGCGAACAGAAATTCGTCCTCAAGCTGATTCCGTCCGGCATCCTGCGCCCCGACGTGCAAGCCGTCATCGGCAATGGCGTGGTGGTGGATCTCGCCGCTCTTCTCGAAGAGATCGCCGCGCTCGAGAAACATGGCATCGATGTGACGAAGCAACTCCGCATCAGCAACCGGGCCCACGTGATCTTCCCGTTTCACCGGCTTGTGGAGAAGATGTCCGAGGCGCGGGAGAACCGCATCCCCATCGGCACCACTTCCCGCGGCATTGGGCCTTGTTATGAGGACAAGACCGGCCGTCGGGGCATCCGCATTGCCGACCTCTACGATCCGGAAAGCTTCCGCGACATTTACGACACTCTGGTGGAGGACAAGAAAGCTCTTGCCGCCACGTTTAATCTTCACGACACCATCGACTACGCCGAAATCCGCACGAAGTACGAGCTGTACGCCGAGAGAATCCGGCCCATGGTCTGCGACACCGCGGCGCTACTTTCCTCAGCGATGGCCCAGGGAAAGCGGGTTTTGTTCGAAGGCGCGCAGGGCACCATGCTCGACGTTGACCACGGCACTTATCCCTTTGTCACGTCCTCCAGCGCTTCGGCTGGAGGAGCGTCCATCGGCACCGGCGTTCCACCCACGAAGATTGAAGGCGTGATCGGGATATCGAAGGCCTATATCACGCGCGTCGGCTCCGGTCCGTTTCCCACGGAGAGCCTCGACGCGGCGGGCGATCTCCTCCGCCGCGAGGGCAACGAGTTCGGCGCCGTCACCGGACGCCCGCGCCGCTGCGGGTGGTTCGACGTGCCGCTGCTCAAGTACACGGCCATGGTCAACGGCTTCGACACGCTATTCATCATGAAGCTCGACGTGCTCGATTCGCTCGAGGAGATCCCGGTGGCCGTCCGCTACAGACTGCACGGCAAGGACGTCTCGGAAATGCCCGCGACCTATCGCGCTCTCGAAGCCATTGAGCCGGTCTACCAAAAACTCCCCGGCTGGCACACGTCCACGCGCGGCATCCAGCGGTACGACGAACTGCCCGCCGAGGCGCGCGCGTACCTGAAGTTCCTCGAAGAGCGCACCGGCGTCGAAATCGGCGGCGTCTCCACCGGACCGGAGCGTAACGAGACCATTATCCGCGCCGGCTCCAAACTCGAACGCCTCATCGGGTAGCGGCTCGCCCAGCCCTGCCGGCGTTCGCGAAACTTGCTGCCCCCTTTTTCCGTGCTCCGGCGTCTAATATTGAAGAAGAGGTTGTATTTCCTACCATGACGAAGTGGCTGATCGCGGGCGCTTTGGCGCTCACCGCGAGCGCGGCATTCTCCGCCGATCTCGTTCGACCCAAGGCAGGCAAGGTTGATATTTTCCCCTTGAAGGACATCCGCCCCGGCCTCACCGGCACGGCGTGGACTGTCTTTGAAGGCACTGAGCCCGAGCCCGTGCCCATCGAAATTGTCGGCGTGTGGAAAAACGGCAGCGGCCCTCGCCAGGACGTGATCCTGGCAAAGATGGGCGGCAAGGCGAAGATCACCAACGTCGCGGCGGGCATGTCCGGCAGTCCTGTGTATATCGACGGAAAGCTCGTGGGCGCGGTGGCGCTTCGCATGAGCGTCTTCTCACCGGACGCGGTCTGCGGCATTACTCCCATTGAGCGCATGCTGGAAATTCCCGAGTTTGATCAATCGCGCCCGATGGACGCGAAGACCCCTGATAAACCAGGCAACCGCGCCGTGGCACAGGCAAGCGCGCCTCCCATGATGATGCCGATCGATACGCCGCTTGTTCTCTCCGGCTTCTCGGCGGAGGCCATCAACGCGTTTTCGCCGTTCTTTTCCCAGATGGGCGTTACTGCTGTCCAGGGAGGCTCCGGTGCGGGGCTTCTCACCGCCAAGCCCGTCTCCGGATGGCGCGATTCGTTGAATCCGGGCGAGGCCGTCTCCGGCATTCTCGTTTCCGGCGACATGTCAGCCACCGGCATGGGCACGGTCACGTATAACGACGGCAAGAAAGTGCTCGCTTTCGGGCACCCCTTCTTCAATCTCGGACCCTTGGACATGCCGATGGCCAAGAGCGAAATCCTCATGGTTCTCAGTTCAGCGTTCCAGCCGACCAAATTCGGCAACGCCACAGGAGTGGTGGGCGCGCTCCACCAGGACCGTTTCAGCGGCATCATGGGCGAACTGGGCGCCGAGGCTCCATTCATTCCGGTGCATCTCAATGTCCGCTCGCTCGATGCCTCGGGCGCGGCCGTGCGGCAGAAGCAGCTCGAATTTCAGGTCTTCGTGCATCAGAAATGGACGCCGTTCCTGATGATGCTGACGCTCTACAACTCCCTGCAGCAGATGAACGAGATGGCGGACGACATCACCTATCGGATGAATGGCCGCGTGGACGTGGACGGCGATCGCGCGATTCAGGTATCGACTATGCTCGCGCCAAGCGAGGCTCCTGTGCCTGCGCCGATGGCCTTGGCCGGATGGTGGGCGGATAAATTCAACCGCCTGTTCCTGAATCCCGTCGCCATGCCGAAGCTCAAGAGTGTCGAAATCTCGGTGGACCTTCTGCCGGAACGCCGCACCGCGGCGATCGACTATGCCTGGACACCGGCGATCGATGTGGACGCGGGCACCGAGATTCCGGTAAAAATATTCCTGCGCCCCTATCGAGGCGAACGCATCGAACGTGACGTGCGCGTGAAGATTCCCGCCGGCATGGCCAAGGGCGAGCAGCGCATTTTATTCAGCGACGCCGATACGCTGAACCGCATGCAGAACGCCGCCGTGCTCGGCAACCGCTACATGGATATTCCGGAAACCATTTCCCTTCTGAATCAGGAGCGCGGCAACAATCAAGTGTACGTTTCGCTGGTGGAAGGCCGGCCGACGTATTACGCCGACGACAAGACACTGCCGAGCCTGCCTTCGTCCGTGCTGAACGTGCTGCAGGCCGAGCGCACCGCGACGCGCGCGTTGATGGGGACGCCCGAAAGCGCCAAGCAGCAGCTTGCTATTCCTTTCGATCAGATGATCAGCGGCAGCTATTCGCTCAGAATCAGCGTCAAATAGAAAACATTTCATGAATATTTTGAGAACAGAAGTATCCCCGGGCTCACGCCGCAGGGTCATAAACCCGCGCGTCAGCGCGGGGATCAGACGATGGGGGGCGGTTCTGTGCGTCCTCGGTGCCTTGCGTGCCTCCGATACCAAGACCTGGACCCAGGGCGAGATGGCGGATTTTGAAAAAGGCACGCTCACACGCCTTTCCGTCGCCAGCGACGGACGCCTGGCGCTCGCGCCGGTGGCGAAGGAAATGTTCGATCCCTCGGTCGCGTTTCTATGGGCCGTGGCTCGCGACTCCAAAGGAATGCTGTACACAGGCGGCGGTGGGTTAGGCGGATCGAAGACGAAGCTGTACCAGGTGGAACGGGACGGCAGATCGAAAACGCTGGCCGAGTTGGACGGCATCGCGATCCAGGCCATCGCTATCGATTCGAATGATCGCGTTTACGCGGCGACGTCGCCGGACGGCAAGGTCTATCGCGTCGATCAAACGGGGAAGTCTGAAGTTTTCTACGATCCCAAGCAGAAATACATCTGGGCGCTGGCGTTCGCCCGCTCAGGCGATCTGTTTGTCGGCACTGGCGATCAAGGCGAGATCCATCGGGTGACGCCAGCCGGAGTGGGCACCGTGTTTTTCAAGACGGAAGAGACGCACGCGCGCTCGATGACGGTGGATGCCGCGGGAAATCTGATCGTCGGGACCGATCCCAGCGGCCTGGTGCTTCGCATCACCCCGGCGGGCGAAGGGTTTGTTCTGTATCAAGCTCCGAAACGCGAGATCACCGCCGTGCTGGTCGCGCCTGATCTGACGATTTACGCCGCCGGAGTCGGCAACAAGCAAGCTGCCGCGCCCGTTGGCCCGCCGCCACCCACTCCCGCGCCGCCCCCTACCTCCGCGCCTGGAGCCAATGCCCCCGCTCCCCGGCCTGCGACCGCTGCGCCGCCGACGCTGGCTGGCGCGGCGCCCGCCATCATGGGGGGATCGGAAATTTATCGCATCCAGCCCGATGGCTATCCACGCCGCATCTGGAGCCACGGGCAGGACCTGGTCTACGCGCTGACGTTCGATGAGAAGGGCCGCGTGCTGGCCGGCGCGGGCAATCATGGCGACATTTACCGCCTCGATTCCGATCACCAGTACTGGAAGCTGCTCAGCCTGGCGGCGACGCAGGTCACCGCGTTCTGTTCGGGCGCCGGAGGCAGGGTCTATGCGGTAACGGGAAATATCGGCAAGCTGTTTTCCATCGGGCCCGAGCAGGAACAGACAGGCATCTTCGAAAGTGATATTTTCGACGCCGGGGAGTTTTCCTACTGGGGGCGCCTGTCGCACTCGCCGCGCGAAAACACGGCGGTGGTGGAGGAGACGCGCACCGGCAATCTAAATCGCGCGCAGAAGAACTGGAGCGCCTTCGCGCACACCAACGCCGGCCGCATCGTTTCGCCGCCGGCCCGGTTCCTGCAATACCGGCTGACGCTCTCGGGCGGCGAAATCACCGAGGTCGACGCCGCGTACCAGGCGAAGAACGTCGCGCCGAGCATCGATGAAGTGGAAATCACGCCGCCCAATTACAAGTTCCCCGCGCCGTCCACGGTCGTCACCTCGCTCAGCTCGTCGCTGACATTGCCGTCGCTCGGCCATCAAGCGCCATCGAGCGCCGCCGCGCCCGCACCCACGCCCGATGCCGGCTCGTCGCCCGGCATGACGTATTCCAAAGGAGCCATCGGCGTCCGCTGGCTTGCCAACGACGATAATGGCGATTCGTTGCTTTTTAAAGTGGAGATTCGTGGTGTTTCGGAAACGGCGTGGAAGCCGCTCAAGGACAAGCTGCGGGAGCACTACTACAGCTGGGATTCCACCGCCTTCCCGGACGGCAAATACGTTCTCCGCATCACCGCGACCGACGCGCCCTCGAATCCTCCGGCCCAGGCGCTCACAACCTCCGCCGATAGCGAGCCGTTTGTGATCGACAATACGCCGCCGGAAATTACCGGGCTCACGGCCGCTGCGTCCGGCAACAAATTCGACGTGCGGTTCCACGCCAAGGACGCGTTGAGCACGTTAGCCAAGGCCGAATATTCCGTCAACGGCGGCGATTGGACCGTGGCGGAGCCCACCACGCGGCTCACCGATTCGCTGGAACACGACTATCGTGTCGACGTGGACAAGGGTTTCGGCGAAACCACCATCGCGGTGCGCGTGTCCGATGAGAACGACAATCAATCCGTAGCGAAAATCATCGTAAAATAAACGCCTATGCACGATTTGCTGGTCTGGTTCGCGCAAGGCACGGCGGTGGTCGCGGTGATGATGTTTCTCCTGTGGCTGCTGCATTTCCCCCTACGCAACGCCGCAATTGTGGACGTCGGCTGGGCGGCGGGTCTGGCTCTGCTGGCCCTGATCTATGCCGCGCACGGCGTGGGGTACTGGCGACGCACTCTGTTCCTGACGGGAATGGCCGTGATCTGGGGCCTGCGGCTGTCATTGTATCTGCTGTTCACGCGCGTGAGTGGGCAGCCCGAGGAGGGCCGCTATGTGGAGATCCGCCGCAAGTGGGGCTCGCACATCGGAATCAAGTTCCTGGCATTCTTCGAATTCCAGGCACTGCTCGACGGTATCTTGTCCATTCCCTTTCTGCTGGCCATGCACGACCCGAGAAAGTCCGCGCCCGAGTTCGAAGACATCGGCCTGCTCATCTTCGCCGTCGCCATGCTGGGCGAATTCCTGGCGGATGCGCAGCTTTCCTGGTTCAAGCGCAAACCGAAAAACAAGGGCAAGGTCTGCAACGTAGGGCTGTGGCGCTACTCGCGGCATCCGAATTATTTCTTCGAGTGGCTGATCTGGGTCTCCTTCGCGGTGGTCGCTTCAGGCGCGCAGTATGGATATTACGGGTTTATTTCGCCCGCGTTGATTCTGTTTTTTCTACTGCGCGTCAGTGGCATTCCGGCCACGGAAGAGCAGGCCGTGCGCAGCAGAGGCGACGCGTATCGCGAGTACCAGCGCACCACGCCGGCGTTCGTTCCCTGGTTCCCTCGCAAGAGATAGAATGCGGTCATGAAGGCCGCGCTCTTGTTGCTTTCCCTTTCTGTTTACGGCGCCGACCTTTATACCGGTGAGCAAGCCGCGCAGGCCGGCGATTTCAAGACCGCGATCGCCGAGCTTCGTCCGCTGGCCGAAGCGGGCGTAGACGAGGTGCAAGTCTGGCTTGGTACGGGCGGTCGACGCAGCACGCCGGCGGCGTGCGCCACGTCAGAATGAAAAATGACTTCTCAATAATGGCCGTTTTCAGAGGCGAGCCGCCAAAAGCTCGACTGTAGCCCGGCTTGGGAGAAAACTTGCTGAGCCTCGGCGATGGTCCATTTCTTCCAGTTCGGATCGGCGTGCGAGCCATACCAGAGCTTCGCCAGCATCGCGACGCTTTCCAGGGGGACCGGCTCGCCCACCGGCACGGCGTGGCGTGCGCACCAATCGCGAATCGCCTCGGGCGAGTGGAATGGCAGAACCAGCGCGCAGTGTTGATGCACGTTGTCCCAAGCTCTCACTGGAGGAATAGCGAAATGTACCCACAGGTCCGCTTTAACCGGCCGCCCGCCGACCGTTTCGATCACCAACGGCTCGGCCTCCGCGCCGATGCGGGTGTGGATGCGAGTCCGGCCTTCCACCAGCGTCGCAACGCCCAACGCGCACCAGATGCAGGGAGCCCACCAGGAATGCTTTTCGCCCTCAATCCAGTTGAGCGTTGGCGTGAGCGAAAACGGATGCAGAATCCAGGGCTGGCAGACGTGCGGATGCAGGACCACGCCGTGGATCGCCGCCAGTTCGCGCAACTGGTCTTCCACCCCGGCCTCTGTCAGCCCCAAGATGTGGGCCAGCGCGGTGTTCGACGGGCATACTCCGCTCTGGATCAGACCACAAATCATTTCATAATGCAGACGCGACAAGTTGCTCATGCCTTGACCTTGGCCCAATCGATCATCTTGTCAGCCGCGCGATATGCCAGAGCCTGAATGGTCGCCGTAGGCTGCTGGCGTCCGGACGTCACGAAGCTGCTGCCGTCGACAAGGAATAGATTCGGCACGTCGTGGGCGCGATGATTGGCGTTCACCACGGATCTTTTGGGATCGCTGCCCATGCGACAAGTGCCCATCAGATGCACGCTGGGCAGGACGTCGGCCTCGTATTCGCTCCAGATTTTGCGCGCGCCCGCTACTTCGAAAATCTCCACCATGCGATCCCGGATGAAGCGGCGCGTCTTGGTGTCGTCCGGATGCGGGCTGTAGGTGGTGCGCAGCGCGGGCAATCCCCAGGCATCCTTGACGTCCGGATCGAGCGAGAAGGAGTTCGACTCCACGGCGATGCTGGAGCAATGCCCCTCCAGCGTCATCTGCCGGTTGAAGTTCACGGCCAGGGATTTCTTGAACTCCGCGCCCCACTTCGGCACGCCCGGCGCGGGACCGGCGAGCCCGTAGGAGATCGGATAGTAATTGAACCGCGCGTCGATGCCTCCCCCGCCGTAGAATCCGCGCTTCGCGTCGGCAGCATAGTAATCATGCAGCACGCGCGTCACCTGAATGCTTTTGTATTCGTTAAGAGGATGCTCGAACTGCGCGTAGGCCTCGGCCCAGACGTCGACCATCAGATTCTTGCCGACCATACCGCTCGAGTTGGCGAGGCCGTCGGGGAACCGATTCGACTTGGACATCAGCAGCAGGCGGGGCGTCTCCGCTCCGTTGGCGCACACCACCACGGCCTTGGCTCGCTGCAGGACTTCACGCTTCTGCGTGTCGAAATAAATCACCCCAGTGGCGCGGCCGGCGGAATCCGTCTCGATCTTCCGGACGTAGCAACCGGAACGGATTTCGCAGTTACCAGTCTTCTCGGCCATCGGGATGACGGTGGCCAGCGTGCTCGATTTGGCCTTCATTTCGCAGCCGAACTGCTCGCAGAATCCGCAGTGCGTGCAGGCGCCGCGGCCCTTGTAGGGTTGCGAGAGAATCGCTACCGGTGCGGGAAACGGATGCAGACCCAATTTTCGAGCCGCCCGTTCAAAGATCACGCCGGAGGATTTCACCGGCATCGGCGGCAGCGGATACGGCTTCGACCGCGGCCCGTCGAAGGGGTTGGAGCCCGCCAAGCCAGAAATGCCCAGGTCCTGCTCGGTTTTGGTGTAATAGGGCTCCAGATCGGCGTAGCGAATCGGCCAATCTTCCAGCGACGCGCCGGGCACCGTGCCAAACAGGCTTTTTTCGTGAAAGTCCGATTCGTGGAATCGCCAATAATTGCCGGTAAAGTGGACCGATCCTCCTCCCACCTGCCGTCCATACCCGATCGAGGGCTTCAGCGTTGCTATTTCGGTGGGCGACGAGCGAAAAGTATTCGGTTGCGAATGATAATCGTTGGTGAGGACGCTTTGATAGGAGATCGAAAATTCGTCATGCGTGAAGTCGCGCTCGCGTAGATACGGGCCTTGCTCAAGCACCACGACAGAGAAGCCCGCCGTCGACAGTTCCTTCGCCACGACGCCTCCGGCCGCGCCCGAGCCGACGACCACGAAGTCCACCTCTTCCGACGGCTTGAAGGGCGCGCGGCTCATTGCCGGTTCTCCGGCGCGTCATAGTAGCCAAAAGGCGGCTGAAAGGCGAACTTGTCCTCGAAGCCGATGAGCTTCCAGCCAACCTTGCCGCGATTCCCTCCCCATTGCGGATCGGCGAAGAAGGCGATGATGGTGTGCTCGCGCAGGGCGGCAAAAAACGCTGTCTTCTCGATCGATTCGAGCAAGGCGATCCGCTCCTTCGCGCTGAGCGCGGCGATGGACGCCGACTCTGGAAACATCGCGCGGCGCCTGGTCTGGGCGGCGAGCAGCCCATCGCGATAGAGATCGCGTTTTTCGTTGTCGAAGCTGCCGAGAGCGCGGTCAATGAAGTAAATCACGCCTGCCTCTTTCGCGCCAGGCGAATCGCCGCTCGGGATGATTTCGGCGGCCATCGCCTCGATCTCCGCGGCGTCGGCGGGCTTCAGATACTCGATGCGCGCAGGCGCGGCCTTGGCCGAATCGTGCGCATGCTGCAGCGCCTCGGCCATGCCGGGGATAAGGAACAGAGAGGACCGCAGTAAACTCCGCCGGGCGATGGGAGTGTCAGGCATTGCCGAATTATAGCGATATGCGGCTCAGGAATGGCTAACCGGAATCGCCGTGCGTCGTCTGAAGTAGTAAGTCATGCTCCAGAATCTGTACCAGGACGCCCGACACGGCCTCCGGTTGCTGCTGCTCAATCCCGGCTTCGCGCTGGTGGCGATTATTTCGCTTGCGCTCGGCATCGGAGCCAATACCGCCATTTTCCAACTGCTCGACGCGGTGCGCTTGCGGATGCTGCCAGTTCAGCACCCCGAACAGTTGGCCACGGTCCGCATCGACCCGTTCAGTGGAAGCGGCAGATTCTCCACCCGCTATCCGCAGATCACCAATCCGCAGTGGGAGCTGATTCGCGCGCAGCAGCAGGCCTTTTCGGGAATCTTCGCCTGGGCCCCCGAGCAGATCAACCTGGCGCGCGGCGGAGAGATCCGCATGGCCAACGTGATTTGGGTGAGCGGTGAATTTTTCGACGTTCTGGGCGTGACGCCGGAAGCAGGACGCCTGCTGAACACCGCCGATGATAAGCGAGGCTGCGCCGCGCATGCCGTGGCGAGCGACGGGTTCGCGCGCCGCCAATACGGTGTGCCTGGCGCGGCGCTCGAGAGATTGCTAACGCTGGACGGGCACCCGGTGGACATTGTCGGCGTGACCCGCCCTGAGTTTTTCGGTGTTGAGGTGGGCCGCACTTTCGACGTTGCGATTCCCATCTGTGCCGATCCTATCATCCGTGGCGAAGGCGCTCGCCTGGACGTCCGCAACGACTGGTGGCTGTCGATCATGGGCCGGCTAAAGCCCGGCTGGACCGTCGAGCGAGCCTCGGCCCAGATGACCGCCATTTCGCCGGCGCTGTTCGAAGCCACGCTGCCGCCCACCTATCAGGCCGACGACGCGAAAACATACCTGGCCGACAAACTGAAGGCGTTTCCCGCCGAGAACGGATTCTCGGAACTGCGCGAGGACGCATCGAAGCCGCTGTGGATCCTGCTGGCGCTGGCGGGACTGGTGCTTTTGATCGCCTGCGCGAACCTGGCGAACCTGATGCTGGCGCGGGCGTCGGCGCGGGAAAAGGAAATCGCCGTGCGGCTGGCGCTGGGAGCCTCGCGCGGGCGGCTGATCCGTCAGCTTCTTTCAGAGAGCCTGCTACTGGCCTGCGCGGGCTCGCTGTGCGGCGTCGCCCTGGCTGGGGTCCTCAGCCGCGTGCTGGTGGCGATGATCAGTACCGGTCAGGACGCCGTATTCCTGGATCTTTCCGCCGATAATCGCATGCTGGCGTTCACGGCGGCGCTGGCGGTGTTCACATGCATTCTGTTTGGGCTCGCCCCGGCGCTGCGCGCCACGCGATCGTCCCCGGCGGCGTCGATGCGCGCCAGCGGGAGGGGGCTCACCACCAGCAGGGAGCGCTTTGGATTGCGCCGAGCTCTGGTTGTGGCGCAAGTGGCCTTGTCCCTGGTGTTGCTGGTGGGCGCTCTGTTGTTCACGGGCAGCCTGCGCAATCTGATGAATCTCAATGCGGGATTCCGCCAGGACGGCATCCTGCTGACGAACCTGGGCTTCGCGTCGCTGAGAGTCCCCAAGGAGCGGCGCCTCGAATACCGCCGCCAGATCATCGATAAAATCCGCGCGATTCCGGGTGTGGCCGGAGCCGCGCATGCCGATATTGTTCCCTTAAGCGGCAGCGCGTGGCGCCAGCAGATCCGCATCGATGGTAAGAAGCAACCGGGATCGTTCCTGACGCGCGTGACGCCGGGGTATTTCGCCACGCTCGAAACGCCGATTCTCGCAGGGCGGGATTTCAACGATCACGACGTCGCGACGGCCGTGCAGGTGGCCATCGTGAATGAGGCGTTCGCCAAGAAATACTACGGCGGCGCCAATCCGCTGGGAAAGATCTTCGGGTTGGAAGGCGACAAGGGCCAGCCGGACAAACCGTTCGAAGTCGTGGGTCTGGTGAAGAACACGAAATACCAGTCGCTGCGCGAAGAACCCGAGACGGTCGCTTTCTTTCCCGAGGGGCAGGACAAGACCCCGGGAGAATATGCCAACATCCTGATCCGTTCCAGCCTCCCCCTTTCGGGCGTAATGACGGCGGTGAAGCGCAGCGTCGCGGAGATCAGCCCGGAGATCGACATCGAATTCCATCCGTTCCGGACGCAGATCATGGACGGGCTGCTGCAGGAGCGCCTGATGGCCACTCTTTCCGGATTCTTCGGCGCGCTGGCAGCTGTCCTCGCGGTGGTGGGGTTGTACGGCGTAATCTCCTATATGGTGGCGCGGCGTACCAACGAAATCGGCATTCGCATGGCGCTGGGCGCCGACCAGGGGGGCATCGTGCGAATGATCCTGCGCGAGGCTCTGCTGCTGGTAGGCATCGGCGTGGTGGTGGGGACGGGCCTGTCGTTGGCCGCGGGACGAGCCGCGGCTTCCCTGTTATTCGGACTGAAGCCCTACGATCCGCCGACGTTGTTGTTCGCCGTGTTCGCTCTGGGCGCGGTGGCAGTCGCGGCCAGCTACATCCCCGCGAGGCGCGCCGCCGGCGTCGACCCCGTGGTAGCCCTGCACGAAGAGTAATATACTGGCCGCATGATGTGCCGGTTCCTGATGGCCTGCTGCATTGCGGCGTGCCTGAAAGGCCAGAAGAACCCAATGGAACTGCTCCGGCGCGTTCAGCAGAAGGTGACGGACTCGCTCGATCGCGTGCCGAAGTACATGTGCACGGAGACCATCGACCGCACCCAATATCAGCCCGAAAAACCGGGATCCGGAATGGCTTGCGATGAATGGTCTAAGCCCGGCCTTTATCCCATTGTGTCGGACCGGCTGCGCCTGGACGTCGCCATGGCGGCCAGCGGCGAGATCTTTTCCTGGTCGGGTGAAAGTCAGTTCGATGACCGCGATCTGTTCGGGATCGTCCGTGGCGGAGCCATCTCTACGGGAAGCTTCGCCTCCTTCCTGGCCACGATTTTTCGCGGCGACGAGGCGTCATTCACCTACAACGGCGATACGCATGATGCGGGAGGCCGCGTGCTTTCCGAGTTCGGGTTCCGGGTTCCGTTCGAGCGGAGCCACTACTATTACGGCGAAGGAGCGCACCGCGTGACCACCGGTTATGGCGGCACGTTTCGGGTGGATTCGAAGACCGCGGATCTGGTTCACCTGGAGGTGATGACCCTGCGGCTTCCGGCGGTAACGGCCGCCTGCCGTGCCTCCACTACGCTCGATTATTCGCAAGTGCGAATGAAGGATATCGATTTTCTACTGCCCAGTGCGTCGCTGCTCAGGATCGACCGGATTGACGGCAGCATCGCGGAGAATCGCACGGCGTTTTCCAATTGTCACGAGTTCCTGGGCGAGTCGACCATATCGTTTGGCGATCCTCCGCCGAGCGAGCCTGCGGCCCCGGCACGCAGCGCGCCGCCCGTGATGATACCGCCTGGGCTTCCGTTCAGGATCGTCCTGACGCAGACGATCAATGTGAACGAGGCCGCGGCGGGCGACCGCGTGAACGCACGGCTCAGCTCATCGATCAAAGACGGTGAAAAGGTGCTGGTCCACTCCGGGGCGTCGGTTCAAGCGCGAATCGTTCGCATCCAGCGGAGCTATGGCTCCAACGCGGGTGTCACCCTGGACCTGAAACTGGAGACGGTGACGGCGAGGGGTGTCGCGGTCCGATTAGTCGCCGCGCCAGAGGTTGAGGACAAATTCGAGAAATCCGGGAACAGCACGCTGCAGCGGCGGGTAGAACTCGGTACGCTCCTGGCTTTGGAAGATCGCGCGGCCTCCCTGTTCTTTCGCGGGCACGGCATCGCCCGGCTGAACATCAACGGGGCGGAATCGGAATGGCGGACGGCTGAGCCGCCGAAGTAGACTAAGATGGCAATTTGAACCTTCGCGATCTCCCTTCCGTGGATAAACTCATTGGCCGTCTTGCCGATGTGGACGCGCCGCGGGCGCTGATCGTCGACGAAACACGGCGCGTACTGGCGTCGATCCGAGCGGGCGAACAGGTGGACGACATTGAGGCGCAGGTGCGGCGCAGTATCGAAGCACTCCGAGCGCCGTCGCTGAAGCGCGTCATCAATGCGACCGGTGTGGTACTGCACACCAACCTCGGCCGCGCGCCGGGCGTGCCTTTTGAGCCCCTTCAAGGCTATTCGAACCTGGAATACGATCTGAAGCAGGGGCGGCGGGGGAAGCGCGACTCGCACACGGCTCCGTTGATCGAGCGGCTCACGGGCAAGCCGGGGATTGTGGTCAACAACAACGCCGCTGCTGTCTTGCTGGTGTTGAACGAACTGGCTGCGGGCGGCGAAGCGATTGTCAGCCGGGGCGAACTGATCGAAATCGGCGACGGATTTCGGATTCCCGACATCATGAAAGCCTCCGGCGCGGCGCTATGCGAGGTGGGCACGACCAATCGCACAAACATCGACGATTATCGGGCGGCGATCGGCGAGCGCACTCGGGTGATCCTTCGGGTGCATCCGAGCAATTTTCATGTGACGGGGTTCACCGCGAAGCCCGGTTTGAATGAATTGGCCTCGCTGGCGCGCGAGCGCGGCGTCCCCTTATATGAGGACCTGGGCAGCGGCTGTATTGCGGAGGTCGGCATGCGCGAGCCTCTGGTGCGTGAAAGCATTCGGGCAGGCGTGAATCTGGTTTCATTCAGCGGCGACAAACTGCTGGGCGGTCAACAGGCGGGGATCATCACGGGCGATGCGGAACTGGTGGCGCGAGTGCGGAAGAATCCTCTTTTCCGGGCGTTGCGCGTGGATAAGCTGGTCATTCAAGCCTTGGAAAATACTCTGAAGCGCCTGATTTTCGAGAAGTACGACGAGATCCCGGCGCTACGGATGCTGCGCATGACGAAAGATGAGATCCGCGCGCGTGCCGAGAAGTTTTCAGGGCTCGAAATCATCGAAGGCGAGAGCGTGGCGGGCGGAGGGTCGACGCCGGATCAGACTTTGCCGACTTGGCTACTGGTGGTGCCGGGGGATGCGGTCACGGTGGAGAAGAGACTGCGCGCTCAAGGCGTGATCGTGCGAATTCAAGATAACCGCGTCGTATTGGACATGCGGACTGTTTTCCCGGAAGAGGAGGCGGAGTTGATGCGAGTCATCCGGCTGAGTTTGTGACAAGGACCCTGCTGATTGCGCAGCTATTCGCGGCGATCGCACTTGCGCAAGCGCCTGCCGCGACGCACATCGTCGCGGTGGAGTATCCGTCGCTGCCTCGACAGGCGCGCATTTACGGGGAGGTTCGCCTAAAATTGAAGCTCCCCGCGGAGAGCGGTCCGCCCGAGGTAAGTGTGATCTCAGGTCACAAGCTTTTGGCGGGCGATACGAAATCAGCGCTTGAGAAATGGCGTTTTGCGCCATGCGCGTCCGGCGGCTGCGAACTCGATTTCGTTGTCACGTTCCGGTTCTCTGAAGAAAAAAGGTGTTCTACCAGATTAGAACCGAGTATCTTTGAATTCGATCCGCCAGCGAAGGTGACCGTGACAGCGCCAGAGATGTGTCTCCAACCCTAGGCTTACTGCTTCATTGTTGGCTGACGAGTCTGTGTGAAAACCCGCATTTTTGACGGGCATCCCGGGAGCGAAGGGACAGACCGCTCGAGTCCACTCAACACGGTTTGTGGAAAGTGCGGCGTTTGTGGGCCGGGGCCGTGGACACAGTGATAGCACCACGGCCCAACGTGGATTTCCGCTAACTTGTCCGGAATCAGTTTTTACGTTTCAAACTCGCCAAAATCGGCGCGTTGGACGAGCCTCCGCAGACCCACTAGCCCTGAAATTTCCGAAAATGCGTTTAAACGCGCCGAAAGGGCCAGGAAACGGGAACCGCTTCGTCAGGCTCTTTCCAGGTATTCCTGCTCGGCTGTCGACACCCGGATTTTTTCGCCTTCGTTGATGAACGGAGGCACTTGCACCACCAGGCCCGTTTCGAGCTTCGCCGGTTTGGTCACGTTCGACACCGTGGCGCCCTTGATGCCGGGCTCGGTTTCCATCACGGTCATGGTTACCGCCGGAGGCAGTTCCACGCCCACCGGCGTGCCTTCGTAAAACTCGACGTTTAGTTTGATGGACGGGATCAGGAAATACGTCGCGTCGCCCAGCAGGTCCTTGGTGAGGTGCATCTGCTCGAACGTTTCGGTGTTCATGAAGTAGAAGAACTCGCCGTCGTCGTAAAGATACTCCATCTCGTGCTCTTCAAGCGAGGCGCGCTCCACTTTATCTTCGGAGCTGAACCGATGTTCCACCATGGTGCCCGTCTTGAAATTGCGCATCTTCACCTGGACGAATCCGCGCAGGTTGCCGGGGGTGCGATGCTCCATCTTGAAGATCGAGAACAGGGTGTTGTTCCACTTGATCACCATGCCCGGGCGCAGTTGTGTTGCTGGAATCATAAAGTAAAGGAAACCTTCAGTGTACCAGAAACGCGCTATCATAGCCGAAAGCGTATGAAGCCGCTCGTCGTCATCCTATCTGCCGGCCTTACTTTAGCGCAAACGCCCGACGTTGCACACAAGAAGGTCTATACTCAGGGCCAGCGCAACTTCTGGTCGTTCCGCGCAGTGAAGGATCCAGGCGCCGCTTCCACCATCGACTCGTTTATCTTCGCCAAGTTGAACGAAAAGGGGCTGAAACCGGCCAAGAACGCTTCAAAGCTCACGCTGATCCGCCGCGCGACTTTCGATTTGACGGGCATTCCGCCCACCGAGCAGGAAATCGACACATTCCTGGCCGACAATTCCCCGGACGCGTTCGCCAAGGTGGTCGACCGGCTGCTGGCCTCGCCTCGATACGGCGAAAAATGGGGCCGGCACTGGCTGGACGTGGCCCGCTATGCCGATTCGACCGGCGCGGACGAGGATCACCGCTACCCCTACGCCTGGCGCTATCGCGATTACGTGATCGACGCGTTCAATCGGGACATGCCGTACAACAAGTTCGTTATGGAGCAGATCGCCGGGGACCTGATGCCTGCGCCCGACGGACAGCAAGTGAACGTCGAAGGCATCACCGCGACAGGGTTCCTGTCGATCGGCCCGCGCCTGATCGCCGAGCAGGACAAGCCGAAGATGCTCTACGACTTCATCGACGAACAGATCGATACGACGACGCGCGGCATTCTGGGCCTGACCGTGGCTTGCGCGCGCTGTCATGACCATAAATTCGACCCCATCGCGACCGCCGATTATTATTCGCTGGCGGCGATCTTCGCCAACACGAAATCGTTCTCGCGCATCGGCACCGGAGGCGTATCCGACATTTATTACGCGCCGCTGGCTCCGGCCGAGGTGGTGTTGAAGTGGATGGAGCAGCAGGCAAAGCTCGCCAATCAGCGGCGCAGGATTACTGCCATTCAGGACGAAGAGGCGGAGAAGCGCATGGCTCCGCTGCGGCCTCATATCGCCGAATATATGATCGCTACCCGGCATCCGGAAATGGCCGCGAGCCTGGATCCGGTGGTGCTGAAGCGCTGGACGAAATTCCTGACGCCGGATAAGGACCCGAATCCGCTGCTGATGCGCTGGCACAACGCCACGGCGGCGAATGAGAAAGAGGTCGCCGAGTGGTACCAGAAAGAATTTGACCAGCAGTTCAAGGAATGGACGGCGCAAAAAGACAGGTGGAACCAGTTCCTTAGCGCGGCTACCGATGGCACAGCCTTACCGGCGCATCCTCCGCTGAAGGACGGCGACTATATGTTCCTCAGCGCGGTGGCATTCGACAAGGGAAACGGGCCGCTGGCGCTGCCGGACGCGGAAATGGCCAAGCTCTACTCCGCACAGACATCGCTTCGGATCGCGTATTTGCGGGCGCATCTCGATGATTGGACGAAGGACGGCCCGCAGGAGCCTCCCATGGCCTGCGCGGTGACTGAAGGCAAGCCCGTAGCGCAGCATGTTCTGGTGCGGGGCAATCCGGCCGCGTTGGGCGAACCGGTGACGCGCCGCTTCCCGACGATCATCGCCGGCGACGATCAGCCAGACCTTCCCCCCGGCAGCGGCCGCCTGCAGTTCGCCGAGTGGCTGGCCAGCGACAAGAATCCGCTCACGGCGCGCGTGTTCGTGAATCGTGTCTGGCAGTGGCATTTCGGCGAAGGGCTGGTCCGCACGGTGAGTAACTGGGGTCTGCTGGGCGAGAAGCCGACCCATCCGGAGTTGCTTGATTATCTGACGGCGCGGTTCGTTGAAGACGGCTGGAGCCTGAAGAAGCTGCACCGGCGGATTATGCTGTCGGCCGCGTATCAGATGTCGAGCGACATTTCGGCGGAAGCGGCGGAGCAGGACCCGGGCAATCGCCTGCTGTCCCATTTCCCGCGGCGGCGTTTGGATGTGGAAGAAATTCGCGACGCCATGATGTTCTTGGACGGGTCCATCGATTGGACCATGGGCGGAACATTGCAGCACGGCACCGGCACGGACGGCGAGAACAGCGCGGGCCGTTTGAGTATCGATCCCGCCACCAGCAAGCGCCGCACGGTGTACCTGCCGCTGCGCCGGTCGAATCTGCCGTCGCTGTTGAATCTTTTTGACTTCGGCGACGCGACGACGACGTGCGAAGGCCGCTCATTGACCAATACCGCTCCGCAGGCGCTGTTCATGATGAATTCGGCGTTCGTGACGGCTCACGCGGATGAGTTGGCGAAGCAGTTTAACGGCAATGTCGATGCGTTGTACCGCCGCATTCTGGACCGCGCGCCGTCGGCGGCGGAAAAAGACGAGGCTCTGGGGTACGCGGCGAAGGCGGGCTGGGTGAGCCTGGCGAGGATTCTGCTGTCGTCGAATGAGTTTATTTATGTGGATTAATTGTCGATGCCCGATCCCCGCACTGACGTGCGGGGTTATAACCCTGCGGCGTGAGCCCGGGGATTCACCTGGACTAAAACAATGAAGCTCTACTCCCGCCGCGACATTCTTCGATACACTTCCTGCGGCTTCGGCGCGGTGGGGCTCACGTCTATGATTCAGGCGGCGTCCACCAACCCGATGGCGGCGAAGAAGCCTCCGTTGCCGGCCACGGCCAAGCGCGTCATTTTCCTGTTCATGCACGGCGGCCCTTCGAGCATCGACACGTTCGACTACAAGCCGTCGCTTGAAAAATGGCACGACAAGCCGCTTCCGTTCAAGCGTCCGCTGACGTTCGCCGAAGGCAACATGGGCAACCTGATGAAGTCGCCCTGGGAGTTCAAGCAGTACGGCCAAAGCGGCCTGTGGATCAGCAGTCTGTTCCCGCACGTCGCCGAATGCGCCGACGATCTGTGTCTGCTGCGGAGCGTGGTGGGCGACAGTGTGGCGCACGGCGGCGCGAGCCTGCAACTGCACACCGGCTCGAACACGTTTACCCGTCCGTCCATGGGATCTTGGGTGGTCTACGGGCTCGGCAGCGAGAATCAGAATCTGCCGGGGTTCATCACCATCAAGCCGTCGCTGGCACATGGCGGCGCGAAGAACTGGTCGAGCGGATTCTTGCCCGCCGCCTATCAGGGCACGGCGATCGGCAACGCGGGCGTGAAGCTCGACGAACTGGTGAAGGAGCCGATCGAGTTCCTCAATCAAAAGGGCCTGTCGCCGGAACAGCAGCGCTACGAGCTCGACATGCTGCAAAAGATGAACCGCCAGCACGCCATGCTGCGCGAGCACGATACCGAGCTCGACGCGCGGATCGAGGCGTTCGAACTGGCGTTTCGCATGCAGACCGAGGCTCCGGAAGCGTTCGATACCGCGACGGAATCGGACGCGACGAAGAAGCTGTACGGCCTCGACAACGAAGACACCCGCGATTTCGGCTGGCAGTGCTTGTTGGCGCGCAGGCTGGTGGAGCGGGGCGTGCGGTTCGTGCAATGCTCGCATAGTTATAAATGGGATCAGCATAGCGAACTGGTGCGGCTGCACACGCACAACGCTCGCGAAGTGGATCTGCCGATCGCGGGCCTGCTCAAGGATCTGAAGTCGCGCGATTTGTTGAGGGACACGCTAGTCATCTGGGGCGGCGAATTCGGCCGCACGCCGGTGATGCAGGGCGGCGACGGGCGCGATCACAATCCCTACGGCTACACGATGTGGCTGGCCGGAGGAGGCGTGAAAGGCGGCTTCAGCTACGGCTCGACCGACGAGTTCGGTTATTACGCCGAGCAGAATCGCATGCACCTGCACGATCTGCACGCGACGATTCTGCACTTGCTCGGGTTCAACCACGAACAGTTGACGTATTTTTATAGCGGCCGCAATTTCCGGCTGACGGAAACTGCGGGCGTGGTGCACAAGGAAATCCTAGCCTAAAAAACATAATCCGGCGGCTTGATGCCCTTGATGCGCAGATACACTTCCGCTTGCCCGCGATGATGCGCGGTGTGGGTGAAGTAGGCCCAGAGCCACTCGAAGCCAGTCATTTTGCGATTGCCCCCGACCATTGCGTCCATTTTCTCAGGCGTCATGGATGCAACAGCCTGGTTGCAGAAATCGAACGAATCGGTGAGGAATTTCACCGCCGTTTCCTTATCGATGTCGACCGTCTCGTCCCGCAGGGCGTCGGTGAGTTTGGTGGGGATCGCGGGCCGCGGCATGCCGCTGGCGAGCGCGCAGGCGTTGAGATTGGCGCCTCCGATCTGGACCATCAGCTGGCCGAAGCTCAACTCGACGGGCACGGGGCGGAAGCCGTACTGGTCCGCCGGCATCAGCTTGGCGACCGCGATCGTGAAGTCGCCGGTGACTTTCCAGTGCTTGACCAGTGCGTCTTTAACCGACGACTGCGAAAAAGCGGGAATCGTGAGCGCGAATGTGAGTAAAATGTTCCTCATCGAGACAGCGTAGCGCATTCGCGCGGTACGCTAAAGGCCATGGAATTCGCAGCGGAGCTGAAGCGGCAGGCGCAGGCAGAGCGAGATCAAGGGCGGCTCGAAGAAGCTCGCAGGCTGTACGAACAGGCGGCCGAGAGATATCGAGCGCTGAACGATCCTCTGGCGCTGGCGCACACGGTGCGTCACGTCGCCGATATTCATCGGCAGCAGGGGCATCCGGAGTTGGCCGCGCGCTGCTACGACGAGGCCCTGATGATTTACCGGGCCAACGCCGAAACGCCGCAGCTCGATCTTGCGAACGCGATCCGAGGGCTCGCGCTGCTGAAGAACGAAGCCACGCTGTGGCAGGAGGCCCGGGACCTGTATGCCGAGGTGGGCGTAGACGCGGGGGTGAACGAATGCTCGCGGAGGCTGGCCGCGCTTTAGGCTTTCTTCTTTCCCCAAGGAATCTGGCGATAGCCGAAGCCTTCTTCGCCGATCTCTTCTTCCATGCAGAAGGCCTGAAGGCTGCGGCTCCCGGGCGGACGATGCGGAAACCCGAGCATCTCCTTCTTGATCGTGCCCGATTCGGCGAGGCTCGAGATTTTCGCGAACGTCGCCGTGGCGTCCATGCCGAGCTTGCATGCCGAATGATAAAGCTGGAATAGCGCGACGACGCTATCCCGCCAGTCGCGGCCTCCGTCTTCGATGACGAGGGCGACCAGACCCTGTTCGATCAGATCGGGCGAGTTCTGCCGCACCGCAAGCGTTGCCATCCGAGACGCATATCCCAGGAATCCTCCCCGCGCGCGTGGACTCAGTCGCCTTACCATGGAGCGCCGCGCGTCAGGATCTGCGGTACGGACCGAAGCAACGATCAACGCCATTGCGGCGTCGGCCTCTGGCAGGCGCGGTCTTCGTGGAGGGTTCTTCAGGAACTCCTTCAGTTCCTCCATCGTTCGCAGTTGGCGCGAGTTCTTCGCGCCTTCCTCTGCGAGCCTGTTTAGGAGATCAACCGCTTCGTCCAGCGCCATGGCTACTCCGCTGCTGCGTTCACCAGGGTCTCCACCACCGCGATGTTCTTCAAAAGCTCCGCGGGCAGGCCGTGACGGGCCTGCAGATACTGCGGGCTGTTGTAGGAGATCCAGACCTTGCCCGCTGCATCTTCGGCGACCAGAATCTTGAGCGGCAGATCGATGGCCACGGATGGCGCTGCGAGCATCAGAGGAGTCCCCGCCTTGGGGTTGCCGAAAACCAGAACTTCGGTCGGGGGCATGTGGAGGCCTGCCTTTTCCGCCTCGCCGCCGTGGTCGATCAGGGCGAACAGCTTTATGCCCTTGGCCTGGAGCAGATCCTCGATTTTCTGAACGGTCTGATCGACGGAATGATTGCTTGGGCGCGTGACGATTCCTGAATTCATGGTCGGGTTCTCCTTCCGAGGTACGGACAAAAGATAAACGGCCATCGCCACGCCGACCAGCGCGAGACCGATGGCCAGGCAGATGGCGAGTGCCGAAGGGCGCTCAAGGCCCGGGTCGCCGCGCTTGAGATCGCGCATCAGCCGGACGTAGCGCCACGTGCTGCCCACCGCGATGATCGCGGCCAAGACGATGATCGCCGCGCCAAACCACACGGACAGTCCGGTGGGCCGCGCCGCAGCCGACACTTCCACCTGCATCGCCTGAAGAAACAGGCTAAACCGGGCCACCACGAACCCGAGCCCGATCATTGCCAGGCTGGTGCGCACCCAGGCGAGAAATGTTCTCTCTGCAGCAAGGTAGTCCGTCGAGCTGCCCGACTTTGATTCCGTCATCACGTATGCTCTCCAAGCTTCGGCGCGCGGCCGCGCGATTTGCCGGGCGTCGCGGACAGTTTCACCGGCACCCCCGTAATGCGCGAGCCTCCGGCATCGGGAAACATCCCGCGGGCGGACGACTGCGGGTCGGCCACCGCCTCCTCCAGCGTTCGGATCGGCGAACAAGGGATGCCATGAGCGGCGAACCGGCTCGACCATTCGGCGCAGGTGCGGGTGCGGAGAACGTCGGCGATGAGAGGCTCCAGCACGGCTCGATTCTTGACGCGCAAAGGATTCGTCGCGTAGTCGGGATGGTCGGCCAGGTCCACGCGGTCGAGCAGCGTGCAGAAGCTTCGCCACAGCTTCTGGCTCGCCACGGCGATGACGATTTCGCGGTCCTTGGTGGGGAATCCGCGGTAGGGGACAATGGTCGCGAAGCGCGTGCCCATAGGACGCGGCACGACTCCGGAACCGAAATAGTACGCGTAATTCGACGCCATGGCGGAGATCATACCGTCGAACATCGACACGTCGACGAACTGGCCTTCGCCCGTCTTGTGGCGCGCCTCCAGCGCCAGTTGAATGCCGATGATGGCGAACATCCCGGCGGTGATGTCTCCCACGGAATGCCCGGAGCGCACGCATTCGCCCCCTTCCACGCCGGTGGTCGAAATGAGACCGCTGGAGGCCTGGACAATCAGGTCCATGGCGGGATCGTCGCGGCGCGGTCCGGTCTGGCCGTAACCGGAGATGGAGCAATAGACCAGGCGTGGATTGCGGGCGCGCACCGCTTCATAGCCCAAGCCGAGCCGCGTCATGGTGCCGGGGCGCATGTTTTCGATGAGGACATCGGATTCGGCGGCCAGATCGAGCGCCCGGGCAAGGCCTCCCGGAGTCTTCAAGTCGATGGCCAGGCTGCGTTTGCCAGGGTTAAGGCCCAGAAAATACGACGCTTCACCATCGGTGAAAGGAGGGCCCCAGGAGCGGCCGACGTCGCCTCCGGCGGGATCTTCAATCTTGAGAATTTCGGCTCCATACTGCGCCAGGATCATGGTGCAATAGGGTCCGGCGAGGGCGTGTGTGAAGTCGAGGACGCGAAGGCCGCTTAACGGGGACATTCACGAGTCAGGATAGCGCTTATTAAGCGTGGACCACTTGATGGCCTGCGCGCTCCAGGCGTCGGAACAATCGATTTGCCCACCAGTGGCGGCGGGTTCCGGTCACCACCACCGAGTGCGGTTCGAGCAGCGATTCAAGCGCGCGATTGCAGTCCCGGACGAGGTGGATGTCGACGTTTGTTTCAATGGCCGCATTGTCGGCCAGTGTGCGGAAGCGGCGTTCCGTGAAGGGCAGCGCGACCTGAGGCTGATCGAGAGGCAGGGGGTAGGGAACCACCTGGAGGACCAGCAGCCGGATGCGGGCCGAAAGCCCATCGGCCAGACGCGCTGCGGTTTTGAGGGCGGCCAGCGTTTCGGGGATGGTCGTGTGGAGGACAACGACCTCCAAAGAAGCCTGCCGCGTCAGGATGGATCGTGCGTAGGCGGCCATGATTCGAGAGTAAATCCAAGGTCGTAAAGAAGGCCTAAGGATCGGGTAAAAGATTTGTTAGGAGAGAGTTATTGGGGTAATTCCATGCGGGGCCGCGTCTTTGAATCTCATTCGGTGCAAGGTTCGAGCGGCTGCACCCGGATCTTCCAAAGGCGGCGGGGTCGGAATGCCCGAGGTCATCGAATAGCGGTATCTTTAGAGGTTTCAGATGATGACGCTCTTTTTCGCGGTGTTTACCGCGGTGTTCCTGGCCGAGATTGTCGGCGACAAGCTTCTCTACACGACCGGCGTCCTGGCTGCGCGCTATCGCACGCTGCCCATCGTGCTTGGGATGGCGCTGGCCTTCATGCTGAAGATGGGCGTCGCGGTCATGGTGGGCGAGCAGATCGGCAAACTTCCTCCGCTTCTCGTCGCATCGATCACCATGGCGAGCTTCATCGGAGTTGCGATTGCCCTGTGGCGCAAGGATGTGCAGCGATCCGAAGGCAAGCGCGATACGGGCGTTTCCAAAGCCATGATGGTATCCTTCGCGGCGATCTTCTTTTCCGAATGGGGCGATGTCGGGCAGATTACGGCAGCGGCCATGGCCGTCGCGCATCCGGGCCAGCCGTGGCTGGTATGGTCCGGCGCGGTGAGCGCGATGGTAACCAAGGGCATTCTGGCGGCCACGCTCGGCGCGGGCCTCCGGCAGTGGGTGCTGGACCGCATCTCGCCGAAAATCATCCGCTACGTGGGCGTGACCGCCTTGCTCGTGCTGGGAGTGTTGTCCGTGGTGGAGACGCTGACGGAAGGCCACGCGTGACGCCGGCCCAGGAAATTGAACGGAAGGCGGCGATCCGGTTCATCCTCTGCCTGGGCGTGGTCAGCATGTTTGCCGACATGACCTATGAGGGTGCCCATGGCGTCATCGGCCCGCTGTTGAGCGACCTCGGCTCCAGCGCGACGCAGGTCGGCCTGATTGCCGGCATCGGCGAGATGTTCGCCGCCAGCCTCCGGTATTTCTCCGGCCGCCTGGCAGATAAGACGCGCGCTTACTGGACCATCGCGATTCTAGGTTACGCGATCAACATTATCGTCGTGCCGGCCCTGGCGTTCGCCGGGAACTGGCAGGCGGCGGCGTTGCTGATCATCGCCGAGCGCACCGGCAAGGCTCTGCGGGGCCCGGCCCGCGACGTCCTGCTCTCCGGCGCGACCCAGAAAGTGGGCCACGGATTCGGCTACGGCGTCCACGCCGCGTTCGATCAGGCCGGAGCCGTGCTGGGGCCCCTGTTCGTCGCCTACGCGGTCGCGAAAACGAACCGTTTCGGCCCGGCGTTTCTGTGGCTCGCCGTCCCGGCCGTGGGCGCGTTCACGGCGATGATCATCGCCCGGATGATCAACCCGGAGAGGGACGTGAAACCTCCCAAAGAGGTGGACCAGACGCTGCCGCACGTTTTTTGGATCTATGTAGCCGCGGCCGGCCTGCTGGCCTGCGGCTTCGTCGATTTTCCGCTGATGGCGTTTCACTTCCAGAAGACCGGGGTGGTTGGCAAGGAGACGATTCCTCTGCTCTATGCAGTGGCGATGGGAGTGAACGGCATCACGGCGGTGATCTTCGGCCGTTTATTCGACCGCATCGGCGTCTACGCGCTGTCGATGGGAATTCTAGTGTCGCTGATGGCCTTGCCTTTGGCGTTTCTGGGTGGACACTCGGGTGCGTTCGCGGCGGTCGGCTGCTGGGCGACGGGATTAGGAGCGCAGGACGCATCGCTGCGCGGAGGCATCGCGCAGGTTGTGTCGATGAACAAGCGCGGCACGGCGTTCGGAGCGTTCAACGGAGTGTACGGCATCCTCTGGTTCGTCGGCAGCGCCCTGATGGGGATGCTCTACGACCATTCGCTGATGGCCCTGGTCGTGTTCGGCGTGGCCGCGCAACTGGGGGCAGCCGGGATGTTCGTATGGCTGAAGAGGCCGCTCGCGGCGGCTGCGCACCAAGGATAAGATCCTAAAGAGATTTTTCTCTCCTCGGCGGGACTACTTAGTCAGTGCGTCCGCCTGCCCGCGCCAAATCCGATCCCATGGAGGCCTATGCCGCGATCCAGCGGTTTCTGGAGCGCAGCCGGCTGCCCGTGTTGCTTGAGGCGGGTGACGATCCTCTGCCGATCACGCCGGAGAATTTTTCGCTTACCCCGAATGGCAGTATTCTCACCATTCAGTGCTGGAGTGCGACGAAGAATCTGGTCCGTCGCGTGCGCGGCATCCACAGTGAACGGCGCGGCCGGTTGGAGCTGAGTATTGAGCGGTTCGGCGCCCTGATCGGGATGCTGACGCTGCTAGATCTAGCCGAGCCGTCGAATCGCGACGCCGACCGGCGCGGGGCACGCCTCAAGTACCGGGAGCGGTTTCGCAATTCCCTGCAACGCCAATTTCCCGGCTACCGGATCGCCGAGTTGAGCTCTGAGCCGGACCTGCAGCACACGTTGTCCCCCAGTTTCCCGAGGGCGCTCCTGCGGAAAGGAAGCGCGGGTATCGCGGCCGTCGGCGCTTCCGCGGAAGCGCTTTCGCCAAACGACGCGCTCAGCTTCGGGCTGATCTGGCTGGACCATCTGCGCAAGCGGGAGCCGAAACTCGCCGTCGGCGCGCTGGCGATTTTTCTGCCCGCCGGAACTGAGGCGGCCACCTGCCATCGCGTCCGCTACCTGGATCCGGACGCCGCCGCGTATCTGGTGTTCGCGCATCAGGGAAATGATGAGGCGCAGGTGGATCCGCGGGATTATCAGAATTTTGATACACGCCTGCCGGTGGCCATGAGGCCGTTGAGCGGAGCCTCGCCAAGGATGGTGGAATGGGCCCGCCGGCTGATGGCGATCGACGGTGTGGAGCGGCGCGACCGTCCGGACGGCTCCGTGAGCCTGGCCGTTCGGGGAATGGAATTTGCCCGGATTCGCGGCGAAGAGCTGCTGTTCGGCCTGGACCGCAAGCACACCGCCGGGAGCGAGGCGCATGTTCTGGAGGCTGAGCGGGTGGCAGGCGAAATCGCGCGGATGCGGCGATTCGGAGCGGCCGACCCTGGTAATCCGATCTACCTGCGCCATCCTGAGGCCTGGCTGGAATCGCAGGTCCGGGCCCAGGTGGAGACCGTGGACTCGATGATTCACCCGCAGCCGATTTACGGCCAGGTTCCGCAGTTTGCAGCCGGTGAACGCGGCGTGATCGATCTTCTTGCCGTGGATCGCGAAGGCCGTCTGGCGGTGATCGAGCTGAAGGCGGACCAGGACATCCATCTGCCTCTGCAGGCGCTCGACTACTGGATGCGCGTGAAATGGCACCTGGACCGGGAGGAATTCAGCGCTCGCGGCTATTTTCCCGGAATCCCATTGGCGAAGACGGCTCCGCGTTTGATTCTGGTGGCGCCATCGATTGAGTACCACCCCTCCAATGAGACGGTCCTCCGGTACTTTTCCCGGGAGGTCCCGGTGCAGCGGGTCGGCATCGGGTTAGAATGGAAAAAGGAACTGCGGGTAATGTTCCGGTTCCCATCGCAACCATGGCACTTTCCGTCCTCCGCCAGATCAAGGGAGCGCTCGCCAGCCTGAATCCCGGGGCGGTACGAGCCGAAGCAGACCGGGTGGTGCGCATCTCCCTGGTGGCTGCTTCCCCGGAAGAACTCGGCCGGATGGAGACGTTCCTGGTCCCTCATCATTTCTCCGCGGAACGGCGTGCGGAGGCGGTCAGGATGCTGGTGCGCGGGCCGGCGCTTGGATGCGACTTCGAAGTATACGACGCGGCGCTGCTCCGGCCAGGGAAAGGGTTTGCGCTGGACCTGGAGGCTCCGGACGAGTGCATCCGCCGTATCCTCAAGAAAAGGGAAGAGTTAGTGCTTCCTCTAGCGCGCAATCTCTACCCCTTCCGCAAACCCGCCGCGCATAAAATCATCCGCGCAGTTGCCAGGGAAAACGCCATGTTCAGCCTGGCCACGGCGATCCCGGATATCGTTCCGAGCCTGGCGATGATTCCCTGGGCCGTGGGCGAGTTCGGCTCCGACACGGCGTTTCTCACCATGAACCAGATCCGTATGGCGTTCCTGCTGGCTGCGGTCAGCGACCGACCGATCGGGTATCGCGAGCAGCGCTCCGAAGTAGCGTCGATTATCGCGGGCGCTTTCGGATGGCGGGCCTTGGCCCGGGAACTGGTGGGCAAGGTTCCATTCGGCGGCGGACTGATCCCCAAGGCCGGCATCGCATACGCTGCGACGTACGCCGTGGGGCTATCGCTGGAGCGTCTGTACCGCCTCGGCTACGGATTCACGCGCGATGAGCGCAGGGCCGTGTACGAGGAAGCGTTTCTGCATGGCAAACAGATCGCCGGGATGCTGCTCGATTCGGTTCGGCAGCGCAAAGCGGTGTAAATCGATCTCTTTTTCCTTGGCGCACTTGGCGTCTTTGCGTGAACTTGATTTCAGGATCTCCGCATACCCTGACGCAAGTGCGCCTACACTGAAACCATGAAGCCGGTTGCCCTCGTCACCGGCGCGAGCCGGGGTATCGGGCGCGCCATTGCCCTCGAATTATCCTCTACACATCAAATCCTGGCGACCTATCGCGGTCGCAAGGACGCCGCCGAGTCCCTGCGTGCGGAAATTGGCGCGGAAATCTTCCCCTGCGACATCGGATCGTCGGAAGATCGCCGTTCGCTGCTCGACTTCGCGCAAGAGAAATTCGGCCGGATCGATCTCTTGGTCAACAACGCCGGCATGGCTCCGCGAGAACGCCGCGACTTGCTTGAAGCCACCGAGGAAAGCTTCGACGAGATCATCTCCGTGAACCTGAAAGGCCCTCATTTCTTGACCCAGCAGGTGGCTAAGGGCATGGTGGAGCGCGGTATCGGGCGCGTCGTTTTCGTCACGTCGATTTCTGCTTATACGGCTTCGGTCAATCGCGGCGAATACTGCATTTCGAAGGCCGGACTTAGCATGTCCGTCGCGCTGTGGGCGGCGAGGCTTGCCGAGCACGGCATCGGCGTATTTGAAATCCGGCCCGGCATCATCCGCACGGACATGATCTCCGCCGTCGAAGACGTCTACGAAAAGCGCATCGCCGAGGGCCTGTTACCGCAGCGCCGCATGGGCGAAGGATGGGACGTGGCGCGCGCGGTGCGGGCGATTTGCAATGGAGGACTCGATTATTCCACTGGCCAGGTGATCAACGTCGACGGCGGATTCCATCTGCGGACGCTGTAATGCGCGTCGAATTTCGAAAAGCCGCCCTGCCCCGCGAACTGCGCGCGCTCATTGCCTTCGACCGCCGAGTCTTCCCCGCCGCCGACCGCTTCAACGCCGCCTATTGGCAAGAAGTCGAATCCTGGTGGATGTTCGTGGGCGGGGTGAAAGCGGGCTGCTGCGCCTTCGAAAAACGCGGGAAGACGCTCTATCTCAGCACCACCGGATTGCTGCCGCGATTTCAAGAACAGGGCCTTGGCGCGATTCTCAAATCCTGGGAGGTCGCTTATGCCCGCTATCATGGATTTAGACGGGTGTCGGCCCACTGCCGGAAGCGCAACACGCGCATGATCGCGCTGAACCGGCAATTCGGATTCCGCATTGTGCGCACCATCCGCGGGTATTACACCGATCCCGAGGACGCGGCCGTCCTGATGGAACTGAGACTCAGACATGCAAACCACATCTCTCGATAAGGGCAAGATCAAGATTCTTCTCTTGGAAGGCGTGCACCCTACCGCCGTTGAAGCGTTTAAGAAAGACGGCTACAGCCACATCGAATACCATCCCAAATCGCTACCCAAGCCGAATCTGGTCAAGGCCCTGAGCGACGCGTATTTTGTTGGCATCCGATCGGCGACACAGCTCACCGCCGAGGTCATCAACAGCGCGGAAAAGCTGATGAGCATCGGCTGCTTCTGTATTGGCACGAATCAAGTGGATCTCGATGCGGCGCAGCAGCGGGGCATTCCGGTGTTCAACGCGCCGTTTTCCAATACGCGTAGCGTGGCCGAACTGGTGCTGGCGGAAACTATCATGCTGATGCGCGGAATTCCGCATCGCAACGCGCTTGCCCATCGCGGCGGATGGATGAAAACAGCGGCCGGTTCGCAGGAGGTGCGGGGCAAGACGCTGGGCATCGTCGGCTATGGCCACATCGGCACCCAGGTGGGTGTGCTGGCTGAATCGCTTGGCATGAAGGTGCTGTATTACGACATTGAGACGAAGCTCGCGCTAGGCAACGCGCATCCGGTTTCCGCGCTCGACGTGCTGCTCGAAGTCGCCGACGTAGTTACGTTGCACGTGCCGGAAACGCCCCAGACACAGGACATGATCGGAGCGACGCAGCTGGCGCGAATGAAGAAAGGCTCCAAGCTGATAAATGCGGCGCGCGGCACCGTAGTAGATATCGATGCCCTGGCGGCTGCGCTCGAATCGAAGCATCTGTCCGGCGCGGCCATTGACGTGTTCCCTGTCGAGCCCAAGACCGAAGGCGAAGAGTTCATTTCGCCCCTGCGCGGCATGGATAACGTGATCCTGACGCCCCACGTCGGCGGCAGCACGGAGGAGGCGCAGCAGAACATCGGCGTCGAAGTGGCGGAAAAGCTGATCAAGTACAGTAACAACGGCTCGACATTGACGGCGGTGAACTTCCCCGAGGTATCGCTTCCCGAACATCCGGGCAAGCATCGTCTGCTACATACGCATCACAACCGCCCCGGCGTCCTCTCGGCCATCAACGCCGTGTTCTCGAAACAGAAGATCAATATCACCGGCCAGTATCTGCAAACCAACGCGCAGATCGGCTATGTGGTGATCGACGTGGAGACGGAAACGCGCGAGGCATCGCTGGGCGTGAAGCGCTTGCTCGAAAAAGTGCCGGGCACGATTCGCACGCGCATTCTATATTGAAACCATGCTTGTCCTGCGGGCGATCCTGTTCACGATCCTGCTGCCGGGCACGATCACAATCTATATTCCCTCGCTACTGCTGCGCGGCAGCCCACCTCCGAGCGGAGCCCTGCGATTCCTTGGTCTCCTGCCGATCGTCGCCGGCGCGCTGGGCTATTTCACCTGCGCTCTCGAGTTTCTGTTGCGCGGGGGAGGCACGCCGGCTCTATTTCTTGCCAGGCCCCTGCGGTTCTTGATCGGCGAGGAGCCCAAAGTTCTGATCGAGAGCGCCTTATACCGGTACCTGCGCAACCCGATGTATGTCTCCGTCGTGACCGTGGTGCTTGGCGAGGCGCTGCTGTTTGAATCCGGCGCGCTGCTCTACTACGCCCTGACCCTGTGGCTCTTCTTCCACCTGGTCGTCGTGTTCGTGGAGGAGCCGCACTTGCGCCAACGGCCCGGCTACACGGAATATTGCGCGCGCGTCCCCCGCTGGCTGTTGCCTTCCGTGCGAAAATAACCGTCAATGTCCCAACTCGAGCCCGGCGCATCCTCCAACCCGTTCATCGGCGCCTGGTACAAAGAACTCACCAGTTACCATTGGTTCGTCCTTTTGGTCGCTTCGCTGGGGTGGTTGTTCGACACGATGGACCAGCAGTTATTCACGCTGGCGCGGCGTCCCGCGATGCTGGAGCTGCTGCACGTACATGCGGGGGACGCGACGGCCGCGGGCAAGGTCGCCACCTACGCGGGCTACTCCACTTCGATTTTCATGATCGGATGGGCCGTCGGCGGCGTTCTCTTCGGCATCCTCGGTGATCGCATCGGTCGTGTGAAAACGATGCTGCTCAGCATCCTGAGTTACTCGCTCTTCACCGGTCTGAGCGTGCTCTCAACAGGCGTATGGGATTTTTCGGCGTACCGCTTCCTCACCGGGCTGGGCGTCGGCGGCGAGTTCGCGGTCGGCGTCGCGCTGGTAGCCGAAGTGATGCCCAATCGGGCGCGCCCCTATGCGCTGGGTATGCTGCAGGCCGCCTCGTCGATCGGCAACGTCACTGCAGCGCTCATCGGGATTGCGCTCGGGCGGTTGCAGGGCGCGGGCGCGATCTCGTTCAGCCCGTGGCGATGGATGTTCGTCATCGGAACGCTGCCGGCGCTACTGGTGCTGGTCATCATGAGGCGACTAAAGGAGCCTGAGGGCTGGCAGCACGCCAAGCAAGAGCACGAGCAGTTGGGCTCAGTAAGAGAGTTATTCTCTTCAAAGTGGCGGCGCAACACGCTGGTCGGCATGACGCTAGCGTTTTCCGGAGTCGTGGGACTGTGGGGCATCGGATTTTTCTCGCCGGATCTGCTCAGTTCCGTGCTCGATAAGACGTTCCGCGCACAGGGCATGGCGGAGAACATGATCGCGTCGCAGAAGACGCTGTGGACCGGCATCAATTCGCTGCTGCAGAATTTCGGCGCGTTTTGGGGAATTTACGTGTTCACGCATCTGACCGCGCATATCGGCCGGCGGAAGGCCTTCGCGGGCGGATATCTGGCCGCGTTGCTGGCGACGGCATTCACCTTCTGGAAACTGCAGAATTTCAGCGATATCTTCTGGATGACGCCTCTGATGGGTTTTTGCCAGTTGTCTTTGTTTGGGGGCTTCGCCATCTATTTTCCGGAACTGTTCCCCACGCGCCTTCGGTCCACGGGAACATCGTTCTGCTACAACGTCGGCCGCCTGATCGCCGCCGTCGGACCGTTTGCCCTGGGATACCTCACCAGCAGCGTCTTCGCATCCGCCCACGAGCCGATGCGATACGCCGGAATCACCATGTGTGCCGTGTTCCTGCTGGGCCTGTTCGTACTGCCCTGGGCGCCGGAAACCATGGGCAAACCGCTGCCGGAATAGCCGGATTTGCTACACTTAAGGCATTACCATGGCTATCAGCAAGGATTTGCTGGACATTCTCGTGTGCCCTCTTTGCAAGGCGCCGGTACAGCTGAAACAGGACGAAAACGGGCTGAAGTGCGTGGAATGCAAGCGGGTATATCCCATCCGCAACGACATCCCGGTGATGTTGGTGGATGAGGCCCGCATTGAAGAATAGCCAGTAAACCAGGAATGAACTTGATCGATCGGTTGCCGCCCGGTTCGCGGATTGTTGTGATCCGTCTGCGATCCCTCGGCGACTGCGTGCTGACAACGCCCGCCCTCACGCTTCTCAAGGATCATCGCCCGGATCTGAAAATCAGCGTCGTGGTGGAGCCACGTTTCGCGCCCGTCTTCGACGGCAACCCGTGTATTGACGAGACGCGCGAGGCCCTCAGGCGATCCGATCTGGTGTTGAATCTTCATGGCGGCACGCGAAGCATGGTGATGACGGCCCTGTCGCGAGCCAAGCTGCGCGCCGGATTCGCTCATCACCGTTATGGCTTCGTTTATTCGCACAAAATTCCCACGGCGCAGGAGATTTTGGGCCTGTCGAGGCGCGTTCACACCGCGGAACATCTGGCGTCCGCGATGTTCTGGCTGGGCGTGCCGCGCCGGGAGATCCCCCGCGCGAGCCTTTTTACCGATGCTCCGCCAGCGCGGCCGCCGTATGCCGTGATTCATCCGTTCGCGTCCGCGCCGCACAAAGCCTGGCCTGCCGAGCGATTCTTAGAGGTCGCGCGAAATCTTCCCGTAGAGCCGGTTTTCCTGGCCGGGCCGTCCGACGATCTGGAGCCGTTCCGCGAGTTTCAGAGGTCTCGAGAATCGCTGGCGGCGGCGAAGAGCCTGATTTCCGGCGCTTCCTTGTTTATCGGCAACGATAGCGGGCCCGCGCACATCGCCGCCGCGTTCGGCGTGCCGGTGGTGGTGCTGTTCGGGCCATCGGATCCTGTCACCTGGGCTCCCTGGCGGACCGAGGCGCAGGTGCTGACGTCGCCTCAGATGACGGGCATTGCCGCGCGCGACGTTCTGGACGCAGTGGAGTCCCTGAAGGTGCGGGTATGCTGAAGGGGCTTGTATGAAAGACCTATGGCGGCTGCTCCGCTATTCGCGCCCCTACGTCCCGCATCTCCTCGTTTCTGTCGTTCTGATGGCCATCGTCGGCGCGGCGCAGGCGATGACGGCTCTGCTGATTCAGCCGGTGCTGGACCGAGTTCTCAATCCCCAGGACTTTGAACCTCCGGTCACACTGTTCACCGTTTTCAACCACACCCTCTATTTGAACGACTTGATGCCGCATCGCATCACCAGCGTGTACAACATGGTCGCCGTGGCGATCCTGGGCGTGTTCTTCCTGCGCGGCATTTGCGATTACTTCGGCAACTACCTGATCAATTACGTAGGCTTCTCCGCGGTCACCGACCTTCGGCAGACCGTGTTCGACAGCGTGGTGCACCAGGACGCGCACTTCTTTGAGGACAACTCGACCGCGCGTGTGATGTCGTCCATCATGAACGACCTCGAGAAAATCCAGGTCGCTTTGTCGCATATCCTGGCCGATTTTCTGCGCCAGAGCTTTACGGTTGTTGCGCTTCTGGCTCTTGTCTTGCAACGGGATTGGAAACTAGCGGTCTGGAGCCTGACCGTGCTTCCGCTGGTGCTGATTCCCACTATTCGCATCGGACGGAAAATCCGCCGCACGACGCGCCGAGCTCAGGACGATGCGGCCGAACTCAATCAGGTGTTGCAGGAAATGCTGAGTGGGCAGCAGGTGGTGAAATCCTTCAGTGCGGAGGAGTTCGAATCGAACCGCTTCCGCGACCGCGTGCAGCGGCTGCGCCGAAGTAATTTGCGCTACGTGGCGCAGCAAGCCATCGCCTCGCCACTGATCGAGTTTTTTGGCGCCATCACCATCGTGGCGCTGGTAGCGTATGCTCGCACGGAGATTAAGCACGGTGTGATGTCGCCGGGCCAGTTCATCAGCTTTGTGATCGCGCTGCTGATGCTTTATGAGCCTGTCAAGCGCCTCACCGGCATCCACAATATCTTCCAGCAGGCGCTGGGCGCGTCGCAGCGAGTCTTCGAGTACCTGGCTAAGGATCAACACGTAAAGGAAAAGCCGAACGCGATCCGCCTGCCCCGGTTCGAAAAGTCCGTGCTGTTTGATGGTGTGGCCTTTCATTACCCCAGCGCGCCGGACGGTTTCCGCCTGGAAGACGTCCGCTTGGAGGTAAAGCGCGGGGAGGTAGTCGCGTTGGTTGGCCCGAGCGGTTCCGGAAAGACGACGATCGCCAACCTGGTACCGCGTTTTTACGACGTGACCGCCGGGGTGATCCGCATCGACGGCAAGGATATTCGCGACCTGCAGTTGGCTTCGCTGCGCAACAAAATCGGCATCGTGGCGCAGGATACGTTCTTGTTTAACGACACGGTCGCCAACAACATCGGCTACGGCCGCCCCGATGCCACCCGCGATCAGATCCAGGCCGCGGCGCGAAACGCCCTGGCTGAGGAGTTCATCCTGCGCATGACCGACGGCTACGACACTTTGATCGGCGAGCGCGGCCATAAGCTCTCCGGAGGCCAGCGCCAGCGCCTATCGATCGCGCGGGCACTCTTAAAGGACGCGCCCATCCTGATTCTGGATGAAGCCACGTCGCATCTCGATACCGAATCGGAGCGCCTGGTGCAAGCCGCTCTGCAAAACCTGATGGAGCACCGCACCGTCATCGTGATCGCGCACCGCCTTTCGACGATCCGCCGCGCGGACAAGATCGTGGTGCTCGACCGCGGGAAGATCTCTGAGATTGGCACGCACGAAGAGTTGGTGGCTGGAGGAGGAATCTACCAGCGGTTGCACGACATGCAATTTTTGGAAGATCCTATTGTGAACTCCTAATTCGATGCCTCCTCTTCGCTCCATGACCGGGTTCGCGCGATCCCGCAAAGCGCTGGACGGCGGCGAGATCGTCGTCAGCGTGAAAAGCCTGAATCATCGCGGCCTGGACGTGCAAGTGCACGCGCCGTCGGCCGCCGATGAATTTGAGAACGCCGTACGCGCCATCGTGAAATCCCGCATGGTGCGCGGGCATGTGGAGGTGCGCATCTCGCTGCCGCAAAACCTCTCCAGTGGAGCCACTACGCTGGCTCTGAACCGGCCGCTGCTGCACCAATATTTGAAGGCCTTTCGCGAAGCCGCGGAGGCGCACGGGATCGACGCCAAGCCGAACCTCGACGCGGTGTTCCGCCATGCGGGCATGTTGACGGAGGCGGCTCCGGAATCCGCTCCGGCATCACAGCAGGATGTTCTCGATACGCTCGCCGAGGCGCTCAACGGCCTGAACGAGTTTCGAGCCAGAGAGGGCGCAGAAATCGTCGCCGAAATGCGGACGCACAATGCACAGATCGCCACCCTCGCTTCGGAAATGGAGCGAATCCGGGTCACCGCCCAGGCGGCATTCCAATCGCGCCTATCGGATAAACTGCGCGACCTGCTAAGAGGTGTGCAAATCGATCCACAACGTCTGGCCCAGGAAGCGGCGATTCTGGCCGACCGCAGCGACATCGGCGAGGAACTCGCCCGGCTGAAGATTCATTCCGGGCAACTGACCGAGATGCTGGACGGCGGCGGCGAAGTCGGCAAGAAACTCGATTTTCTGCTGCAGGAGATGAATCGCGAGACCAACACCATTCTTTCCAAGACCAGCGGCGCGGGAGAGGCCGGCCTGAAGATCACGGAACTGGCGCTGGCAGCCAAGGCGGCCATCGAAAAAGTCCGCGAGCAGTCCCTGAACCTCGAATGACCACCGTGTTTATCATCTCCGCCCCTTCCGGCTCTGGAAAATCCACCCTCACCGGCCGCCTGATCCAGGATGTGGCCCGTATTCGCTTTTCCATCTCCTATACGACGCGGGCGCCGCGCGGGCAGGAAGTGAATGGCAAGGAGTACTATTTCATCTCCAAAGAGGAGTTCGAGGATCGCATTGCAAAGGGCGAATTCCTTGAATATGCAGAGGTTTTCGGCAATTACTACGGCACCCACAAGAGCGAACTGGAGCGCGCCGCGGCCGAAGGCGTGGATTTGATCCTCGACATTGACGTGCAGGGTGCGCGACAATTAAAAGACCGCATTCCGGCCGCGGTGTCGATCTTTATTTTGGCGCCCAGCCGGCAGATTCTGGAGCAGCGGCTGCGGGACCGCTCGCAGGATTCCGAACCGGTGATCCAGCGGCGCTTGCGTGAAGCCGCCGAGGAGATCCGGGATTATCATTTGTACGATTACGTGCTGGTGAATCGCGAAGTGGAGGCGTCGGTGGAAACGCTGAGGTCGATCGTGAAAGCTACTCGCAGCCGGCGTGACCGGATGGAAACCGAAATCCGCCCGATCTTGGAGACCTTTCAAAATGCCTGAGAACTCGATTCGCAATACCGCGCAGAGCACGATTCCGGACGATCCGGAAGCCAGCGCCTACCGTTTCATCATCGTCGCCGCCAAGAGGGCTCGCCAGTTGCAGGGCGGGGCGCGCAGCTATCTGCCTACCACCTCGAAGAAGCCGACGGTGGTCGCGATGGAAGAGGTGCGCCGCGGATTGGTGCAGTACGAAGACCTCACGCTGCTGGCCGCCCAGGCCGCCGCGGAGCAGGCCGCGAAGAAGGAATAGCCGCCCGGGCCGCGTATGAACGTAGCGCTCGGCGTCGGCGGGGGCATCGCTGCTTACAAAGCGGCAGAGCTCGCGCGCGCCCTGATGGAGCGGGGATTCACCGTCAACGTGATTCTGACCCGCGCAGCCGAGGAGTTCATCCGTTCCCTGACCTTCGCCGCGCTTACCGGTCGCAAAGTCATCACCAATCTGTTTTCCGCCGCCAGCGCGGAGGATACTCTCTCGAGTGCGATTGAGCATATCCGGGTAGCGCAGGAAAACGAAATTCTGGTCGTCGCGCCCGCCACGGCGGACCTGCTCGCCAAATTCGCCCATGGCCTGGCCGACGATTTTCTCACGACCACGTACCTCGCCTTCTCCGGACGCGTGGTGATCGCGCCGGCCATGAATACAAACATGTGGAATCATCCGGCGACGCAGGCGAATCTGCAGATCCTCCGGGAGCGCGGGCATTTCATCGTTCCCCCGGACGATGGCGTGCTGGCCTGCGGCATGGTGGGTCCGGGCCGCCTGGCAGAGCCTGTGGCCATCGCCGACGCGGTGGCGAATCTCACGGCACAAAAGCGCGATCTGGAGGGAGAAACCCTGCTGGTGACTGCGGGGCCGACGCAGGAGCCTCTGGACGCGGTTCGGTATCTGAGCAACCGCTCGAGCGGCAAAATGGGCTACGCCATCGCGCAGCAGGCGGCGGCGAGGGGCGCGCGAGTGATCCTCGTGTCCGGCCCGGTCTCCCTGCCCGAGCCTCGGGGCATCGAGGTGATCCACGTGCAGACAGCTGGGCAGATGCACGATGCCGTGATGAAACAGCTCGAGGAATCGACGATTATTGTGAAAGCGGCCGCCGTGGCGGACTATTACCGCGCCGCAGCGCCGCGTCACAAGGTGAAAAAGACAGCCGCGCGCATGTCGATCGAACTCGATCCGACCGTCGACATCCTGGCTGAGCTGGGCCGCAAGAAAGGCGACCGCCTGCTGATCGGCTTCGCTGCCGAAACCGAGGATCTGGTGGCCGAAGCCCGGCGAAAGCTGGAATCCAAGAATTGCGACATGATCGTGGCCAATCTGGTCTCACAGGATGGCATCGGCTTCGATTCCGACGAAAACGAAGTGGTGCTGGTGACGCGCGGAGCCGATCCGGTTACCATTCGCCGCGCGCCGAAGACGGAGATCGCCTCCCGCATCCTTGATGATGTGATGATGCTGCGCTTGGGCCTGCACACAAAATGACGCGCGTGCCATGACACCGGAGCAACTGCGCGACTACCTGACGTTTTATCGCGACCTCGGCGTGAAAGAGATTTACCGCCGCCAGCCGCCTGCGCCCCCCTTTATGCCTGCGGCAGCGCCGCAAGTCTCCACCATGGAAACTCCCCAATTGATACCGCTTGCGCCAAGCGGCGAAACGCTTGCCCAGATCCGCGCCGATATCGGCGACAATTGCCGGCGTTGCCGCCTGTGCGAGCAGCGAAACAAGATCGTCTTTGGCGTCGGCGACGAGCAGGCGAAATTGGTGTTCGTCGGCGAGGGTCCGGGCGCCGATGAGGACGCCCAGGGCATTCCGTTCGTCGGCCGCGCGGGGCAGCTTCTGACGCAGATGATCGACAACACCGCCCAGAAGGAAGGCATCCCCATCAAGCGCGAGAACGTTTACATCTGCAACGTGGTGAAGTGCCGTCCGCCGGAGAATCGCACCCCGCAGCCCGATGAAATGGAGATTTGCGGCGAGTTTCTGTTCCGCCAGTTGATGGCGATCCGGCCCAAAGCGATTTGCGCGCTGGGCTCGACCGCGGCCAAGGCGCTGCTCGCCACCAAGGACGGCGTGACCAGGCTGCGCGGCAACTGGCAGAAGTGGCGCGACATTCCGTTGATGGTGACGTATCATCCTTCTTATCTCCTGCGCCCCTACAATCAAAACGCCAAGCGCGAAGCTTGGGAGGATCTAAAGAAGGTTCTGCATTTTGTCTACGACTAATCGCGGAGTGTTCATTACATTTGAAGGGCCGGAGGGCAGCGGAAAATCCACGCAACTGCGCCTGCTCGCGGCCCGTTTGCGTGAAGCCGGCCGCACAGTTCTGGAAACGGCGGAGCCGGGAGGCACGCCCATTGGCCTTCAGATCCGGCGCGTGCTGCTCGATTCGAAGAATCTGGAGATGAGTCCCACCACGGAGCTGCTGCTGATGTTCGCCGCGCGGGCCCAGAACGTCGACCAATGGATTCTGCCGGCGCTCTCGCGAGGCGAGATCGTGCTGTGCGACCGCTTCACCGATTCGACGCTGGTGTATCAGGGCGCGGCAAGAGGGCTCGGCGCGGATGTGGTGTACGACGTCGACCGCATCGCCTGCCGGGGGCTGGTTCCGGATCTGACCCTAGTCGTCGATATCGAGACCGAACTGGGCCTGGCGCGCGCGCACGGCCGCAATCGCAAGACGCAGGACGTGGAGACGCGGCTCGACGAGCAGGCGTTGAGCTTCCACTGCAAGGTGCGTGAGGCGTATCTGCAACTCGCATCGGATGAGCCCGACCGGGTGAAGATCGTCGACGGATCGAAGAGCGAGAAAGATGTCGAGGCCGAAGTGTGGAGCATCGTCGGCGCGCGGCTGACTCCGTGGTAGGGAAGGCGGATCCGCCTGCCAACGTTGACTCACGAGCTCGCCAGTTTCGCGGCCAGCCCCACCACCGCGCCGCCGAGCACCACCCAGAGCGAGTCGACCTTCGTCAGCGTGAGGACCGCCAGGCTGGCAGCCATGATCGCAAATGTCAAGGGTCCGGTCACCGCGTCCCGCGCCAGCGGAACCGAGGCCGAGAGCAGCAGACCCGCGCTGGCCAGAACCACCGCTCGTATGGAACTTCGCACGCGCGGAGAATTCGCGCGGTTGCCCAGCCACCGGATCATTGGAAGGATCAGGAACGCCGGCGTCATCACGGCGAGCAAAGCCACGGTAGCGCCCGAATATCCGGCGGCGTAATAGCCGACGCTCACCAGATACAAGCCGTACGGCCCCGGCCCGGTCCGCCCGGCGACGACGGCCGTGTTCAACTGGCGGTCGGTCAGGACTTTCCGCTCGACCACCAGATCGTTGCGAACCATGGGCAACGACGCCAGGCCGCTGAAAGACGTCAGGGTCGCTTTGAGGAGAAGCGTGTAGAGCACGAACAGGTTCATTTTTCGTCCGCCCACAGATACCCAAGCAACCCAGCAACAAGGACTACCGGCACAGGCGTGGCGTGAAATTTCCACGCGGCAAGGAAGGCGCCTCCGGCATAAAGAGGCACGCGCCATCCCATGAACGGCCTCACCAACGTCCACACGCTGGCCAGCATCATGCCGGTGACCGCCGCTACCGTGCCGCCGATGGCCGCCAGCGCCCAGGGATGATGGCGCCAGGATTCAAAGCCTTTGGTGAGGAGCACGGTCAGCACCGCGGATGGCAAGGTGACGGCCAGCACTGCGGCGACGGCTCCCGCGATGCCGAGCACGCGCGCTCCGGTGGCCGCGCAGAACGCCAACACGTTGGTTCCCGGGGTGATGCGCGCCAGCGAATAGGCCAGCGCGAAGTCCAGGCGAGTAATCCAGCCGCGGCCAATCAGCTCGCGCTGCAGCAGGGCCATGGTCGGGTCGCCTCCGCCGAACGTCGTGTTGCCGATCTTGAAATAGAGCCAAGTCAGTGCGGAGAGCCTCGGTTTTGTCTCCTCACTCATAGGGCGGAGAAGGCCTGATCGAGGTCTGCGATCAGGTCGGCCGCGTCTTCGAGGCCCACGGACATGCGCAGCAGCGATTCCGGCGCGCGCGTGGTCGGGCCTTCGATCGAGGCGCGATGCTCGATCAGAGAGTGCGTTCCGCCCAAACTCGTCGCGCGCAGGACAATCTTCAGCTTTGCGGCGACGGCAAAGGCCTCAGCCCGTCCTCCGGCGACTTCGAAGGACAACATACCGCCGAAGTCGCTCATCTGCTTCTTCGCGATCTCGTGGCCGGGATCGTTCGGGAGGCCGGGATAGCGGACTCTTTGGACCTTTTTATGCGCTGACAGGAATTCGGCCACCTTGCGCGCGTTTTCGCAGTGCAGGCGCACGCGCGGCACCAGCGTTTGCGCTCCCCTCAGCATCAGCCAGCAGTCGAAGGGCGAAAGAATCGCACCGCCGGTGTGCTGAAAATCGCGAATCTGCGCCACGAGTTCCGGCTTGTTCTTGATCGTGACCGATCCGCCCATGGCATCGCTATGGCCGGACAGATATTTCGTGAGTGAGTGAACCACCATGTCCGCGCCCAGTTCGAAAGGATGCTGCAGCACCGGCGTGGCGAAGGTATTTTCGGCTACCAACAAGGCCCCAGCGGCTTTCGAAACCTGCGCGACCGCGCCAATATCCACCACCTCAATGAGGGGATTGGTTGGCGTCTCCACCCAAAAGAGCTTTGTTTCAGGCCGAAGCGCCTTCGCCATGGCGTCCGCGTCGCGCATATCGACCAGCGTGTGCGTCAGGCCCCACTTCGCGAAAAACCCCTGCATTAGTTCGCGAACTCCGTAGTAGACGTCGCGATGTAGCAGGACGTGATCGCCAGGGGAAAGTGACTGGAACACCGCCATGGAGGCGGCCATGCCGGAGGCAAACGAAATGGTATCATCACCGCCTTCGAGCGCCGTGATGCAGGTTTCAAGCGCATCGCGATTGGGCGTCGCCGCGCGGATGTAGGCGTACTTGCGGGAAAACTCGCCATCGGGATCGCGCTCGAACGTCGTCGACGTGTGCAGCGGAGGAGTGATCGCGCCGGTGGACGGGTCGACCATGCGGCCGGCGTGAATGCTGAGGGTCTGGAGGCCTTTCGACGATGACATGCCGCTATTATCGCGCGGCGAGGATCGTCTCTTTCGAGGGAGAAAGCGTGACCGTCTCCACGCGGCCATCGGCGAAGCGCACACTGTGCGTCCCCGCGATGGGAGACCGCAGCGCGACGCGCGAGACTTTACCGTTCTTCCAATCGACATCGACTTCCACCGCGCCGCGGGCGCGCAGACCTTTCACGGAACCTTCGGGCCACGACTTCGGCAGCGCGGGCAGGACGCTGATTTCTCCCGCGTGGCTTTGCAGCAGCATTTCGGCGATCCCCGCCGTGCCTCCAAAATTGCCGTCGATCTGAAAGGGAGGATGCGTGTCGAGCATATTCGGCAGCGTCGACCTGGCCAGCAGGACCGCCACGTTTTCGCCTGCCTTGTCGCCGTCTTCGAGGCGTGCCCAGAAGTTGATAATCCAGGCGCGGCTCCATCCGGTGTGGCCTCCGCCGTTGGCCACGCGCCGCTCCAGCGTGACGCGAGCCGCTTTGGCTAGATCAGGCGTGCCTCGCGGCGTGATCTGATCGCCGGGATGCAGGGCGAATAATTGCGAAACGTGGCGGTGGCCGGGTTCCCGTTCTTCATAATCTTCCATCCATTCCTGCAATTGGCCGTACTTGCCGACTTTGAAGGGCTCAAGGCGCTCCCTGGCCGCCCTCACCCGCTCGCGAAAGCTCGCATCGATGTTCAGAATCTCGCTAGCGGCCATGACGCGCTTGAACAGTTCGCGCGTGATCTCCGTATCCATCGTCGGTCCCATGCAGAGTTTGGCCGTCGTTCCGTCCGGCAGTTTGTATGTGTTTTCCGGAGAGATCGACGGCCCGGTGATCAGATGGCCTTTGCCGTCGTCCACCAGATAATCGAGCAGAAACTCCGCCGCTTCCTTCATCACGGGATAGGCGCGCGACGCCAGGAACGCGCGGTCGCGGGTGAAGTCGTAGTGATCCCAGAGGTGAAGGCTCAGCCACGCGCCGCCCATGGCCCAGAGGCCGGAGCCGACGCCGTCGATGGGCACTGCGTCGCCCCAGATATCGGTGTTGTGATGCAACACAAATCCGCGCGCACCGTAGATCTCCCTGGCGATTCGGCGGCCGTCGGGCCGTGCCAGATCGATCAGGTCGAACAGAGGCTCGTGAAGCTCGGGAAGATTCGTCACCTCAGCGGGCCAGTAATTCATCTCGGTATTGATGTTGATGGTGTACTTGCTGTCCCAAGGAGGTTCCAGCTTGTCGTTCCACAGGCCTTGCAGCGTCGCAGCCATGGAGCCGGGACGGCTGCAGGAGATGAGCAGATAGCGGCCGAATTGAAAATACTGTTCGATGAGATGCGGATCGTCTGCACCAGCCGCGACGCGCTGCAAGCGCTGGTCAGTCGGCAGATCAGGCGCGGGCGCGGAGCCGAGCGTCAGCTTCACTCGATGAAAATAGCGCTGATATTCCGAGATGTGGCGAGCCTTCAAATCGGCGTAGGTTCGTTTGGCGGCGGTGAGGTCCTTTTCGATGTCGCGCGGCTTGAAGTTCGTCGATGCCACCAGGTACATCGTCACCACGTCTGCGCCCTCCACGTACAGATCGCCTCCGGCGCGCTTCATGGTGCCACCCTCGGGGACCACCAGCAGCACGGCCTGAAACTTCACCCCCACCGGACGCTCCTCGGCGTGGCGAGGATCGCGGGCGATGGCCTCGCCTTCAAGAACCACTCGATTATTTCCCTCGATGCGCGAGGTCGCATCGGCGATACGCGAAAGGGTTGCTGCGAAGGTGATGTGCTTTGGTTGATCGCACGTCAGGCGCACCACGATCACCTGATCCGGCGCGGACGAAAAGACTTCGCGGGTAAACTTCGCACCCTGGCGATAGGTCACGCGGGCGATGGCCGTGCCCAGGTCGAGTTCGCGGCGGTAATCGGTGACGGTTTCGTGAGGATCGTCGGCGAAGCCCATCTGCAGCACGCCGAGCGGTTGATAGGGCGGCAGCCGCTTCGGCGTGGAGATAATGGTCCGCTCCGCCAGCGCTTCGGCCTCGTGAGGCATCCCGGCGAACAGCAGGCGACGAATTTCGGGCAGGTTCTTCGCCGCCTCTGGATTATTTCGATCGCGCTTCTCGCCGGCCCAGACCGTGTCTTCGTTCAGCTGGATCTGATCGCTCCAGACGCCTCCGAACACCATGCCGCCGAGGCGTCCGTTGCCGATGGGCAGAGCCTCATTCCAATTAGCGGCGGCCTGGCGATACCAGAGAACGTCGGCCGCCGAGGCAAGGGACACGGCGAACACCGCGAGCGAGAATATCTTCCGCACAGTGCCTCGATTATACTTCGGGAGCGGTAAAGTATTAGCAATTATGCCGGTACGAATGAAGGACATTGCCGAGGACTTGGGCGTCTCCCTGATGACCGTGTCCAAGGCGCTACGCAACCATAGCGACATCAGCGCGCGGACGCGGGAGCGCGTGCTGAAGCGCATGCGCGAGTTGAACTATCAGCCCGATTGGATCGCGCGCAGCATGGTGACGCGCCGCACGTACTTAGTGGGCCTGATTGTGCCGGATTTGATGCATTCGTTTTTCGCCGAAGTGGCCAACGGCGTGGCGCGCAAGCTGACGCCGCTGGGCTATCAGGCGATGATCCTCAACACGCAGGAGGACGGCGAGATCGAGCGCCGCCATTTGGAAATTCTACTCACGCGCAAAGTGGACGGCCTGATCATCGCCTCGGCGCAGCGCAGCAGGCAGGGCGAATTTTTTGAGACGCTGCGCCGCCGCGAAATTCCTTACGTGCTCATCGACCGCATGATCGCCGGCGTAGATGCGAATTTCGTCGGCACCAAAGACGAGGATCTGGCGGCGATGGCTACCTGTCACCTGATCGAGCAGGGCTGTGAGAGGATCGCGCATATTCGCGGGCCGCAAAACGGCACAGGCTCGACGCGGCTGAAGGGTTACCGGCGTGCGCTGGTGCGCGCTGGCATGCCCGTGCGGCCGGAGCACATCGTCAGCGGCCAGTACGGCGATAACACGGGTTATGAAGCGATGCGCGAACTGCTGAACGTTTCGCCTCGGCCCGATGGCGTGTTTTGCTACAACGATCCAGTGGCCGCGGGTGCAGTGAAGGCCATTCTCGAGGCCGGGCTGCGCGTGCCGCAGGATATCGCGGTGATCGGCGCCGGCAACGTTCATTACTCCGATCTGCTGCGCGTGCCCTTATCCACCATCGACCAAAGCAGCGGCGCGATCGGCGAAGCGGCCGCGGAACTGCTGTGCGCCTGCATGGATGCGGAGACGCCTCCCGCGGTGCAGCGCATTTTCATCCCATCGAAGCTGGTGGCCAGGGAGTCGAGCCTTCGCAGATGAGGACGGCTCTCTGCCTTGCCGCGTCGGCTGCGCTGTGCGCCCAGTCTTTCGATGTGGCCTCGTTTGACCGTGAGCGAGTATTGAAGGCGGCCGACAGTTATTTAAGAGAAAAACCGGTGGCCATCACGGCGTCCCAGTCGCCGCGTAGCGCCGGTGGCATGCATGATTTCTTCTCCGAAGGCGATTACTGGTGGCCGGATCCGAAGAACCCCGATGGCCCCTACGTCCAGCGCGACGGCATGACGAATCCGGATAATTTCGTCGCCCATCGTCAGGCACTTATGCGCTTGAGCGTTCAGGTACCCGCGCTGGCCGCGGCTTGGAGAATCACCCATGAGAAGCGCTACGCGGATCACGCCGCCGCGCACTTGCGCGCCTGGTTTATCGACGGCGCCACGCGCATGAATCCGAACCTGCAATATGCGCAGGCGATTCACGGGCGCTTCACGGGCCGCGGCACGGGGATCATCGATACGATTCATCTGGTGGAGGTCGCGCGGGCAATCGAGGTTCTGTCGCCTGTACTTCCAAAGCGTGACCTGGACGGCGTCAAGAAGTGGTTCGCGGAATACACGATATGGATGCGGAACCATCCTTACGGCATTGCCGAGCGCGACGCAGCGAACAACCACGCCACGTGCTGGGCGATGCAGGTGGCCGCGTTCGCGCATCTCACCGGCGATACCGAGGCGCTGGCAGAGGTCCGGACGCGGTTCAAGGCCGTGCTGCTGCCGAATCAACTCGCCGCGGACGGAAGTTTTCCCCAAGAGTTGCGGCGCACGAAGCCCTACGGCTATTCGCTCTTTAATCTGGAGGCGCTTTCGACGCTCGCGCAGATTCTGGGTCTGTGGCAGTTTGAGCTGCCCGACGGGCGCAGCCTGCGAAAGGCCGTCGCATATATGGCTCCGTACATGCGCGATAAGAAGAAGTGGCCGTTAAAGCCGGATGTAAAGTACGACGATGAATGGCCGATGCGCCAGTCGAGTCTGCTGTTCGCGGGGCTGGCCTTTCACGAAACATCCTACATCGATTTGTGGAAAACTCTCCCAGCGGACTCATCGATCGATGAGGTGATCCGGAATTTCTTTATTCGCCAGCCAGTGCTGTGGGTGAATTAAGCCTCTTTTGGGTGGGGCGGCCAATAGCTCAGCCCACGTTATTTCGCTGAGCGCTCTTTTGTTTCCACCACTACGCCCTCGCGGATCGCGTCGGTCGGATTGAGGATGACGGCGTCGCCCTCGTTGAGGCCGGAATTGACTTCGAGCTCCGCACCGAAATCGCGTCCGATCGATAGCTTGTGGAAGTGAACCTTGTGATCCTGACCGACGACTGCGGCGTGCGGGCCGTCCGTCTTGAGCACCAGGGCGTCGGCGGGCAGCATCAGCACCGTGATGGTGTGAGGCAGCGCGAATCGAGCTCTTGCGTACATTCCCGGCAACAGCTCGCCTTTGGGGTTACTCACCACCAGCACGGCCAATAGCGCGCGTGAGGTGAGGTCCACCGCGTTGGTCGTGCTGCTCACTCTCGCCGGGAATGAGCGCCCCGGATACTCGTCCACAAGCAAATCCGCATTTTCTCCCACGTGAATCAGGGTGGCGGACGACTGCGGCACGTTGACGAAAACCCGGATGGTATCGATCTGCGACACCTTGATCAATTCGCGCGACTGCGTTGTGTTGCCGGAGCTGATCAAAGTTCCCGGATCCGATTGGGGGCTGCGATAGGTGATGACGCCGTCGAACGGCGCCACCAGCTTCGTGTAGACCTTTAATTCCTGCAGCCGGCGAAGATTGGCGGTGTTCGCGGCGATCGTCGCTTCGGCCGCGTGAATATTTTCTTCGGCCTGCTTGATATTGGCATCGGCGACCTCGGCCGCGGCAGCCTGATTTTCGTAGTCCTGCTTGGCGACGCTCTCCTGTTGCAGCAGGACGCGGTACCGCTCGGCCGTAGCCGCGGCCAGCTTCGCGTTCGCCTTGGCGACGGTCAATGCGGCGTTCAGTTGCATCAGGGTGGCCCTGGACTGCGCCAGAGTGGCCTGGGCCTGCGCGATCTGCGCGTCCAGATCGGGTGTATCGATTTCGACAAGCAGGTCGCCCTTCTTCACGTGATCGCCGATTTCCACCGGGCGCTGCTTCAGGTATCCGTCGACGCGGGCATACATCGGCGTTTCCACGCGCGCGTAAAGATCGCCTGGCAATTCCAGCGTGGACTTCGAGCCGGATTGCCGCACGTGGCCGACATTCACGACTGGGGCGCGCGAGGATTCGTCCTCGGAGGAGGCGGCTAGCGCCTTCTCGTGGGTCTGGTAACGCACCAGGCCGAAAACAACGGCCGCGATCAGCAGGATGGACAGCGCTGCCACCAGCACGATGAATTTCGTGTGCGACTTCTTATGGGGCAGGTCGCGTGTACATTCCCGGTCGAGTTGTTGTTCCGTCTGCATCTGCTCCGTCGTTCACTCCTCAGGTAAAATACGCTCGTACTGTTTCGGAGGAGTCTTTCGCATATAGCTGTATACCACCGGAACGACGAACAGAGTCGCCACCGTCGCCATCATGAGCCCGCCGATCACCGCGCGGCCCAGGGGCGCGTTCTGCTCGCCGCCTTCGCCCAGGCCCAGCGCCATGGGGACCATGCCTGCCAGCATCGCTACCGCCGTCATCACCACGGGGCGCAGACGCGTGCGTCCGGCTTCGTACGCGGCGGTCATGGCGTCCAGGCCGTCGCGGCGCAAATCGTTGGCGAAGGTGACCAGCAGGATGCTGTTCGCCGTGCCCACGCCAATGCTCATGATAGCGCCCATCAGCGCCGGTACGCTAATCGTTGTGCGGGTGAAGAACAGCATCAGCAGAATCCCAGCCAGGGCTCCCGGCAGCGCCATCAATATGATGAACGGATCGGTCCAGGACTGGAAATTCACCACCATCAGAAAATACACCAGCAAGATGGCAAAAATCAGGCCGTACGCCATCCCCTCGAAGGAGGCCTGCATGGTCGCAACCTGGCCACGGGTTTCGAAAAAGCTGCCCGCCGGCAGCTTCGACTTCATGCCGTCCACCACTTTTGCCGCATCCTTTGCGAAGCTGCCCAGATCGCGATCCTGGACATTGGCATACACGTCGTACACCGGCTGCACGTTGTAGTGATTCACCACCGACGCCGTATGCCCTCGCTCCATCTGCGCCAGATTGCTCAGCATCTGCGCGCCACCCCCGGCGGTATGCACCGGCGTGTTCATCAGTGCTTCCTCCGAGTCCACTTTGTAGGCAGGCGTCTGCACGGCCACCAGGTAATCCACGTTATTGGCTGGATTCACCCACCAATTCGGCGATACCTGGCCGCTGGAGCTCAGCGACATTAGCATGTCGTTGGCGACGTCCTTCTGCTGCAGGCCCATGACGCTTGCGCGGGCGCGATCAACGTTCATGCGCATCAGCGGCACGTCGTTCACCTGATGCACGTGCACGTCGGAAGCGCCAGGAAGCCTGGCCAGGCGGTGCGCCATCTCCTGCGCGATCTCGTAATTCTTCGGCGCGTTCTTGATCGGCCCTACCACCTGGACGTCGATCGGCGCCGGCAGCCCAAAGTTGAGAATCTGGCTGACAATGTCGGCGGGCTGGAAGAAGAACGTCAGGTCGGGATATTCGCGGGAAAGCTTGCGCCTCAGTTCGCGCACGTAGTCCCAGGTTGGTCCGTGCTCCCCCTGCTTCAGGGAAACCAGGATCTCGCCATCGAACGAACCCAGCGTCACGCTATCGCTGAACGCCAGGTTAAAACCGCTGTAGGGCAAGCCGATATTGTCCAGAATGTCTGAGATTTCGCCCGGTGGGATGATCTTGCGGATGGAATCCTCCACCCGCGAGAATTTCTGCTCGGTTTCCTCGATCCGCGTGCCCCCGGGGCAGCGGACGTGCAAGCGGATCTGCCCGGCGTCCACCTGCGGGAAGAAATCCTGCCCGATAAACGGGTATAGGCCGACGCAGCAGATCGCCGTGCCGAAGAACAGCCCCAGAACCAGCTTCCGGTGCGCCAGGGTGGAGTGCAGCATGCTCGAATAGGCTTCGCGCATGCGCTCGAACAGATTGTTGAAGCGATGATGGATGTTCCAGATGAGGCCCGCGTCCGGAATGTCCTCCTCGTGATCGGCGTCGTGCCGGTAGAAGCGCAGTTCGGAGGGGATCAGATAGCGCACCATGGTGGGGATCAGGGTGCGCGAAAGAAGATAGGACGCCATCATCGCCAGCACCACGGCCAGCGCCAGCGGCGTGAACAGGTATTGCGCCACGCCCTGCAGGAAAATCACCGGCACGAACACGATGCAGATGCAAAGCGTGGAGACGAAGGCCGGCGCGGCGATCTGCTGCGCGCCGTCCAGAATGGCCTGGACCACGCCCTTGTGCATCCCGAGGTTGCGGTGAATGTTTTCGATCTCCACCGTCGCGTCGTCCACCAGGATGCCGACGGCCAGCGCCATTCCGCCCAGCGTCATAATGTTGATGGTCTCGCCCAGTAGGGACATCACCGCGAGCGAGGTCAGAATCGACAGCGGAATCGAGATGCAGACGATCAGCGTGCTGCGCCAGCTTCCCAGAAACAGCAGGATCATCAGGCCCGTGAGCAGCGCCGCGGCCAGTGCCTCCCTCACCACGCCGGAAATCGCCGAGGAAACGAAGACCGATTGATCGAATAACTGGGTGATCTTCAGGGCCGGCGGCAGCGTCGATTGCACGCGCGGCAGGATCGCCTTGATACGTTTCACCACATCCAGAGTGGAAGAGGCCCCGTTTTTCAGGATCGTCAGCAGCGCGCCGCGGCGCCCGTCATGGCGCACGATATTGGTTTGCACTGCGTATCCGTCGCGTACCTGCGCAACGTCGCGCATGAAGATCGTCGTGCCATTGACGGTTTTGATTGGCAGCCGGTTGAACGCGTCTACGATGCTGGGACTGTTGTTCAACTGCACGCTGTATTCGCGGGTGCCGATCTTGGCAAAACCGGTGGGCAGAATCAGGTTCTGGTTGTTCAACGCCGAGGTGACGTCGGCGGCTCCCAGCCCATGCGAGTAGAGCGCCTGTGGATTAATGTCGATCATCACCTGCTTCGGCCGCCCGCCGTAAGGCAGCGGGATGCTCGCGCCCTGGATGGTGGCGAGCTGCGTCCGGAGGAAGTTATAGCCGAGGTCGTACTCTTCCTGCTCGGTCAACGTGTCGCTGGAAAGACCCAGGTCGAGAATCGGTACTGTGGCGGCGTTGTAGCGGAGGACGTTCGGCGGCGTGGTGCCCGGCGGCAGGGTCTTCAGCGTCGATTGCGATTGCGCGGCCAGCTGGGACACCGCCGCGTCAATGCGCGCGTTCGGGTGGAAATAGATGCGGATGACCGAGATGCCGGTGACCGAGATCGATTCCATGTGCTCGATGTCGTTTACCGCCGTGGTGAAGCCGCGTTCGGAACGCGTGGTGATGATCTCCGCCATCTCCTCCGGCGATAGCCCGCCGTAGCCCCAGATCACGCTAACCACGGGAATGTTGATGTCAGGGAAGATGTCCGCCGGCATGCGCACCATGGCCAGAACGCCGAGCACAACGATGCAAAGCGCCATGACCACGAACGTGTAGGGACGCCGGAGGGCGAGCTGGACAATCCACATGGAGAGGCTGTACCTTACATTGTACGTGCACTTGCTTCAGATACAGCAATTGGCCGTTTGGGAAAGGCCGGGATCAGGGGTTCCTCTGTTATTCATTCACGCCACCGGCTTCCACGCCCGTGTGTGGGACCGGATCATCGAGCAGCTCCCTGGCCGGCACTGTTTCGCCATGGATCTGCGCGGCCACGGCCGCAGCGCGAAGAATTTCGCGTCTTGGGAATGGCGGCGTTTCGGCGAAGACACGGCGATGGTGGCGCGGGAGCTCGGTTTGCGCGGGGCGGTGGGCGTTGGCCATTCGATCGGCGGCTATGCCGTGGCGCTGGCGGCGGCGATCGAGCCCGAGGCGTTTTCCCGGCTGCTGCTGATCGACCCGGTGGTCCAATCGGCGGAACGATATCATGATGCTCCTTTCGACGTCTCCTTTATCCGGCGGCGCCGCGCACGCTGGAAATCCGCCGAGGAGATGTACGAGCGGTTCTCGCAGCGCCTGCCGTTTTCCGCTTGGAATCAGGATGTCCTGCGGGATTACTGCGAGTTCGGTCTGCTGCCGGACGGCGACGAATTCGTGCTGGCCTGTCCGCCGGAAATCGAGGCGTCGATATACCCGTACACGAACGCGCCTGAGACGAATATTTCGGCGGAACTCGCGCGAATCCGTCCGGCGGCCACCGTGATGCGATCGGCCCGGCTGGCCCGCGATGGTTCCCTCGATCTCTCGGCGTCGTATACCGATCCGCTTCTGGCGTCGCGCATTCCCAATGCCCGGGACATGCAGATCCAGGAGTGCTCGCATTTCATCCCCATGGAACGTCCTGATCTGATTGTGCGGGAGCTGGCATCGAACGATTGACTTCGAGCGCGGAGATCAGCTGTTGATCTGGCTCGGCCCGCTGCGCTCGGCGACCACGGTCACCTGGCGGTCCTTGGCGAGGCGCACAACCTCCATGGCGACGCTGCGTGAGGCAATGAACGGGAACTGGCGCTTGGGCGGCTTCGACAGAAAAATCTGCGTGACGCTGTTGCGCCGCGCGAAGTCCACCAGTGCTTCGGCAGCATTCTTCCCTTCCAGAACGCGCGCTTCTATGTGCAGCTTGCGCGCGAACTCCAGGTTTCGCTCCAGGGCCTCCGGATCGGGCGACGGCACCACGCCGACAGCGAAACAATCCGCCTTCAGATAATCGGCGACGCGCCGGCCGCGGCGGATGACGACGGTGGAGGCGGGGGATTCGGTGACGTGGATCAAGATGCGCTCGCGCGCCTCCGGTTCGGCGTGGCGGGAGCGCACGTTCTCCTCGCCCTGGCGGATTTCCACCTCGTGCGCCGTCTGCCTGAGGGCCATCTCGCGAAGGGCGGCCAGTGCCGGCTCCTTGAAAAAATTCTCCAGCGCCCGCTGCGCCTTATCCGTTCCATAAATCACGCCGCGTTGCAGCCGGTTGAGCAAGGCTCGCGGCGGCAGGTCGATCAGCACCACCTCGTCGGCTTGCTTCACCACCCAATCGGGAATCGTCTCGCGAACGGCAACGCCGGTGATTTCACGAATCTGGTCGTTCAGGCTCTCCAGATGCTGGATATTCATCGTGGTGAGCACGTCGATGCCGGCGTCGATCAGCACCATGACGTCTTCCCAGCGCTTGGTGCGCGCCGAGCCGGGGATGTTGGTGTGGGGAAACTCGTCAACCGCGCAAACCTCCGGCTTCCGGCGCAGAATAGCGTCGGTATCCATCTCCTCGAACTCGCGTCCTCGGTATTCGATCTTCATGCGGGGCAGGATTTCCAGGCCCTCGGTCTTGGCGATAGTGTCCTTGCGGCCGTGCGGCTCGAAATAGCCGATTACGACGTCTCGGCCGGCGCGCTTGGCCTGCTGCGCCTCTTCGAGCATGCGGTAGGTCTTGCCGACGCCGGCGGCGTAGCCCAGCAGGATTCTCAATTGCCCTTTGCGCTCAGGCATGGGTCGCTTCTTTGGAAGGAGCCTCGTTGGGGAAGATGCGGACGTCCATGCCATCGGCTTCCATGATCAGGCGCTCCACTGGATTGGCGCGCAGGCGGCTGGTCCATCCGGTCTGGTTGCTGTGCCCGACGAAAATCTGCGTGATGCCGTGGTGCTTCGCGAAGTCCAGAATACTTTCGATCGGATCCTCGCCGGTCAGCAGTTCGACGCGCGCCTTGGCCTCGTGCGCGTAGTCCAGATTCTGGCGCAGCAGGGCTTCGTCGGCCTCGCTCAGGTTGTCCTGCTGGACGTAGACGACATAGAGATCGCCGTGGAAGCGGTCCGCCTGGCGGCGGGCGCGGCGGATCATTTCCATCGCGCTGGAGCGCGGCGTGACGCACACCAAAATACGCTCGTGCGTGCCGTAAAGCTGGGTGCCGCCCTGCCGGTGGACGAACTCTTCCAGTTGATGATCCACCACGTCGGCGGTAAGCACCAGAGCGATTTCGCGCAGCTCGGACAGCTGGCGCTGCTCGTCGCCTTCAATGGAGCGTGAGGCGCAGTACTCCGGTGAGGCGTCGACTACTTCAATCTCGTCGGCAGTTTGGATGAACGCCTCGGGCACGGAATCGCTGACACTTTTCCCGCGGATCGCCTCGACCTCGCGCTGGCGCTCGGCGATGTATTGCAGGTTGATCGACGTGATCACGTTGATACCCGCCTCGCGTAGTTCCTCCACGTCCTGCCAGCGCTCCGGATGCTTGCTGCCGGGAGGGTTCCGGTAGGCGAGGCCGTCGATCAGACATACCTGCGGATGCCGCTCCAGCAGCTTGGCCACGTCGATGGCGGGCATGCCGTTGACGATCTTCGCCGGAATCACCTCCATCTGGTCGAGAATCGCCTGCACGTCGGGAGAAGCGGTGGGTTGCGTAGCAGCCACCACCACGTCCTGCCCGCGCATCCGGCGGCGGAGGCCTTCGTTCAGCATGCGCAGCGATTTCCCCACGCCCGAGGCGTAGCCCAGGAAAATCTTGAGGTAGCCGCGCGAGGTCTTACGCTCCTCGGCCTCGACCTGCTTCAGCAGGCGTTCCGGATCGGGGCGGCGGCGCTCTAAATCTGCCATTATCTTCAGGATATCGCACGACCGCGGGCACGGCTCATTATCTTCGATGACATTCTGTTTTTGCGATGGGTGTCCTAACACAAACTGAGTCTCCCCACGCGCGATTTGCCCCAAAAAACCCTGCAATTATCCTAAACAATTGAAACGCAACCACATAGTTGATGGCACTCTGCGTGCACTCGTAAGCGCACGGAGGTTCCGATTCTTGTTATGCCTTCCATCGTTAAACGGATTTCAAGGCTGGTAGGGCTGATCGCGATCGTCGCGATTTCGATGATGACCGCCGGCTCACGCAGGTCTTCTTTTACAACTAAAGATAAGGCGTATTACGCCGATGCCTCGGTGATTGAGTTTATCCGCCCGGGCCTCACCTTGCAGATGGTGGGCGCCACGGTTGCCGCGGACGGCTCTTTGACCGCGACGGTGAGTATCGCCGATGCGCAAGGACAACCCCTCGATATGACCGGCGCGACCACGCCCGGCGCGGTGACGATGAGTTGCACTATGGCCGCGCTGCCAGCAAACAGCAACGATTTTGTCAGCTACACGGGCTTGGGCCCGAGCACAGTCTGGTTCGACCAAGGCGGCTCATGGGCGCCGACCAGCGTCAACGGACAATACGCTTATTCCTTTAAGAACAAGGCGCCGTCCGGGTTCGACATCACGACCACCCATCGGGCCGGATGCAACTCCAGCAGGGACCTCACGTCGTTCGGCCTAAGCGTCTATTACTCGGCCGCGACGCTGGATTTTACGCCAGGGAGCAAAACCCCGCCAACCCACATCCACGACGTCGTTCGGACAGCCGCCTGCAACGGCTGCCATGCCACTCTTGCCTATCATGGCGGGGAGGCCCAGGGCGCCGACTTATGCGTCCTGTGCCACGTCACCAACGCGGCCGACAGTACCAACGGAAACTCCCTGTACTTCCCGGTGCTGATGCATAAGGTCCACATGGGATCCAGCCTGCCCAGCGTGAAAGCGGGCAAGCCCTATCAGTTCTACGCCTACGGCGGAGCGGTGGTGGACTTTTCCACAAACGCATTCCCGCCCGACGCCGGACAGTGCCACATGTGCCATGACGCGAAATATGGCGCGACGCAGGCCAGCTTGTATCAAACTCCGACCCGCGCGGCATGCGGCGCCTGCCACGACGACGTGAATTTCGCGACCGCGGCGAATCATCCCACCATTGAACTGGACGACACCCAATGCGCGAACTGCCACCCGCCGACGGGTACGCTGCCGTTCGATACTTCGATCTCGGGAGCGCATATCAGCACCAGCGCGCTGAACCCGGACACGATGAGCTTCATCCCGGGCATGATCTTCGGCAACCTCCAGGTGAAGAACGGAACCGCAGGCAACAAACCGACAGTGACGTTCACACTGAAAGACAAAGCCGGGAATCCGATTTCGCTCGCGGAATTGGCGGTTTCGCCGGGCCGGATTGCGGCTACGCTCGCAGGGCCGACCAGCGATTATGGCTACACCAGCTTCGGCGCCGATGTGACCACGACGCGCGGATACGTCACTGAAACGGTGACCAACGGAGGAACTTGCGACGGCAGCGGCAACTGCACCTACACGTTTACGCACGCCATTCCGGCCAACGCCAAGGGCTCATATTCCATCGAACTCGAAGGACGCCGCGCTCTGACCATCCTGCCGGGTACCACCAAGCAGGTCAACACCGAGTACGGCGCGCACAATGCGGTGGTGAGCTTCCCGGTGGACGGCTCCACGCTGGTCCCCCGGCGGACCGTCGTCAGCCTGGAGAAGTGCAATGCCTGCCACAACTACCTTTCGCTCCACGGCACCAATCGGGACAGGATCGAAGCCTGCGTGATCTGCCACAATCCGTCGGAGACGGACGCCACCACGCGCGCCCAATCCACCGATCCGGTGCAGAAGGCAATGCCTCCGCAATCGGTGAACTTCGCCTACATGATTCATCACATCCACGGCGGCGCGGATGTGCTTGCCTATACGGGCGCCGGTTACAGCGTCATCGGCTTCGGCGGCAGTTTCAACGATTTCAGCCATGTGAAATATCCGGTGATGCGGACGAACGGCCAGACGGGGAATCTCGGAAACTGCGAGATGTGCCACGTCAACGGCTCCGAACAGAACCTGCCGGAAGGTCTAAACGCTGTGACGATTCCGCAAAGCAAGGTCAATCCGGAGCAGGCCACCACGGCGGCTTGCACGGCTTGCCACGCCACCAGCACCGCCCTTTCGCACGCGGTGGCGAATACTACGATACTTGGCGAGAGCTGCTCGGTGTGCCATGGCGCCAATGGAGACTTCGCGGTCTCCAAGATGCACGCGCAGTAAGAACAGCCTGATGATGAGCCATGAGGGCGCCCGCGGAAAACGCGGACGCCCTTTCTGCTTTCCCGCGACCGAGCAAAGAGTGCGGTAGTCTACACGAGTAAGGAGGCGGATCGTGGAGACTGAGGCGAAACAGATAGCCGGGTTCATCGCGAAATTCGATCCAAAGATTGCGAGGTCCATCCGCGCCACGCGCGCGGCGCTGCGCAAGAACTTTCCCACCGCCTTCGAGCTGGTCTACGACAACTACAATTTCCTGGTGTTCGGATTCTGCAGCGCGCCGCGAGCCTCCGACTGCATCGTGTCGCTGGCTGCGAACTCGAAGGGCCTCGGCTTGGCGTTTTACTGGGGCTCGACGCTGCCCGATCCTCACGGTCTTCTGCAAGGCAGTGGGAGCCAGAATCGGTTCATCCGCCTGCCGGGCGGACCGGCGACCTTGGCGAAACCCGAAGTGCGGGAGTTGATCGAGGCCGCGATTGCACAGGCCAAGACGCCGTTGCCCAAGTCGGGCAAGGGATCGACGATCGTTAAATCCATTTCCGCGAAGCAGAGGCCAAGGAGATGACCGTGCCCTTTTCCGATCTCGCGCTGGCGCGGCGTTTGGAGCGCGCTGAGGGCCACGCCTGCCGCCAGTTCGCCGAGGCGCGAAAGAAACTATTCCCCGATTGCGGCTCGGAATGGATGGAAGCGGGCGGCGCGTGCGTGGTTTTCGATGGTGTCGACTCGCCGGTGACACAGACGTTTGGCCTTGGTGTGTTCGAGGAACTGAGGCCGGAAACGCTCGCGGCGATCGAGAAGTTCTTCTTCGAAAAAGGCGCGGCGGCGCATCATGAGGTCAGCCCGTTGGCCGGAGTAGCGGCGCTCGATCTGCTGTGCGCGCGCGGATACCGGCCCATTGAGATTTCAAGCGTCCTCTATCAGCCGATGACTCAGCCGAACTCCACGATTCCTGCCAACATTACTGTGCGCGTCGCCGGACCCGAAGACGCTGCGAACTGGAGCGACGTCAGTGCGCGTGGCTGGGCCCACCAGAATCCGGAATTGATGGAGTTCATGAGGAAGTTTGGCGCGGTCGCGTTCGCCAAGACAGACGGCTTTTGCTTCCTCGGCGCATGGGACGGCCAACCAGCTGCGGCCGGAGCGCTGAACATCCACAATGGCGTGGCTCTGTTCACCGGTGCGGCCACGGTTCCCGAAATGCGCCGCCGCGGATTGCAGGGCGCACTACTCGCCGCCCGCATGCAATATGCCTTCGAGCGTGGCTGCGATCTGGCGATGATGGTGGCGGAGGCTGGCAGTGAATCGCAGCGAAACGCGGAGCGAAAAGGATTCCGTATCGCCTATACCCGGATGAAGTGGCGATTGTCCAGTTAGACGGCGCTACTTCGCCTGCAGCGTCATTCCAGCGGTGGCCGGCGGCAGCAAACATCCTGGGCCCCGTACACCCTTCAAGAAGTTGGTGACGGTGGTGGTGACCATCGGCTTTACGCGATCGGCACCGGGACCGCGACCGCCGAAGTTCATGTGAGTCGCGCCGTCGATTGCGCCCATCCACTGGCATTCTGAGGCGATGCCGGGAAGATCGCGAAACGGGATCTGGCGTGCCTGCGGACCGCCTTTCAGCGATTGATCGCGGGTCCCGGTAAGGATTAGCATCGGTTTGCGAATGCCGTTCCAGGCATGCTCGGAGAATGCGATTCCCGGGCCCTCAGGCGAAAGCGCCACGTACGCGTCGAAGCGGTCCTGCGCGGCCGGCGGCGCTGCGACGTGGATGATGTTGCGAGCGCCCGCCTCCATCATGACGGTGATCGCGCCCATCGAATGGCCCAGAAGAACGCGGAACGGCGGCTTGCACGACGCTTCGGCGAATTTCAATGCTGCGGTAACATCCAGGAGCCGGGCCGTTTCGGCGCTCGTATTCTCCACCAGTTCGCGCACTCCGGGCCCAATGCCGGACCCCTGAATGTCCGACCGCAGCGCTGCCAGGCCGCTCTCGCGATGGCCCATCACAATGGCCGTGAATCCGTTGTCCGCCAGGGCCTGAGCCAGGTAGGCGTATCCATTCTCCGATCCGCCCGCGCCGTGCGAGATCAGCGCCAGGGGAGCGCATCCGCTCGAGCTCTTGACTGCATACACAGTGAGTGGAGTCTCATGGCCGTCCAAGCGCGGTGCCGAGGCGTGTGTTTGGGCGATAAAAAGCGCGAGGAAGATTTGAGGTGCCATCTCTTCCTCACTTAACACCGCGCGTCATGCAGAAGTTGCACCGGTGATGCCGAGACTCTCAGCCCCCGGCGTCAGAGTCTGTGTGAAAAGTTCAGCCGTGACCGCTCCTGCCATTCGCGGCTCTCTTTCGAGCGCCGGGGGTTCATGGAGATAAGGAAAGCCGCGACCATCGGAGCGGCGGGGGCCGCGTTACTTACGCGGATACTTTTCGTCCAGAGCTTCATTCAGCTTAAGGACGTTGACCCGAGGCTCGCCCAGGAATCCCAGGTCGCGGCCTTCGGTCATCTGGGCGACCAGCGCGTGAATCTCCTGCGCATTGGCGCCGCGGGCCAGCGCGATGCGGTCGGCCTGAGCGTCCGCCGATTCGGGGCTCAAATGCGGATCCAGGCCGCTGCCGCTGGTGGTCAACAGATCGGCCGGAATCGGGCCGGTGAAGCTCGGGTTTTCCTTGCGGAATTTCTCGGCGGACGCCTTCACGCGATCCATCAGCTTCTGGTTCGTCGGTCCCAGGTTCGAACCGGAAGAGTTCGCCGCGTCATAGCCATTGCCGGCGGCCGAAGGCCGGGGCTGGAAGTACTCGGGACGAGTGAAGTTCTGGCCGATCAGCGTGGAGCCGATCACTTTGCCGTCCTTATATTCCAAGCTGCCATCGGCCTGTTTCTTGAACAGCATCTGGCACAGGCCGGTGACGATTCCGGGATAAATGAGGCCGGTGAGCACGGTCAGCACCAGCGTCATGCGAAGTCCAGGTAAGAATTGACGCCACATAAAAAGTCTCCTTAAGCCCACCTGAGCGCGTGTATCAGTTGATCGATGATCCAGATGCCGGGGAACGGCGCGATTACGCCACCCAAGCCGTAAATCAGCAGGTTGCGCCGCAGCAGTGACGCCGCGCTCACTGGACGATACCGCACGCCACGCAGCGCCAGGGGCACCAGTGCGATGATGATCACCGCATTGAAAATCACGGCTGAGAGGATAGCGCTTTTGGGCGTGTGCAGGCCCATGATGTTTAGCTTCGCCAGCTCCGGATACGTCGTCATGAACATCGCCGGAATGATGGCGAAATATTTCGCGACGTCGTTGGCGATGGAAAACGTCGTCAGCGCGCCGCGCGTGATCAGCAACTGCTTGCCGATGGCGACCACTTCAATCAGCTTCGTGGGGTTGGAATCAAGGTCTACCATGTTGCCCGCCTCTTTGGCGGCCATGGTGCCGGTGTTCATGGCGAGCCCAACGTCGGCCTGCGCAAGCGCCGGAGCATCGTTGGTGCCGTCGCCGGTCATGGCGACCAGGCGCCCGTCCGTCTGCTCTTTCTTGATGTAATTGAGCTTGTCGGCGGGTGAGGCCTGGGCCAGAAAATCGTCCACGCCCGCTTCGGCCGCGATGGCTGCTGCCGTCAGAGGGTTATCGCCGGTGATCATGACGCTGCGGATGCCCATGGTACGGAGCTGCGCCAGGCGCTCTTTCATGCCGCCCTTCACTACGTCCTTCAAATGGATCACGCCCAGCGCGCGCGCGCCGTCGCATACCGCCAGCGGCGTGCCGCCCTGACGCGAGACGCGGGCGCAGGTTTCAGTCAAAGCCGCGGGAACTTCGCCTCCCTGTTCGCGCACGAAATTCGCGACCGATTCGCTGGCCCCTTTGCGCAGCATGCGCCCGTCCAGATCGACGCCGCTCATCCGCGTGTACGCCGAAAAGGGAATGAACGTCGCCTCGTGGCTGGCCACTTCGCGCCCGCGCAGGCCGTATTTCGTTTTCGCCAGCACGACGACGCTGCGGCCTTCCGGCGTCTCGTCGGCGAGGCTAGAAAGCTGAGCTGCGTCGGCCAGTTCGTCTTCGGTGACGCCGCTGACCGGGACGAACTCAACGGCTTGGCGGTTGCCGATGGTAATGGTGCCCGTCTTGTCGAGCAGCAGCGTATTGACGTCGCCCGAGGCTTCCACCGCCTTGCCGCTCATGGCCAGAACATTGTGCTGCATGACGCGATCCATCCCAGCGATGCCGATGGCGGAAAGCAGGCCGCCGATCGTCGTAGGGATCAGGCAGACCAGCAGCGATACCAGGACCGCGACGCTGGGAATCGCGCCGGTGCCGGAGGCCGAGACTGCATATTTCGCAAACGGCTGCAGGGTTACTACAGCCAGCAGGAAGATCAGGGTCAGCCCGGCGATCAGAATGTTCAGCGCGATCTCGTTGGGCGTCTTCTGCCGCTCGGCGCCCTCCACCAGGGCGATCATGCGGTCCAGGAACGTCTCGCCCGGATTGGACGTAATACGGATGGTGATCTGGTCGGACAGCACCTTGGTGCCGCCGGTGACGGCGCTGCGGTCGCCTCCGGATTCGCGAATCACGGGGGCGCTTTCGCCGGTAATGACGGATTCGTCCACCGTGGCGATACCTTCGATGACGTCACCGTCGCCGGGGATTACCTCTCCGGCTTCGACCATAACGATATCGCCCGCGCGTAGGGCCGACGCCGAAACCTCCTCGATTTTCTTGTTCGAGTCGATGCGCCTGGCCTTCGCGTCCGACTTGGTTTTTCTCAGCGTATCGGCCTGCGCCTTGCCGCGAGCCTCTGCCATTGCCTCGGCGAAGTTGGCGAACAGCACCGTGAACCACAGCCACAGCGCGATCTGGACCGTGAACCCGATTCCCGAAGTGCCTCGGAAGATGTCGCGCGCCAGAATCACGGTCGTGATCGCCGCGCCCACCTCCACCACGAAGATCACCGGATTCTTGGCCAGCGCGACCGGGTTCAGCTTCACGAAGGAATCTTTGGTCGCGCGGCCGATAATCTGCGCATCGAACAGAGGACGCGAATGGGCTAACTTCTTCGGTAGCAGTTGTGTTTGGTCTTCCATTAGAATGTCCTCCCCGCCCGCATGAGCAGATGCTCCACGATGGGGCTTAACGAAAGCGCGGGGAAAAACGTCAGCGCGCCGACGATCACCACGGTCCCGATCAGCAGCCCGACGAATAAAGCGCCGTGCGTCGGCAATGTGCCGCTTGTAACCGGAATCTTCTTCTTCGACGCCAGGCTGCCCGCCGCGGCCAGCATCGGGATCATGATCAGAAACCGGCCGATCAGCATCGCGAGGGCAAGCGTGGTGTTGTACCACGGCGTATTGCCGCTCAAACCTCCGAACGCGCTGCCGTTGTTGGCGGCCGAGCTCGAAAATGCATACAGCATCTCGCCGAATCCGTGCGGCCCGCTGTTTCCAAGCGCACTCAAGCCCGCTCCCGCCGTCGCAACCCCGCTGAACAGCAGGACCGCCGCCGAGGTGGAGATCAGCGCGACCATCGCCATTTTCACTTCTTTGCCTTCGATCTTCTTGCCCAGATATTCGGGCGTCCGGCCCACCATCAGCCCCGCGATGAACACGGCCAGAATCGCGAACAGCAGCATGCCGTAGAGCCCCGCCCCGACGCCTCCGAAAATCACCTCGCCTACCTGCATGTTGAACAGGGGAATCAGGCCCCCGAGGGGCGTCAGGCTGTCGTGCATGGCGTTCACCGCGCCGCAGCTCGCGTCCGTCGTCACGGTGGCGAACAGGCTGCTTGCAGCCAGGCCGAAGCGGACCTCTTTCCCCTCCATGTTGCCCTGCGCGATGCCGAACTTCTCCAATAGAGGATTGCCGCTCGCCTCCGCCCCATAAAGCAGGAACGCACCGGCGAGGAACATCAGGCTCATGGCCGCGAAAATCGCCCACCCCTGCCGCGTATCGCCGGTCATCTGCCCGAACGTATAGGTCAGACCCGCGGGAATGAGGAAAATCAGGATGATCTGCACGAAATTCGTGAGCGGCGTCGGATTTTCAAAAGGATGCGCGGAATTCGCGTTGAAAAATCCGCCGCCGTTGGTGCCCAGCATCTTGATGGCTTCCTGCGACGCCACCGGCCCCTGCGCGATGGTCTGCGCGCCTCCCTCCAGGCCCGTCGCCGTCGTATAGGGATGCAGGTTCTGGATCATCCCCTGCGAACAGAAGAACAGGGCTGTAATGACCGATAACGGGAGCAAGATATAGACCGTCGCGCGGACCAGGTCGGCCCAAAAATTTCCGATCGCATTGGCCTGCTGGCGCGCGAAGCCTCGGATCAACGCCACGGCGACCGCGATTCCGGCAGCGGCGGACGTGAAGTTGTGCATCGTCATCCCGGCCATCTGCACCAGATAGCTGAGCGTCGTTTCGCCACCGTAGTTCTGCCAGTTGGTGTTGGTCGTGAAGCTGACGGCCGTGTTGAACGCCAGGTCCGGTGTCATCGGCGTCGCTCCGGATGGCGCGTGCGCCGTGCCGAAACCCATAGGGTTCAGCGGCAGCACGCCCTGCAGCCTCTGCAACAAGTAAAGGATCAGAAAGCTGAAGAAACTGAAGGCAAGGAGGCTCGCCGCGTACTGCGTCCAGCGCTGGTCCGTGTTCTCCTTTACACCGCACAGGGTGTAGCAGAGCCTCTCCACCGGCCGTAGGACGGGGTGAAGAAACGTCCGCTCGCCCGAAAAAACTTTCGTCATGAATACGCCCATCGGCTTGGCGAAGGCGAGGATCAGGACGAAGAAAACCGCAATCTGCAAAAGTCCATTGGCTGTCATATTGGTTGACTATTTCCTGGCTGACGCCAGGGGCTGTGTCCGGGATTAACAGCCCCGTCCCGTTAGGGCGGGGAACCGGCGCTCCATTCAGAACCGCTCCGGCTTCAGGAGCGCGAAAATCAGATACAAGAACAAGAGAAATGCCGCGATTCCGGCGAATATGTAATCCATAAGCTACAACTTCTCGCAGGCTCTGGTCAGGTACCAGCAGGCGGCGAAGAACGCCAACGCCACCGCGATGTAGAGCACGTCTTTCATACACAACCAAGGTATGCCCTAAGTCATAAAGAAGTCATAAAGACGCGGTAAGGACTTCGCAAAACTGATAGGCTGGAGTGATGGCACTGGCGGCCCTGCTGGGCGTGTTCTTTATCGTGTGTGTTGCAATTACGCTGTTCGCGTTCCCCCCGAACAAGATCGTCGAATGGCTGTCCAAGCCGGTGGAGAAGCCGGGCGATAAGCCGGCCGACAAACCCGGCGAGTAGCGTTTACAGCCGACCACGTGGGAGACACGCGGGCTTCCCCAGTTTTCCCCTTTGTGAGACCCCGTCAGTCGTGCCACACAAGATCATGAAATCGACTCACGATCAGCCACGCATAAAACAGCACTTGAACGGCGAGGTACTCTTTGTTGGCCTGATTGGTGATCGTCGCTTCTGGGTGGTTGAGCATAAGCGCCGAGGGGTGAATGAGCTTCGAGCACAGCTTGAAGTCATATTCCTCCTCGTCACCGGTGCGCTTCAAGTCAACCCGTTTACCGGCTCCTTGTACAGACAGAGGCTGGAGAGCACCAGGAAACGCCTTATCCATCTTGACGTGAAGCTCCTGAATATCGATGTCCGCCTCATGCAAAAAGTCAGCGGCTTCCTTCGGGCTTTTCGACACAAAATCAGCCCACAATCGCAGTTCAATTTGGCTGCGTAGAACACTCGCCATCAGATCGGCCTCGGCCTCAACCCACTGAACGGCGCGGGACAACTGAAGATCCAAATACCGCAGAATGCGGACCCGGGCGACTTGTTGGTCTGAGCTGTTATCCTCAGAGACCAGTTCAGTGATGACCTTGCGACACTCCCCGATAGCAAAGCGAAAATGATCAGGGCTAGAGTCAGCCCGCAAGTCGTTAATGGCTTGAATGTGATACGGGCGTTCTTGTGCTCCCGGCATGAAAACACTTTAGCAAGTTAAAAAAATCGCAGGCGCTGCTTCTTCCGCGCTAGAAACACGGTGCAGTTTACAGGGTGATCCCTAGCTTATGCACATCCTCAAGAACGCGCTCGGCTTCAGAACAACGAAATTTTGTTTTTATCCACTGGGCCGTATCAGCGCAAACCCACTCCACTGGTTCGAGAAGCTCCGGAACCGTAAGCATAGAGGCGCGACCCGCATAGAGCGTCTTGGAGGAAGTCAGAACCGGCTCGTGATGAGAAATTCGGTTTCGCAAAGCCTGAATTATTTTTAGACGTTGATGAACTTGATCTCTGCTCATCGCGGTGTTCGGAAAGGCACGAGAAAGCTTCCGATGCACCCACAAAATATTATTGTTGCGCTTACTGCAAAGATCGACCCAAAAACCGAAGGTCAATTCAGCCACCACCTTCCCCGGCGCGGCCCCGACTTTGTTCTTCGCGTCTTTCAGCACCCCCGTCCAATATTTCGTAAGAGAGACGCGATCATACCAGGTCGGAACCCCGTAGCTGGCTGACAGGGCATGATGCGCGGCATTTCTGACCGTCACTTCTAACCCATGCAAAGCGCCATAGAGCGCTTCGGAAAGCTGAACATTGTATTCGTAAAGCTGCACAGCTTGGGTGATGTCCTGAGAAGAGGCGGTCAAATAGCGCGACAATCGGGCCAAAGTGACCGTTCTCTCGATGCGAAGAAGAAATTGGGTGCTGTATCCAGATGAGGCCGCCGACATAACCCTCGTGAAATCATAGCTTACACAATTTCCGGTTGATAATCCTGAACCTTTGGTCTAGACTATTAATGACACTTCCGACGGACTCCCTGCTCGCGTGAGCATATCCCCGGTTGTAAGGATCTCAGAAGGAGGGGCGTAAAACCCCCTCCTTTTGTATTTTGGGAAGTACTCACCCAGGGAAAAGGAAGAAACTCTGCACCCTGCCGGTGGCCTTGTGGGGGATCGGGGACGTCCATGATAGGTAAAATCTAGAGAAAACGGAGGTTTCCCGAGCGCAGTGACGCTTGGTCGTCATATGAGGGCGTGGCCGGGACGGGCGAGACCTTTCCTCCAGCGTAACCGCACGCCTCTGCTATAACCTGCAGATCAGCAATTCGCGCTCGTAGACCATTTCCGGCGGCAGATGGTCGTGCAGTTCGATGAACAGTTCTTCGTGACCGATCACTTCGCTCTTCCAAGCCTTCCGGTCGAACGCTTGCATCGAGTCGAACTGCTCCTTTGAATAATCCAGTCCGGTCCAATCCAGGTCGTGGTAGGTCGGCATCCAGCCGATGGGCGTCTCCTGAGCGCTGCCGCGTCCGTGCGCGCGGTCGACGATCCATTTCAGCACGCGCATATTCTCGCGGAAACCAGGCCACATGAAATTGCCGTGCTCATCCTTGCGGAACCAGTTGACGTGATAGATGCGCGGCGTCTCGCTTAAGCTCCGCTGCATCTGGATCCAGTGCCGGAAGTAATCGCCCATGTGATAGCCGCAGAACGGCAGCATCGCCATGGGATCGCGGCGTACTTTGCCCACCGTTCCCACCGCCGCGGCCGTCATCTCCGAGCCCATCGTGGCGCCGACGTAGACGCCGGAGGTCCAGTTGAACGCCTGATAGACAAGCGGCATGGTCGTCGCGCGGCGTCCGCCGAAAATCAGCGCGCTGATCGGCACGCCGGTCGGCTTCTCCCAATCCGGATCGATCGTCGGGCACTGCGACGCGGGCGCGGTGAAGCGCGCGTTCGGATGCGCGGCCTTCGCGCCGGTCTGTTTGGCGATCTCCGGCGTCCACAGTTTGCCCTGCCAGTCAACGCACTCCCCGGGAGGATCGTCCGTCATGCCCTCCCACCAGACGCCTCCTTCGGGGGTCAGCGCGACGTTGGTGAAAATCGTATTCTTCGACAGCGCCGCCATCGCGTTCGGATTCGTCTTCATCGACGTGCCGGGCGCGACACCAAAAAACCCCGCCTCGGGATTGATGGCGTGCAGGCGGCCCTCGGCGTCCGGCTTGATCCAGGCAATGTCGTCGCCCACGGTCCAGACCTTCCAGCCCTCAAACCCTTTTGGCGGGATCAGCATCGCGAAATTGGTCTTGCCGCAGGCGCTGGGGAAGGCCGCCGCGACGTAGGTTTTTTCGCCCTTCGGATCCTCCACCCCCACGATGAGCATGTGCTCCGCCATCCAGCCTTCGTCGCGGGCGATATTCGAGGCAATGCGCAGCGCAAAGCACTTCTTTCCCAGGAGCGCGTTGCCGCCGTAGCCCGATCCATACGACCAGATCTGGCGCGTCTCCGGGAAATGGACGATATATTTTTCCTTGTTGCACGGCCACGGTACGTCGTTCTGCCCCGGAGCCAGCGGCGCGCCTACTGAGTGCATGCACGGCACCACACGCTTGACGTCTTTATCGATCTCGGCGAACACCGGAAGCCCGATGCGCGCCATGATGCGCATGTTGACCACGACGTACGGCGAATCGGTCAACTGCACGCCGATCTGCGACATGGGCGAGCCCACCGGGCCCATGCTGAACGGCAGCACGTACATCGTGCGCCCCTGCATGCAGCCTTTGAACAGGCTCTTCAGCGTCTTGCGCATCTCGAACGGATCCACCCAGTTGTTGGTGGGGCCGGCGCTGTCTTTCGACAAAGAGCAGATGAACGTCCGGTCCTCGACGCGCGCCACATCGCTTGCGTCGGAACGGGCGTAATAGCAGCCGGGCCACAGCTTTTCATTGAGCTTGATGAAGGTGCCGCTCTCGACCATCTCCTCGCACAGCGCGTCGTACTCCTCTTGCGACCCGTCTACCCAATGAATCGCATCGGGCTTGGTGAGTTGGGCCATTTTGTCGACCCACGCGAGAAGGTGCGTATTGCGGCTCAAGGGTTCGGAAACGGAGCGGGCTAACATGGCGGACATCCGTGAGGTTTTCATAAGGATGAGAGAAAATACTCCCACTATAATGACTCTTAGTGTAGCGCGGAGATTAGCGGGAATAATTTCGACCGAGGTACCAGTCCATGATCGCCGGCGAAAAGAATTCCAGCGCCGTGAAAATGCGGCCGATCTTCGGCTCGTAAACGGTCTTGCGGTTTCGCTCGATTCCCCGGATCGCGGCCGCCGCCACTTGATCTGGAGTGACCACCCGCCGGATATCCTCAACCGGTCCCGGAGCCTTGCCCGCGAGCACGTGCTCGCGAAATTTCGTGGCGACAATGCCGGGGCAGACCTTCACCACGTGGATGCCGTCCCGCCTCAGTTCGCGCCGCAGGCTGTCATCGATGCAGTGCAGCGCCCATTTCGTGGCGCAATACATGACGGCCCAAGGCAGCGACACCTTGCCTCCGACCGAGCCCATATTCACGATCACACCGGACCCGCGGGCGCGCATGCCGGGAATCACCAGTTGCGTCAGCGCGAGCGCGGAAAACACGTTAATATCGAACATCCGCTTGGAAATCTCCGTGTCGATTTCCGACGGATAACCGTACTGGCCCACGCCCGTATTGTTGATCAGGACATCGATGCGGCCGAACTGCGTGAGCGTGCGCTCCACCGCTGCTCGCCGCACTTCCGGATCGGTGATGTCACCCGTAGTGACAATTCGCGCTGGAGTGATTTCGTTCTGAAATGCGTCGCCGGGGAGAGCCGTCAGGGAGAGTTTTGCTCCCCTCTGTCCAATCAGCTTCGCGCAACTCGCGCCAATCCCCTCCGAAGCTCCGGTGATCAACACAACTCTCTGGTCCCACGGATAACGGGAACCCATGAAAATCGGCATCGCTCAATGATAGCCCACGGTCGCGACCCGGCGGCTCGCTCAATCATCGCGCAACACCTGCGCCGGCTCGAGCTTCAGAGCTCTCATCGCCGGGACCACGCAGGCGATCAGGGATGCGAACATCATCAGCGCGGCTGCGAACGCGCTTGCCCAGGCCGATTCTCCCGAGCCGGGTACGAAGCCTGCCAGCAGGCCCGACCAGAATCGAGCCAGAATCAGCCCGGCCGCCGTACCGAGCAGCGCGATCGTCATCCCCTCCCGCAGAATCGCCACAAGAACCTGGACCTGCGTCGCTCCCAACGCAACCTTGATGGCGATCTCCTGGCGCCTTCGCGCCACTGTGCTCGAAACCGCTCCGGACAACCCCGCGAGGGCGAGGAGCAAACCGCCTCCGCCCACGACCGCCGCGATCCTCAGAGCGATCTTCACGCCAAACATGGCCCCGTTGTCGAAATATTCCCGCATCGAGCGCGCGTCGCTCACGGGAACGCCCCGCGCAAGGCTCCTGACCGACGCGAAAACGTCGGTATCGGACTCGATGTGGAGCGTCATCCGCGGAACGTAGTTGGCAGAATACGGCAGATAGAGAAAGGGCCTGGGCGCCTCGTCCCAGCGCAGGTATTTCGCGTTCTTGGCGATGCCGACCACTTCGACGCTCTTTCCCGCCACCAGCATCTTTTCGCCGATGCGCACGCGATTGGCGAGCTCCTGGTTGATGATCGCCACCGCGCCGTCGTGCTCGCCGAACGCTCGCCCGGCCACCAGCGGCATCCGCATTCGTTCAAAATATTCCGGCGAAATAATGTTGCTCCAGACCGAGATCTCGTCTTCGTCGCGAGTACGGACCTGTTTCTGCGCGCCGGTCATCCCCAGCGGCACGCTCTGCGCCAGAGCCACACCGCGCACGCCCGGCAGAGCCTTCACGCGGTCCAATAATTCTCTATAAAACGAACGGCCGCGCGTTTCGTCGTCGCCCTGCTGCGCAGGGTCGAACGTTACTACCGAAATGTCACTCGTCCGGTATCCTAAATCGACGCGTTGCGCCGTGCGCAGTCCCATCCATAGCGAGGCGCCGCAGGTTGTTAGGGCGGTCGCCAGCGCGACCCCGGCCATTGGCAGAAGAGTTCGGGCGCGGCCCTTTGCGCTCCAGTCGCGGGATTTCAGGGAATTCCAAGTATCGATACGCGAAAGGACGAACGTTTGCGGCGTCAGACCGCAAATCAGCACAGCCATGGCCGCCGCACCCAGCGCGGCGGCGAACACTCTTCCATCGATACGCGCGCCGAGGGAGAGGGAAAAGTCGCTCGGCAGCGCGATCGATCGCCGCAGAGCCTCCACCATCAACCAGGCAAACGGCAACGCCAGCGCGCAGCCAAGAACCGCAATCCCTCCGGCGTCGAGGAGCGCTTCGCGGAGCAGTCTCGTCCGGCTCGCGCCCAGGGCCATTTTCGTAGCTGTGTCACGCACACGGGCCTCGCCGCGGATCAGCAATGCGCCGCAGGCGTTGGTGCAGGCGACAGCCAGGATCAGCGCCCCCAGCGATCCGAGCAGCGCCGCCAGCGGCGTCATCATCTTGTCCGTGCGCCGGTGCGCCGTAAGTTCATCCAGCGCCACCGCTCGCCGTCCGCGGTTCGATTGCGGATGCTCCCGCTCTAGCCGCAAGGCAATGGCGGCGATTTCCGGCGCGGCGCTGGCCCCTCGGACGTACACCGTGAGGAACCGTCTCGACCGGTCTCCTAGAATCTTCCCGTCGCCATAGGAGCGGATCGGAATATAGAAATCTTCGTGCAAAAAACGGTCGAGCCCGAAGTGCTTGGGGGCGACGCCGATGATAGTGTACAGTTTGCCCGCCACCCGCAGAGTTTTTCCCACGTCTTCGGAGGCGCCATGCGCCAGCACCGCGACGTTCGCGCGCTCGTCCCGGGTCGAAAAGACCCTGCCGAAACGCGCTCCCACACCGAGTACGTGGAAGTAGTCCGGCGTTACCGCCAACGCGAGTTGCGTCCGCACCGGATCGCCCGCGGCGACCGGGATCAGGCACTGCGCGACCGCACCTCGCACCGAGCTCGCCTTGCGGAAGTCTTCAAAATCGGGATAGGAGACGAATCCGAACGGCTGCTCTGCCGACGCGGTGAATACACGCAGGATCTCCTCAGGCCGCGCGACCGGCAGCGGCCTCAGCAGGACGGCGTCGACAATGCTCGCGAGGGCCGAGGCCAGGCCGATTCCCAGGGTCAGTGAAAGGACAGCAAAGGTGCGCATCGCGCCCCATGGTAGCCCCCGGTTTTTGGTTCCGCGCTCAGGTAAACTTGTCTCCACCGCTATGCGTATCGCCACAACTCTTCTGCTATCGCTCACTTACGTGTCTCAGGCCCAGGTTCCGGCCCAGGATTCGCGCAATGTGACTGTGATCGACTCGGATACCCATTTCGCCCCGCCCAGCTTCAAATCGCGCGCCGAATGGGAGGCGCGCGCGGCGCGCTTGCGCAAGCAGATCCAGTTCGCAGCCGGACTGCTGCCCATGCCCGAAAAGGCTCCCATCAACGCGCAGGTTTTCGGGCGCCTTGAGCGCAAAGGTTACACCGTCGAAAAAGTCCTTCTCGAAACGATGCCCGGATTTTATCTCGGAGGAAACTTGTATCGCCCTGCCGGCCGCAGCACGCCGTTTCCCGCCATCGTTTCGCCGCACGGGCACTGGGCTTATGGGCGCCTGGAAAACTCCGCTACCGGCTCAATTCCCGCCCGGTGTATCAATCTCGCGCGTCAGGGCTACGTCGTTTTTTCCTACGACATGATCGGCTACGACGACACGATGCAGATGCCCCACGTAGCCACCGGAAAGCGCGAGCAACTGTGGGGATTCGGGCTGCTCGGCATGCAGTTGTGGGATTCGATCCGCGCGGTAGACTTTTTGGAATCCCTGCCGGATGTCGATCGCGAGCGCATCGGAGCGACCGGCGCCTCGGGCGGCGCGACGCAGATCCTGATGTTGCAGGCGATCGATCCGCGCATCAAGTTTTCCGCGCCGGTAAACATGATCTCGTCGATATATCAGGGCGGGTCGCCGTGCGAAAACGCGCCTCTGCTGCGCATCGGGACAAATAACATGGAACTCGCGGCGCTGATGGCTCCGCGGCCGATGTTGATGGTTTCCACCACGCAGGATTGGACGAAGAACACGCCACAGATCGAATATCCGGCCATGAAAGCGATGTATCGCCTCTATGACAAGGAGGCAAACGTTGAAACGATTCAGATCGATGCGCCGCACAACTACAATCGTGACAGCCGCGAGGCGGTCTACCGCTTCTTCGCCAAGACAGTACTCGGCGGCGATCCGCAGTCGCCCGATTTCGCTGAAAAAGGCTTCACGCCGGAAAAACCGAACGATTTGATGGTTCTGTTCGATCGCACGCTGCCGAAGAACGCGCTGACCTATGCGCAATTGGTGGAGCAATGGATCACCAATGCGCAAAGGCAGAACACGGACGCGCCGGACAAGGAGCGCCTGATGCTCGCGCTGGCGGCAGAGTGGCCGGAGAAAGTGTTCGATCAGAGCAATGGTGGGAATATCGTGTTGTCGCGCGGGACGGATCGCGTCGTGGGCGCGCTGCATGAGGGCGCGAAGCCCGCGACGCTCCTGGTCGACGCTGACAATCCCGATGCCCTGCAGGCGTCTCTAAAAATCAACGTTTTTCAGACCGGCTCGTCCGTCGCGCCGCGCGACCGCAGCCACCCGATGTTTCTGACGTTCAACAAGACCGACGACGCGGAGCGCGTGCAGGACATCCTGACGGCACTTCGGTGGCTGAATCAGGATTCGACGAAACTGGTCTGCCGCGGCAAGGCGTCGATCTGGTGCACGCTGGCCGCAGCCGTCAGCCCGAAGAAAGTGCAGCTCGATGCGCCCGTTCCGCCGCTATTCAAGGGATCGGATCAGGATTGGATCGACTACATGTTCATCCCGTCGATCCAGCGCGCGGGAGGGTGGCCTGCGGTGCTAAAGCTCGCGCGGTGACGTATTCTGAAGAGTGAAGGAGATGCCGATGGCTGATCTAGACTGGTCTAAGTGTCCTGCAGTGGAGAGCGTTCCTGGAAAGCGGAGCGGAGCGTGGGTTTTTCGCGACACACGGACCCCGGTTTCGACGGTTTTTGAGAATCTTCAGGATATGAGCATTGATGAGCTTATCGAGGAGTTCGGCGTCACGCGAGAGCAGGTGGAAGCCGTACTCCGGTTCGCCGCTCAAAGCGCAGAAGCGCCGGCACTGAGCAGGTAATGTTGGTTTTGTTCGATAATGGAACGCCACGTACGCTGGCTCGATACCTCATCGAACACCATACCGTTACAGAGGCACGCGCCCGGGGTTGGCAAGAGTTGGGTAACGGCGAGTTGTTAGCTCAGGCTGAGGCTGCTGGCTTCGAGGTACTCGTCACGACCGACAAGAACCTCCGATATCAGCAGAATCTAGCGCGCCGGAAGATCGCTCTCGTGATCTTGGGCCAGGGACGATGGTCGCTGATTCGGCCCTATATAGCTCAAATTGCCGCGGCGGTGAGTGCCGCCGAGCCCGGTAGTTTCGTGGAAATTGAAATTCCTTATTCTTGACGCTTACAGCCCAGTTAGCGCGGCCACGATGACAGGTGTGGTCGTCGGTGCTTGCGATCCCGATTCCGGTTCCACCGAGACGGCCACTGCGCCCATGCTCGACAGGTCCACCGGCCCCGATAGGATATGCATCGCCGTCCCGCCCTCGGCCTGGAATAACCCGGCCGGACGCGGCGACCCTCCCTTGGGAATCACCCACATCTGATACGCCTTGCCCGGCTGAGCCGGCGGCAGGTTCGATGCGATCAGCAGCACGCCCAGCTTCGGATGCAGGAACACGTTGCCATGTGGCGGCAAAGCCTGGCCCTTGCCGAAGCTGACGGGCTGCGTGACCGGGTCGTCCAGAAAACTCAGCGCCTGCAGCAGGCGGTCGCGCTGGGCGCTCACCTGAATCAGCGTGCGCCGCACCTGCGCCAGTTCCGACGCGCGGGATCGTTCCTGCACGCTCAACCACAGGGCAATCATCAGCATGGACGCGGCGGCGAGCGCCCCCAGCCAGCCCCAGCTCATGCGATGCACGCCGGCGCCGGACAG